>Ga0228701_1000432_pt1 | contig 35590 bp, 21 predicted proteins | sample McNCre117_Aug_MG_2_FD_178017 | JGI IMG/M metagenome (GOLD analysis project Ga0228701, IMG submission 178017) | Freshwater microbial communities from McNutts Creek, Athens, Georgia, United States - 11-17_Aug_MG | ecosystem: Environmental > Aquatic > Freshwater > Creek | place: USA: Georgia... | reverse complement strand
CCAGGAAAGGTGCAGGAAGTCGGGGTTGATGTTGCCCTGCAGCGGCACCTTGCCGCCCAGCATCTGGTTGGCCTCCGAGAGCTTGGTCTCGAAATCGACGCCCATGACGGTGGCGCCGGCCGCGTGCATGGAGGTGAGCAGGTTCTTGGTGTGCACACCGAAGTGAACCCGCGCAACCGGCAGATCCGCAAGCGAGGAGAACACCGAGTGGCTGTGAGGGGCGGCATAGGCCAGATAGTCGTCTAGCCCGAGGCGCCCGGCCCAGCTGTCGAACAGCTGCAGCGCACTTGCGCCGGCCTCAACCTGGGCACGAATGAACGTGCTGGTGATGCGGCCGCAGTAGGCCAGAATGTCATGGAACAGCCCAGGGTCGTTCACCATCATGGCGCGGCAGGTAGGCAGCTCCTTCGATGGCCCGCCCTCGATGAGGTAGCTGGCCAGGGTGAAGGGCGCGCCGCCAAAGCCGATCAGCGGGGTGTTGCCCAGCTCGGCCACGGTCAACTGAACCGCACGGATGATGGGCTCCAGGGCATCGGCGTGCAGTTCCTGGAGGGCGTTCAGGGCTGCGCGGGTGCGCACCGGGTTTTCCATTACCGGGCCGACACCCGGCTTGATCTCAACATCGACGCCGGCAAGTTTGAGCGGCACCACGATGTCGGAGAAGAAGATTGCGGCATCCACGCCGTGCCGGCGAACCGGTTGCAGCGTGATTTCGGCCGCAAGTTCCGGCATCAGGCAGGAATCCAGCATGGCCACACCCTCGCGGATAGCGCGGTATTCGGGCAGGGAACGACCGGCCTGACGCATCAACCAGATCGGCAGCCTGGACTGGCGCTTACCCCCGTAAGCCTGAACCAAAAGCGAGTCACTGGTGACGCCCGAGACCAAAGGGTGAGATGGGGCTAGAGTCACCATTCGATTATGAGGAATGTGGCGGGCTGGGGGCTGACTTAACTGTCAGTAACTCCACGCCGATGGATGACCCGCCGCTAACCTGCCCGCTGACTTAACTGTCAGTAACAAACCAAATTCGGCTCCTACACTTTTAGATGTGGTGTTCGTTTTACTGGGTGCAAACTACAACGACATGCCGTTGGAGCAGCTGGAAAGCCTGGAACGCCACACGAATGAAATTCGCGAGACCCTGCTTGGTTCCGCAAAAGCAGCGGGTGCGGCTAACGCCATCGCTGGGGGCGTGCTGATCGGGACCTGCAACCGGTTCGAGGTGTATCTAGACACCGACAACTTCCACCGGGCCATCGACGAAACCGTTCGTGTGGTCTCGCAGGTATCCGGCCTTGACTCCGACTACGTGTCCAAGGCGTTGCGCGTATCGTACGGTTCTTCCGTGGCTCAGCACCTGTACTCGGTGGCATCGGGCCTGGAGTCCATGATCGTGGGCGAAGGCGAAATCGCCGGGCAGGTCAAGCGTTCGCTGGCCGAGGCCCAGGCGGATGGACAGGCCACTTCGGCCCTCAACTCCCTCTTCCAGACTGCCTCGAGCGTTGCCAAAAAGGTGGCCACCGATACTGGACTCGGCGTTGCGGGCCGCTCCATCGTGGCCTCCGGAATTGAACTGCACGAGGGGCTATACGGCCCACTCGCCGGCAAGACCGCGGTGATCTTTGGCACCGGCGCCTACGCTCGCGTCACGGTTGCCGCCCTGCAGCGTGCCGGGGTTGCCGCCATCTATGTTTATTCCGAATCGGGCCGAGCCCACGAGTTCAGCAGCAACCGCGAGACCATTCCGGTGGAACGCGGCGAGCTACGGCAGGTGCTTGCGGGCGCGGCCGTGATAGTTACCGCCAGCGGAAGCCGCAACTATGCCATCAGCTTCCACCTGGCCAAGGATGTCCTGGAACGACAGCGCGAGCTCGGCTTGCCCGTTGGTCTGCGCATCGTGGATGTGGCGCTGGCACCGAGCGTTGCCCCGCATGCCTACGAGCTCGAAAACGTAAACATTCTGGATATGGAATACATTCGCCAGCACGCCCCGCGCGAACATTCGGAGTCGGTGCTGGCGGCCCGCGAAATCGTGGCCGATGCGGTCGCCGAGTTTGAGGCGGAGCAGGCAGCGAGGTCGGTGGACCCGATGATCTCCGCCCTTCGCGCCCACGTCGGTGGTTGGGTGTCCGAAGAGGTGGACCGCGTGCGAAAGCGTGCCGGAGCCGAGACCGCGAGCGAGGTGGAGCGGTCTCTAAACCGCGTGACCAACGCCCTGCTGCACACCCCCAGCATCAACGCCAAGGAACTTGCCAAAACCGGCAACCACGAAGACTACGTGCAGGCGGTAAAGACCCTGTTCGGAATCGACCTAAACGCGCTGGAGGCCCGGGATGAGCACTAAGAAGTTGAAGCTTGGCACCCGAGGTTCGCTGCTGGCGCGCACCCAGTCGGGGCACGTTGCTGCCGCCGTGGCTGAGTTGCTGGGGCAACCGCTGGAGCAGGCCATCGAAGAGGTCATCGTCCGCACCGAGGGCGACGACAGCACCATCCCGCTAAACGAATCGAAGACACCGGGCCTGTTCGTGAATGCGCTGCGCGATGCCCTGCTGGATGGTCGCGTCGACTTCATCGTGCACAGCTTCAAAGACCTGCCGAGCGCCGGAGTGCCGGGCATCACGCTGGCCGCGGTTCCGGTGCGCGAAGACCTGCACGACGTGCTGGTTAGCCGCGACGGCCTTACCCTGGCCCAGCTGCCGCAGGGAGCCGTAGTTGGTACCAGCTCGCCGAGGCGCAGCGCGAAGCTACTGTTTGCCCGTCCTGATCTTGTGATTCGCCCGATCCGCGGCAACGTAGACACCCGAATCGCCAAGGTACGTTCCGGTGAATACGACGCCACGGTGCTTGCGGCAGCGGGCATGAAGCGCATCGGCAGGTTCGAGGAAGGCAGCGAGATCCTTGGCCTGGATGTGCTGCTGCCGGCACCGGCTCAGGGCGCGCTGGCCGTCGAGTGCCGCAGCGACGACGCCCAGACCCTGCAGCTCTTGGCCCGCCTAAACAACACCGATGCCCGCCTGGTGACCACCGCCGAGCGCGCCATTCTGATTGGGGTTGCAGCCACCTGCAGCACCGCGGTCGGTGCGGTTGCCGAATACGCCGATGGCGAGCTGACGGTTTCGGCCGAGCTATCCGACCCGGTTCCGGCCGAGGACGGCACCGGAATCGAGTTCGAGCGCTTCTCCATCAGTGCACCCATTTCCATAGACCTGGATTCGCCCGAGGCCCTCAGCCAGGCGCACCAGCTTGGCATGTATGTTGCCAGCCAGTTAATGGCCACCGAATTGGGTAAGCGTGTGGCCGCTGGCATCGCCTCGGAGCGCGGCAATGCCTAAGCCCGTGCTGCTGGTTCGAGCCGACGGCAACGAGGGCGATGCCGAGGCCTTGGCTGCACTTGGTCTTGCCTCTGTGGCCGACCCGTACCTGAGCATCACCGGACTGGACGGCGAGGCCGCTCTGGCAGCTGCCGGCGCTCTGCTTGCCGACCTAGATTCGCTCGGCCGCGGCGACTGGCTGATTGCCACCAGCCTGAATGGACTCAAGTTTTGGGGCATGGCGGCCTGGCAGTTGACCGGGCGTTCGGCCGTGGCCGAATCGATGGCAGCGGCGCGCTCACGCGGCGTTCGGTTTGCTGCAATCGGCGCTGCCACCGCCCAAAAGTATTCCCAATTTGGAATAGACGTCGACTTCGTGCCCACCGAATCCTACGGCGAGGCGCTGGCCGCTCAGCTGATTCAGTTTGCGGGCACGGACGAAACCCCGCGCGCGCTGATCCCGGCCGGAAACCTGGCCATGAAGACGCTGAACGATGCCCTGACCGCGGCCGGCTGGAGCGTGACCAGCCATGTGATCTATCAGACCGCGGCCGTTGCCGAGAAACCGGCATCGGTGGCCGGTGTTGCCGCGGGCGAGTACTCCGCCGTGTTGTTCCGCAGCCCGAGCGCGGCCAAGGCCTTCGCCCAGTGGAACAAGGTTGTAGCGGGCGAGCAATCGGCCGCCGCCAGCCTGCCAGTGGTCTGCGGAGGCAGAACCACCGCTCAGTCCGCCCAGGACCTGGGGCTAAACGTCGTTGCCATCGCGAGCGACACCACCCCTGCCGGCATCGCCCGCGCTATCTTTGAGACCGTGGGCGGAGAAATCGCGGCCGCCGAACCCGCACCCGCCACAGCCGGCCCAACCACCCAGGGAGCCAACTGATGTTTCCAGCCGAACGCCCACGCCGACTTCGCGCCAGCGGCGCCATCCGCAACCTGGTTGCCGAGAATCGCGTTGACCCGGCACAGTTGATTCTGCCGGTCTTCGTGAAGGAAGGTCTGGCCGAACCGCGCGAAATCAAGGGTCTGCCGGGCGTAATGCAGCACAACCTGGCCAGCCTGCCGGCCGCGATCGATGAGGCGCTTGCCGCCGGCATCGGTGGCGTGATGATCTTTGGCATCCCGGCCGAACGCGATGCCAGCGGTTCCGCGGCCTGCGATGCACGCGGCATTCTGAATGTGGCCACCCGCCAGGTGCGCCAGCAGGTGGGCGATCGCCTGGTGGTTATCGCCGACCTCTGCCTGGACGAATTCACCGATCACGGCCACTGCGGTGTGCTAGCCGCCGATGGCTCGGTTGATAATGATGCAACGCTTGAGGCCTACGCAGCAATGGCGGTGGAGCTGGCCAAGGCCGGGGCCCACATGCTGGGAGCAAGCGGCATGATGGACGGTCAGGTTGGCGTGGTCCGTGCCGCGCTAGACGCCGCCGGCCACCAAGAGGTAAGCATCTTGGCTTACGCCGCTAAGTACGCCAGTGCGTTCTATGGCCCGTTCCGCGATGCCGTGGAGAGCGAACTGAAGGGCAATCGCAAGACCTACCAGCAGGATCCGCGCAACCTGCGCGAGAGCCTGCGCGAGATCCGGCTGGATGTCGAGGAGGGCGCGGACATCGTGATGGTGAAGCCCGCACTCAGCTACCTGGACATCGTTCGCGAAGCCCGCCTGATGGTAGACATTCCGGTTGCGGCATATATCGTCAGCGGCGAGATGGCAATGCTGGAAGCCGCGGCAGCCGCCGGACTGATCGAGCGCGAGCGCAGCATCCTGGAGATGCTGCACAGCGTGAAGCGCGCCGGAGCCGACATCATCTGCACCTACTGGGCGGTCGAGGCCGCCGGCTTGTTGCGCGCCAACTAGACCGACTTCGAATCTTTAGCCCGAACCAACCCAAGGAGCCCCAAGTGACCAACGCAGGCAACCAAAACATCACCGAGTCTTTGGCCTGGCACGCCCGCGCCCAGCAGGTAATCCCTGGTGGCGTAAGCAGCCCGGTTCGCGCCTTCAAGGGCGTCGGCGGTAGCCCACGCTACTTTGTGCGCGGCGAAGGCAGCCACATCTGGGACGTAGATGGCAACGAATACGTTGACCTGGTTGGCTCTTGGGGTCCGATGATTCTTGGCCACGCCCACCCGGCAGTGGTTGCCGCAGTGCGTGATGCCGCGGCTCGCTCGGCATCGTTTGGCGCACCAAGCCCGAACGAGGTGCTGCTGGCCGAGGAGATCATCGCGCGCGTTCCCGGAGCCGAACGTGTTCGTTTTGTGAGCAGCGGAACCGAGGCCGTGATGACCGCGGTTCGTGTTGCCCGCGCGGCCGCCAGTGCCCGCACCGGCCAGCAGCGCAACGTGATCGTCAAGTTTGCCGGCTGCTACCACGGCCACTCCGATGCCCTGCTGGTTCAGGCCGGCAGCGGTGTGGTGACCCTTGGGCTGCCCAACAGCCCGGGCGTGACCCCGGGAGCGGTGGCCGACACCGTGGTCCTGGACTACAACGACGCGGCCGGTCTGACTGACCTCTTTGCTCGTCGCGGCCACGAGATTGCGGCCGTGATCACCGAGCCGACTCCGGCGAATATGGGCGTGGTGCCTCCGCTTCCGGTTCCCGGTGGCGCGGGTTCCGGCCACACGGGAGCGGGCGAGACCGCAACTGACTTCAACGGCCTCATCCGCCGCCTGACCGCCGAGCACGGCGCGCTGATGATCCTGGACGAAGTCATGACCGGCTTCCGCATCGCTAGCGGCGGTTGGTTCACCAAGTTCATCCAGCCGCAGGGTTGGGCCCCAGACCTGTTCACCTACGGAAAGGTAATCGGTGGCGGTTATCCGGTTGCCGCGGTTGCCGGCCCGGCCGCCATCATGGACATGCTGGCGCCTATCGGTGCGGTCTATCAGGCGGGAACCCTCAGCGGAAACCCGGTTGCCACCGCGGCCGGCCTGGCCACGCTGCAGTTCTGCGACGACGACCTCTACCGCACCCTGGATGCGCGTGCCGCGCAGGTGGGTGGCGTCATAAGTGAGGCCCTCACCGATGCCGGCGTGCCATTCACCCTGCAGACCGGCGGAAGCCTGTTCAGTTTCTTCTTCACCGACAGCCAGGACCTACCGCACAAGGCAGTGACAACTTTCGCCGAGGCGCAGACCCAGAATGTGGCCGCCTTCAACGCGTTCTTCCACGCCATGTTGGAGGGTGGCGTGAGCCTGCCACCGAGCGCCTTCGAGGCCTGGTTCGTGAATGGTGCCATGAGTGATGCGGACATCGACAAGATTGGTTCGGTTGCGCGGGTGGCTGCGGCCGCCGCCGCGAAGGTTGTTCGTTAACCAAGTTACAAGCGGGCCGTCGCGCGCACTTTCGCGTGCGTTCAGCCGGTTTTAACCTTGCGCGCTCACCATGGAACCATGGCAGGCGCTCCTTACCGCTCGTACGTGGCCATCGGAGATTCACTCTCCGAGGGGCTAGGTGACTTCACCTTCAACACCAACCGCGAGCACAACGGCTGGACCGACCGACTGGCCGCACTGCTAGCCCTTGAGGCGGCCAGCCGAAACCTAGAAACCGACTTCCACTTCGCCAACCTGGCCCTGCGCGGCAGCAAGATGCGCACCATCATGGGCAGCCAGCTAGAGGCGGCACTGCGACTACAGCCCGACCTGGTAACCGTCATGGCCGGCAGCAACGACTTCATGACCAAAGACCTGGACGGCCTAGAGACCATCTTCCGCGATGGCCTGCTGCTGCTTCAGGCCGCCGGATGCGACGTGGTGGTAGCCAACACCATCCGCCCGGCCCACATCAAGTTCTTCAAGCGGGTCCTGCCGCGCGCCCACCGAATGAGCGCCATGATCGACCGCGTGGCGGCCGAACTGGGCATCCCGGTACTGGACGTCCACGGCATCGAGGACTTCGTTGACCTGGCCTACTGGTGCGAGGACATGGTGCACTTCAGCGGCCACGGACACGTGCGCCTGGCAAACGAAGCCGCCGCCCTGCTGGGCCTCACCCACCGAATTCCAGAGGCCAACCGCCACGAAATGATTGCGCCAAACCGCGGGCCAATTGCAACCCTTCGCTGGTACAAGGAATACGTACTGCCGTTCATCGAACGCCGCCTTAGGGGAACCAGCAGCGGCGACGGCCTGACCCCCAAGCACGCCACCCTGATTCCATTCAGCGGCGCACACCTGCCGGTGATTCAAGCCGGCCGCGACGAGTTCGCAACCGCCGCCTAACCAGCGCCCACCCCGCGTTAAGCTGGCGCCGCCTAACCATCGCAAACGAAAAACACCGACGCGGCATACGCCACATCGGTGCCTTTCGAAGCAGCCCTACTTCTTGGCCGCGCGGGTCTTCATCCAGTGGCGCAGCAGCTCGATAGGCAGCGGCAGCGAGCTGAGCACCACGATGGCAAGCACGGTCTGCTCCAGGTGGTCGCGCACGAAGGCCACGTTACCCAGGAAGTAGCCGGCACCCATGAAGCCCACGACCCAGGCCATGGCGCCAAACACGTTGTAGCGCAGGAACTTAGGGCGCTCCAGGTATGAGATACCGGCCAACATCGGAACCAGCGCGCGCAAAATAGGCACGAAACGGGCCAAGATGACCGCGCGGGCACCGAAGCGCTCAAACAGCTCGTGGGTGCGCTTCAGCACCTTGGGGTTGAAGATCCAGTTGTGGTTGCGTTCAAACAGCGGAGCACCGATTCGCTTGCCGACCTCGTAGCCCACCTGGCTACCGGCGATGGCCGCCGCCAACACCAGTACGAGGGCCAGCGGGAACGGTATGACCGCACTGCTAGCCGTTGCAAGCGTAAGACCCAGGATGAACAGGAGCGAGTCTCCCGGGAGGAACGAGGTGAAGATGAATGCGGTCTCAAAGAAGATGAATACGGTTACCACGAGGACGGCGAAGCCGCCAAACGCGTTTACTACCTGCTGGGCGTCGAGCCAGTTCAATTGCTGCCTTTGGGTTGGGCGTTAGGCCAGCTCTAGCAGAGCAGCCTTGGCGCGTGCCTTAAGTTCTATAGCTCGACTGTAGTGCTCCAGAAGCACCGAGTTGTTAGCTTCCCAAGATTTCTTCAGCACACTACGACGAGCGTTCTCGCCGATGCGGGCGCGCAGGGCGTCGTCGGCCAGCAGGTCAGCCACCAGCTGGTTAAAGCCGCGCGGCTTGCTGGGGTGCGCAAGGTAGCCGGTCTCGCCGTGCTCAACCAAGAACATTGGGCCACCGCTGTTGGGCGCAACCAGCGGCAGACCGGTGGCCTGCGCCTCCTGGATGGTCTGACCGAAGGTCTCCTCGGTGCCAAAGTGGACGAAGACGTCGAAGGCGGCGTAGGCGGCCGCCAGCTCTAGGCCGGTCAGCTTGCCGGTGAATATCACCGAGTTGCCGCCGCGGTTGGCGGGGTGGGCCGCAAACTCGCGCTCCAGGCGGGCGCGCTCCGGGCCCTCGCCCACGATAACAAAGCTGGTTCCGACGCCCGAGGCCTGGCTGCGTGCGGCGTCGTCCAGTAGCTCGGCGAAGCGCTCAACCTGCTTCTCGGCGGCCAGACGGCCGACGTAGCCGACGATCTTCTGACCGTTCGGTGCCCACTTGCCGCGGAGGGCCTGGGTGGCTTCCTCGGTGCGGCGGTTTGGGTGGTAGAGGTCTAGGTCAACGCCGCGGCCCCACACATCAACGCTGGCGACGCCCAGGCCACGCAGGTAATCGGCGGTCTGCTTGGTGGGCGCCAGGTTCAGGGTTGCCGGGGCGTGGATGGTAGCCACCGCCTTGTCCAGCAGCGGCTTGGCTGCCGACAGGTTGTAACGCTCCATGTAGCCGGAGAGCTCGGTCTGGTAGATGGCCACCGATGGAATGCCCAGGCGTTCGGCGGCCGCAATGGCCTGCCCGCCCAGGATGAACGGCGAGGCAACGTGCACCAGGTCTGGGTTGAAGTCGGCGATGGCGTTTTGCAGCCACAGGCCCGGCACGGCAACGTTGAACTGCTTGAGCGGGAAACTGGCGGTGCGGATTACCTGGAAGCCAAGGTAGCGCGGGCTTGGCGCGGTTGGTGCGATAATCAGGGCCTCGATGCCGCGCTGGCGGTAGGTGTCGAGGATGCGCAGAACCGAGTTGGTTACGCCGTTGAGCGAAGGCAGGAAGGACTCCGTTACCAGTACCACCCGCATGCTCATGTTGAAAGGTTATGAACCGCCGGTAACGGGAGGGTTCGGGCTGGCTAAATGCCGGGTAAGCGCCACCCTAAGTTTGGGTAAACCAATTCGGTGGCCGGGTGGCAGTTGGCGGCGCAAAGCTGGACTCGCCCGTGGTTGGAGTGCTACTTGGTGTACTGGATGGTGAGGCGCACGTAGGCCCAGTTGTGGCGCCGCATCACACCGATATTCTGCGTGATCGGGGCACCGCCGGCCCGCGCACTGACCAGGCGGTAGAGGCTTTTCAGGCGCTTGGTGGCCAGGTTTGTGCTGGGGTGGGCTTCCTTGCGGGTGTTGTAGGCGGTGAGCGAGATCTGTAGGTTTTGCAGTTTGGACTGGGTGGTGGATGCCGAGGCCGCCTTGATGTTGGACTGCAGCAGTCCCAGCATCGAGGCCAGGGTCTTGCGGGTGCGCTTCAGCACGGTTGCCCTGTCGCTCTGGAAATAGATGATGGCGGTCCTGACCACCTTGGCGGCGGCCAGCGAGTAGAGCGTGACCGGAACCTCGCCGGCCTGGATGTCTCCCGATGGCGAGTAGCCGATTACCTGAAGCGTGTGCAGGCCGTCCTCCAGCTGCGGTGGAACCGGGAAGTCGGCGGTGAACTTGCCGGCGGTATTGGTGAATGCCGAACCCAACTTGATTGGGGTTGAGTAGATGTAGACGTCTACCTGCGAGTTGGGGGCAAAGCCCTCGCCGGCACTGATGAGGGTGTGGTCGCGGTCGACGCGCAGCGAGCCGTCGGCGGAGAGGTTTACGGTGGCGCCGGCCGCGGTGAGGGCGCCTAGCGAGACCTGCCAGCCGGAGGCCACGAAGTCGAGGCCAGAGCGCTTGGAGTTGGGGCGCAACACCGCCGGAACTTCCCTGCCGTTCACTATGGCGCGGCCAAGGGAGCTGTGGTCGGTGACCGGGATTGGGGCCAGCGGCGGCCACGAACTGGTTGGCTTCGGGTCGTTCTGGCTGGAGTGAAGGTCAGACTTGCTGGGTGATGGCGTTGGGGCGGGTGTAGAGGTTGGGGGAATCGTTGGGGTTTGGGTCGTGAGCTGGTCGCCGGTGCCCGGGGTTGGGTTGCCAGTCGCACCACCGTTGCCACTGCCCGCAGGTGGGGTGCTTGGTATCGAACTGGCGGTAACTGTGGGAGTGGAGCTTGGGGTGTTGGTGGGCAGGGCTGGCGGCGTGGTTGGCGGCGTCTGCGTTGTCGAATCGGTGGGGGTGGACGTAGGCGAGTAGCCGTGCTCGTTGTCTTGGCCTTGCTCGTGCTCGTCGTCGGCCTCGGTGTGCCAGCGGTCATCGGCGGTGATGCCAGGGCTGGAAGTTATGCCGAATGGGCTAGCCTCGTGACTGCCGTCGGCGAGCGCAGGCGTGGTCAGCGCGGCGACCGCCAGGGTGACGGCGAGCGCGAAGCCCAATCCGCTGCGAGTCTGCCCAGCCATCTTGATTCCTCCCCAAATATCGAGTTTGCTAACTCATTTTGGGAGGGGTGGTTTGCGGGTTGTTCGGGATGTTCGGTTGGCCCTACGGGCCGGGCGCAAAAGCCTAAGGCACAACTTTAGGGTTGTCGGGCAGCCAAAACCAGCTGCTGGCAAACTAGTCGGCCAGCAGCTCTCGAACGCGCGGAATCACCTGGGTGCCGTACAGCTCGATGCTGTTCATCAGCAGCGAGTGTGGCATCGGGCCGGTTGCGTACTTGAGGTCGAATCGACTGGCGCCGACCGAGCGAATCGCATATGCAATCTTCTGTGCAACGGTCTCCGGCGAACCAACGTACATGCTTCCGTGGTTCACTTCCTGGAGGTAGTGCTCTTTGTTCATCGGACCCCAGCCGCGCTCGCGGCCCAGGCGTCCATACATCTCGGAGTAGTAGGGCCACATCTGCTCGATGGCCTCTTCATCGGTGGCGGCAACGTGGCCGGGCGAGTGAATGCTGACCGGCAGCTTGGCCTTGCCCTGCTTGTCCAGGTAGTCGAAGTAGAGCTTGGCGAACGGTGCGAAGCGGGCTGGGTCGCCGCCGATGATGGCCAGCGCCATCGGGATGCCGTGGGTTGCTGCGCGAACCACCGATTCCGGGCTGCCGCCCACACCCACGCGGATGCCCATGGTCTTGCCGGAGGCGAGGCTGAGTGCGGCGGCCTCCTCGGGGCTAAGGTCGGCGGCGCCGTGCTCGGTCTTAGGGTAGACCTGCTGGTCCTTGAGCGCGCCGCGGGTGGTGCCGGTCCAGGTGGTTGCCTGCTCGCGCCACAGTTGCACCAGGAGGTCTAGCTTCTCTTCGAAGAGCACCTCGTAGTCCTGAAGCGAGTAGCCGAAAAGCGGGAACGATTCGATGAACGAGCCGCGGCCGGCGGTGATCTCGGCGCGGCCGTTGCTGAGGGCGTCCAAGGTGGCGAAACGTTCGAAGACGCGCACCGGGTCGTCGGAGGAGAGCACGGTCACGCCGGTGCCCAAGACGATGTTCTTAGTGACTGTGGCGATGCCGGCAAGCACGGTGTCCGGGGCGCTGACCGCGAAGTCTGGGCGGTGGTGTTCGCCCACGTTGATGGCGTAGATGCCGAGCTCATCGGCCAGGACCGCCTGGGCCACAACGTCGCGGATGGTCTGGGCATTGCTGTTGAACGGGGCATCGGTGGCCGGGGTCGGCGCTGCCGGGAAGTGGGTTCGGGTGTTGTCACCGAAGGTGTCCAGGCCAAACTGGAGGTCTTCTGAGGGGATAGCGGCGAGGCCGGTGTTGAAGATTGGGTTCGCACTCATGATGAAGTAAAGCCTACCTTTACTAGATGTATTCCCCTAGCCCCTATGGCTGCAGGCGGCGGATGGTCCAGGGCACGTCCGGAGCCGGGCGCGTGAACTCGATGCGGTCGTGCAGGCGGTTGCTTCGGCCCTTCCAGAACTCGATGCGGGTCGGCACGATGCGGTAGCCGCCCCAGAATGGTGGCCGCGGGATCTCTCCGGCCGCGAACTCGGCCTGGCGCTCGGCGTACTGCTGCTCGAGTGCCGCCCGGTTTTCCACCGGCTGGCTCTGATTGCTGGCCCACGCCGAGATCTGGGAGTCGCGCGGGCGGGTGTTGAAATAGGCATCCGACTCGGTGCTTTCCACCCGGGTGGCAAAACCCTCCACCAGCACCTGCCGGAACTGCGGATACCAGCCGAAGACCATGCTCACGGGTGCACCATCGGCGATGGCGTGACCCTTGCGGCTGGAATAGTTTGTGTAAAAGTAGAACGCCTGCTGGTCTACCCCGCGCAGCAAGACGGTGCGCGCGGTGGGCTTGCCATCGGCTCCCACGGTACCGAGAACGAATGCATTCGGTTCGAAGATGCCCTGCTCATCGGCGTCTGCGAGCCAGAGCGAGAACTGCTTGATGGGGTCGGCGGCTACGTCGAATTCCTCGAGCGCCTGCTGACCATAGTCTTCGTGACGGTGAAGCGATTCCATGGTTCCAGCGTAGGCAGGTGAGGCCGGGTGCGCCAGCAGATTACGGAGTATGAACGGGCGGTAAAAGCTGTCGGGCGAATCGGCCCTGGGTTGCTAGTCGGCGGCGGCTAGTTGACCGCAGGCCCCATCGATGTCCTTACCGCGGGTGTCGCGCAGCGTGGTTGGGATGCCGGCGGCCTCGAGGCGGCGGATGAACTCATCGGTGACGAAAGGGGTAGACGCCGTCCAGATGGAGCCCGGGGTCGGGTTGAGCGGGATCGGGTTTACGTGGACCCAGCCCTTGCCGCGTTCATTCAGCTTTTGCGCCAGTAGGTCGGCGCGCCAGGCGTGGTCGTTCATGTCTTTGATGAGCGCGTACTCGATGGATACCCGGCGGCCGGTGGCGTCGAAGTAAGCCTTCGCGGCGTCCAGCGCCTCGTCAACCTTCCATCGGCTGTTCACCGGAATCAGTTCGTCGCGCAGCGCGTCATCGGGGGCGTGCAGCGAAAGCGCAAAGGTAAGCGGAAGGTCTTCGGACGCCAACTTAGCGATGCCCGGAACCAGGCCAACGGTGGAAACCGTGATATTTCGGGCACTCATGCCCAGGCCGTTCGGCTGCGGCTCCACCATGGTGCGCACCGCGCTCATCAGGCGGTTGTAGTTGGCCAGCGGCTCGCCCATACCCATGAACACGATGTTGGAGACGCGCTCCCCCTCGTGGCCCTTCTGCTTGCCGCCAAGCTTGCCCTGGGCAATCACCTTGTTGGCGGCAACCACCTGGGCAACGATCTCGGCGGCCGACATGTTGCGGGTGAGTCCGGCCTGACCGGTGGCACAGAACGGGCAGTTCATGCCGCAGCCGGCCTGACTTGAAACACAGAGGGTGATGCGGCCGGTGTAGCGCATCAGCACCGACTCCACCAGAGCGCCATCGAAGAGACGCCACAGGAACTTTATGGTGTCGCCCTTGTCGGTCTGCAGGCGCTTGACCTCCGTGAGCAGCGGCGGGAACAGCTGGGCAACCAGCTCTTCGCGGCCCGCGGCCGGAAGGTCGGTCATGTCCGCGGCGGAATCGGTGTAGTGAGTGAAGTAATGGGTGCTCAGCTGCTTGGCGCGGAAGCCGGGAAGACCCAGTTCCTTGACCTTCTCGACGCGCTGCTCAACCGAAAGGTCCACCCAGTGAACGGGCGGCTGCTTGCGCTTGGGCTCGGCAAACTGCAGCAGCGGCTTGCCGGAATCATCCTTGGCCTGGGTCCAACCCTCGGTGGCCGGGCGGATCTGTGGGCGGCTACCGGCGGCGCCAGGGGCATCAGACTTTGGGCGTAGGCCAACCGAGCCGAGGTTGACAGCGCCCGGCTTGCGGGAATCTTGGGCGCGCTCAGACATGGGGGCTCCTTGGGTTGGGTAACTAATCAATGGTACGCGAGGGGCGCACGAATGAACAGGGTGCGTTGGCGGCGCGGGTGTCGGGGCGGGGCCGCCCGGACCAGTCGGGCCGCCCGGACCAGTCGGGCTGTCCGCAAGCGTTAGCCGCGGAAGGGCAGGTCGGCCAGCAGCACCGTGCGGTTCTCGGTGGGGCCAATGGAGTATTCGATGGCACAGTCTTGCAGGTGCATGGAACCAAGGCCGGATCGCCCGGTGGCGATGGTTTCCGGGTCAACCGGCGAACCATCGTTGGCTACGCGAACCCGGATTACGTCCGGGCCGATGATGGCTACCGAGATCTCTACATTCTTGGCCTTGCCATGGCGAACCGCGTTGCTGATGCCCTCGCGAACCACCTCCAGGGTGGTCTCCACTGCAATCTGGTCCTTCAGAATTTCGGCGGCATCGCCATCGGTGAGCGACACCGAGATCTGGCAGACGCCTTCCCAGGTTTCGGCGATCTCGGTGAGGATGGCACCGAGGTCGGTGATGGGTTCGGGGGCATCGAAGACCACTCGCACCCTGTCCTCGAGTTTGGTCCTGAGTTCTGCCAGGGCGGCCTCATCGGCGTTGCCCTTGGCGATCTCGCGGTCCAACTTGATTGCCAGCGCGGCCACCTCCGACTGCAGCGAGCCGTGCACGCGCCGAGCAAAGTGCAACTGCTGGTGCCAGCTGCGCGAGTTAACCTCGGCGATCTTCCACTGGATGCGACGCAGGTATTGGCTGCGCTGGGCGTAAACGCGATTGAGTTCAACCGTGTATGCGCGCCAGAAAGCGGCACCGAAGCCGGCAAACATGGCGAACAGGTAGCCCATTCCGCTAACAAACGAGCCGCTGCCGGAAGCCGGCATGTTTGCCGCCAGCAGCGAACTGGGTGTAATTGCAACCGCGAAAATGACGCCGATGGCCAAAAGGCGAATCTTGAAGTTGAAGCGTTCAAAACGCGGGGCAATGAGAGAGCGAGCCAGCAAAAGCAATGCTGGCCAAACCAGACCCAAAGAGAGAATAAGGTAAAGGCCGTTGGGGTAGCCGTAAATCAGAATCGATGCGGCGGCTGTGGCAAGCAACGGAAGAGCACCCTGAATTAGCGGGTGAATCGAATCGGCCACGCGGATGTTTCGAAGCACGTTGAATCCGCTGATTTTGGTGCCGTAGGGCTTTAGGTCGGACATCACCACGGCCGTGCGACTGTTGAGCATCTGCTCCACCACCGGCCTAATCACATCGCTGATGATGTGCTGCAGGTGCTGGCGAACCAGGGTTGCATCGTCGCCATGTTTGAGTTTCAGGTTGGTGAGTAGATACTCGCGGAAGGCATTGATCTCAATCTCGGTGTTAGAGGAGATTTGGCCGTCAACCGTCTCTTGCAGGTGCTCCAGATACTCGCGCTCGGAGATGAGGCGTCGCGACTGCCTGCGGAACTCCCCCAGCACACCTAGCAGCACCCCGAAGAGCCACGCTGAAAGGCCAAAGTTCACGGCACCCACGAAGATTCGGTAGGCGTAGTCGGGGTGTGCTAACAGCCCAGCGCTAGATAGCAGGTACTCCATGGCTGCACCGCGCATGGCACCGGCCAATAGGAATAGCGCCACAAAAGCGCGACGATTCATCGGGGTCTTCAGCCGGCGGTCAAGCAGATAGAACCCGGCCAGTAGAACCACCAAAACGGCATTAGCCGCCAGTACCGCGGCGGTGCGCTCCAGAACATGCCCCGCCAACACATCGTTAGACAGCAGGAAATGGGTGAAAAGAGCGAAGATGGCGGTGATGACAAAGTAAGGGAACGAGACCAGGTGTCGCCCGACGGCGAGTTCGAAGACGCTCGGGATTCGAGCCAGTTTTTTAGTCATCGCTCTTAGTAAAGCAGCACCGGGCGGGCGGGCAAAGCTTTGCTAGAGGCGCGCGGCTATTCATCGCGGTTTGGAATACCGGCCGATTGGATGAAGATTCGCACGGCCTCGATGCGTGGGTTGATGTCCTTGTTGCCATCGATGCCCAGGCTCTTGAAGGTGCTGTTCAGCAGCTGCTCCACCGAGCTGACGGTCTTGCCGCGGCGCTTGGCGATCTCGGCGTTGGTGTAGCCCATGGCCAACATGCGCAGGATGCCCACCTGGTTGGCGGTCAGGTTCGCCAACGGGCGGTCCGGGCGGCGGTCGTGGCGCACATCCTTGCGGTCGGCAAGCACGGCCTCGATGGCGTTGATCAGGTAGTCGCTGTCGCCAACCAGTTCCTTGCGCAGGAAGCCCTGCGCCAGTTTCTGGGCAACGTCGTCAAGCCCCGCGGCACGAACATCCGGGTACTTGGTGAGGAACAGCGTGGCGGTTCCGGTGTTCTGGGCCTGGATAATGTGCACCAGGTCCATACCGTTTGCGCCCGGGCCGAGGTCGATGTCAAGCAGCGCGATGTCTGGGTCGTGGTTCTTCAGAATGCGCACGGCCTCAACAGCATTGGCGGCACCGATGGCCTCGAAGCCCGCGGCCTCCAGGGTCTGCACCAGCAGGCCACGGACCAGGGCTTCGTCCTCGACAACGAGCACAGTACGCGAAAAACCACTCATAATCTCAGGCTAAGTTAACCCCTGTTTGCCGGTTTTGACGAACTGGGGTTATCCACTATCCCGCGGCCTTCACCTGGTAGGTGATGGTGACCTCCACGCGACGCGCGGTCTTGTCGGTCTCCAGCGCACGCCCCTTGCCCTGAGCCACGAACAGACCCTTGAGCCCCAGCTTCTTGAGCAGAGCCGCGACGTTCTTGGCACGGGCGGTGGAGACACGAGCGTTAGCCGCCTTGGTGTCGTAGTGGTACACGAAACCGACCACACCGACCTTTAGGTCTAGGTAGCCCTTGGCCACCTTGGCCGCCAGCTTCTTGATGGCATTGCCAGTAGCGTAGGTGATTTGGGAGCTGTTTGGCTTGAAGTAGAACTTGCCGCTGAGCACCTTACCCACCGGAGCCTGAACCACGGCCGGCACAGATGCCGAACGGATGGTTCCCTCCGGGGTGTAGCCGTCCACCTGAATGGTGTGCGGACCAACCTCAAGGCCGGCGGGCACCGGCAGCGAGCCGATGAAGTTACCGCTGGCGTCTGTCATCAGCACACCGAGCAAAATCGGGGTGCTGAAGATGTAGACGTGCACCTCGGAGTTAGCGCGGAAACCGGTTCCCTCGGTGTGGGCGTACTGGCCGCCTTCCAGAACGACGCGGGACTGTGAGTCGAGCGGAGATGGGTTGCCTGCCAGGTCCTTGCTGGCCAACTTGAGAGTCCAGTCCGGTGCAGTCAGGTTCAGGCCGTTAGCGGAATTGTTTGGCAGCAGGGTAGTTACGACCGGCTTGCCGTCCTGAACCACATTGGCCGAGCCGGCGGCAGGTGGGGTTACCACCGGCAGAGGTACGATCGGCGGCAGTTTGGTTGGCGGCACCGGCGTAGGGGTTGGAGTCGGAGTTGGGGTAGGGGTCGGATTGGAGGCAGGCGGAACATAGTTCAGCTGCCACTGGGCGTACAAGGTACCAGGTGCGCTGAATGCATAGTTTGCGCCATCGGCGTATTGGGTACCAGTTCCATCCTGGTTGGTAGTCCAGTAGAGGAAGGTGTAGCCGCTGCGGTTAAACGGGTTTAGGTTCAGCGTGTGTGGCTGGTTGTTTGCCTGGGTGACGGTCGCATCATTGTTGACTCCCGCATTGCTGTGGAAGGTGACGGTCTGCGCGGCTGGCAATTGCCAGTTGGCGTACAGAGGTAGCGATGTTGTCGGCTGATAGTACTGCCCGGTTAGGTAAATACCCGAGCCACTCTGTTCGCTCCAGCCCAGGAAGGTAGCACCTGGCACCGGCGGCGTAAGCGCGGCGGCAGCGGCATTGAGATCCACGCCGTTTGGAGTTCCATAGGTCCAGCTGCTGCTGGCCAAAGTGGTTGTTCCTCCATTAGCATTCCACGTGACGGTATAGGTGTCGGTAGTCCAAACCGCAGTGTACGTAAGAGCCGAGGTGCCCATGGTGATGGTGGTGCCGCCGGCCTGGTTAGCGTTGGCCGAATCAGTCCAACCGCCGAAGGTGTGACCCGGATAGATCAGGTCGGCGCCTTGTGGCAGGTGGAAGGTCGAACCCGAAGACTGCTGGGTCGCCGGTTGAGTAAGCCAAGTAGCTCCGCCTATTACATAGTTGACTGCAAGTTGGTCCACTGCCCAGATGGCGGTCAAGACTACGTTGTTGGCTGGCATCGTGAACGAAGCGGTCGGCGTAACTGTGGTCACACCATCGGTCCAGCCGGTGATGTGATGACCGGCGTAGGTCGCAACCGTTCCCGCCGGGGTCGCAAACTGCTGCCCGAAGTTCTGGTTTGCTTGGGTAGGCGCAGTGGTGGCCCAGGAGCCAGTATTTACAGCACCCGGACTGTAGGACACGGTGTAACTCAACTGGGTCCAAAGTGCATACAGGCGAATGTCGGCCGTGCTGAAGTCATAGGTTGCACCCAGAGCATAGCTTGGCGAAGTCGACGGCGTGGTTGAGGCAATGCCCCAACCGGCCAACGAATAACCAGTAGGTGCGGTGAAAGTTCCGGTCAAAACTTCGACTGCGGTTCCCCGCTGAGTTGTATCGGCTGGTCCAGTGCCAGCACCCACAGGATAGTTGCTGGAATAAGTGACCGTCTTAGAGCCGGCGGCGGCCCATACGGCATACAGGGTACCGCTGGCGCTCGGCGAATATGGGGATGCAAGCGCACTTGTAGCGGTGCTGCTCTGCGCCCAGCCTGCGAATAGCATTCCGGCTGGTGGAGTGATTCCGGTGCCGGCAGGAAGCGAAATTCCTGCACCACCGACGGTGAATGAGGAACTGCCCGGTGTTGAACCGGTACCACCGTTGATGTTGTAGTTGATCGTATACACGTCTCCCGCCCATACGGCGGTAAGGATTACGTCTTGTGCCGGCATCAGGTAGCTGGTTCCCGCACCGGCAGCAGCGGTTGCTCCCGCATTGTCCAGCCAGCCAACGAAGTGGTAGCCGGCCTTACTGAGCAATGCTCCCGAAGCGAGGGTGATGCTGGTTCCGTAGTCTGCAGTTGACGCAGCTGGCTGCGAAGTCCAGGTGCCGCCGCCGGAGGCATACGAGACGTTGTAAGTTCGCGGAGTCCAGATCGCGTAGAGGTCGAAGTCGGTGGTGATGGTGACGCCGGCCTGCGCGTTGGTGTAGCTGGTAGAACCAGCGGCTCCGGTTGGGCTTGTGCTCCAATGACCGAATGCCAAGCCCGGGTAGGTGAATGGGTTGGCGGCTAGCGAGACAGTGCCCGTGGCAGTCTGATAGCTGAGCGTCTCGGTGCCACCGACGAACGCAGGCGGATTGGAGTGGTAGGTGATGGTGCTGCTCGTGGTGAACGATGGCGTTGAACCATATGCGGTGGAACCGTTGGTGAAGACCACTTGAATCTGCGAGTAGTAAAGGGTGCTCGAGTTAAGGTTTGCCACGTTCGCGGTGAATGGAGACTGACCGGTGGTGGTCTGTGTGTCGGCAGCAACGGTACTGGTGCCGGTCCAGAGGTTGGCGGAACAACCCACGGTGCTCAGTAGCGCTCCAGACACTGCATCGACTGCGCCGGCGTACGAGTAGCAAAGCTTTACAGTTTGCACGTCTCCCGCAACGAGGCCGTTGCTGCCACCGTAGACGATACCGTTCAGGGTGGCACTGCGGCCGGCCACGTTCGTGGCTGCTGTGGTATCCGCCCAAGGTGTGAGGAACGAGCTAGTTCCACCCGTGGCGCTTGCAGCCATTGGTCGACGATTAGTGCGGAACGACATGGTCTTGAGGCTGTCGCGGTCATCCACATTGGTGAGGATCTTGTAGTAGTAGCGGGTGTGAGGCAGGAGGCCGGTGAGGGTAATAGCAACCGCATTGTCCGCGGTTGAACCTGCGGTGTACCAAACCTGCTGGGCGATTGCGCTCTCCTGGGAACAGTTGTCCACCTGGGTCTGGTCAGTTCCCCAGCAGAACCAAACCTTGGTTACCTTATTGCCCTTGGCGTTCACTGTGCCGCGGATGATGGCGCTGGTGGTGCTAATCGCCAGCGGTGCCTGGGTGGTTGCCAGTGGAACGTCCAAGGTAGTAAATGCGCGTGGGGCACTGGATGCGCTGGTTCCGTTGGAGTAGTTGACCTGAAGCTGCAGGTAGTACTGAGTCAGTGCGGTCAAGCCACCGGCAGTCTGCAGCAGCTGCTTAGTGGAGCTTGCCGCCAGGCTCGAAATCGTTGGGTCCCAGAGCGTGAGCGAACAAACTGGCGCCGCGGTGCCGGTGCCATTTAGCTTTCCGGTGGTGCCGCTAACTGCGTTGCTAGTGCTGTAGCAGAGGTAGGCGCTCGTGATGTCGGCACCGTTGATAACGGTGTTGGCATCGGTGGTGATGGTACCGATGAGGTCGGCAGCCTTGGTGGTCACGTTCGCGGCATCCAAGGTGGCGATGGTCGCACCGGCAATCGGTGCGGCATTCCAAATCGCGAAAAGCGAGAGTGCGGTGCTACCAACAGCAGGCGATGCCCCGTCCGCGTAGGCCACGGTGGTGGAACCGCTTGTAGTCGCCCAGCCACCGAAGGAGTAACCAACGAAGCCATAGCCGAGAGCCGAAGCCGTGCTCAGCTGAGTTGCTACCGTGGTTGACATCAGCTGAGTCTTGGTGACTGCGGTCGCGCCGGTTGCGGTTGGCGGGTTAGAACTGAACGAAACCACGCGCTGGGTGCTGGTGCGCCAGATCGCGTAGAGAGCGATATTGGCGGTGCCCATCGTGACAGTCGCGCTCGGTGCGTAACTGGTTCCCGAGCCATCGGCCTGAGTGTTCCAGGAAACAAAGGTGCTTCCAGAAGCGGTTGGCGTGGTGCCGGAGAGCGTGATGGCCAACCCCTGTTCCGTTGCAGCGGATGAGCTTGGCAGCGTGTTTGTGACGGTAATACCGTTTGCGCTGTAGCTCACGACACCGGTTGTGGTGATGGTCAGCGCCACCGGCATGGAGACCGCACCTGCATAGGTCGCAACGATCTGAACAGTGCGAGTGTCGACGATGCTAGGCGATCCGGTAATCGCACCCGTGCCACTGTTCAGGCTGAGTCCAGACGGGAGTGCTGGCGAACCAGTTGCAATCGAGTAGGTCACGCCACTTGTAGGCGCACCGGTCAGGGTTACGCTGCTGATCGCAGTATTGACTGCCTGGGCAATTGCCTTCACTGGCGCGTTTCCGCCATCGGTGAGGTAGGTACCGCCGGTGAAGTCCAGGTAGAAGATCTTGAGGGTGAATGTCACGCCCGCGGAGGTTCCGTACTGGTTGTTGGCCTTGATGGTGTAGGTCTGATTCTGGCTTGCCGAAGTCAGATCCCAATTAACCACGCCCGAGAGCAAACCGGTGGCCGTATTGAAGGTTAGGCCCTGGATGCTGTTGGCGGAGACGTCGTTGTTGTTGGAGTCATACAACTTGTAGACGGTGTTTGGATCGCTGGTTCCAGCCAAAGTTAGAGTGTAGCCACGGCCAGCGACGTCGGCTCCATCGAAGATGTTAACTGTGGCGGAGCTGACGGACAGAGCAGGCGCCTGCGTGATGTTTAAGCTGGTCTCCCCGGCACCGATGTCGTAAACGGAGTCGCCAGGCGCAGAACCGACGAGGTAACAGGTACCGTTACCGGTGGCGGTAAGCACGCCTGTGCCGTTGGTGCCACCCGAAAGGGTGCAAATTCCGGTGCTTCGCGTGCCGTCGACAGTGATAGTCACGGGCGCGCCACTATTGGACACTGCAGTCACGGTGGCAGTGTTCGGAACCTTCAGGCTGGATGGGGCAGTGAAAGTAATAACCTGACGCTTCTTAACCACGGTCAAGGTGAAGTTGGCGGTGCTACAAGCCGTGGCGTTACAGCCCTTGATCACATAGGTTGTCGCGGCCTGCGTCACGGTTGGACGGCCGGTGAACACACCCCACGCGGTGTCAAAGGAAACACCGGCTGGCAGTACGGCGGGTGAAACTCCGTCTGAGGCAAACAGAGTGAATGGCGTGTTTACGCCGTCGATGTTAAGGTCGCCACCGGTGTTGAGAACGTCGTAAAGCGGAAGGAGCACCTCACCGGCAATGACGGTAGCACTGCCGTTGCTGAGCGTGATACTTGGTGCCAACAATGCGGCATCGATTGTTACAGAGCGAGTCACCGAGGTAGCGGCAGCATAACTGACACCATTACCGGCCTGGCTGGCGGTGACAACACAGGTGCCCGGGGAGACGGCGTGCAACTTACCGTTGACGATGGTACAGACCGATGGGTTATTGGTGGCAAAGCTAACCAAAAGACCGCTAGTTGCCACTGCAGACAACGACTGGTCGGTACCAACCACCTGTCCGTGCAGGGCATCGAACGTGATGGTCTGGTTGAGGATCGCAATCTTGAGGCGAACCGTAATCCAGTTGCTCCAGGTTCCGGTTGCGCCAACCTTCGCCCGGATCTTGTAGGTAACGAAGTCCTGCGCTACCTCTGGCATGCCCGAGAGCTTGCCCGCGGTGGTGTCGAAGGTAAGGCCGTCTGGCTCAAGGATTGCGGCGCCGTTTGCGTCATCGAATTCCCAAACGGTTGGAACCGCAGCGGTCGCCAGGATTGGGAAGATGTCGGTGTAGGTTCCTAGGGCATTGATAGTGATGCTCTGTGGTCCATTGAGAGTTAGGACGGGTGCAACGTTGGCAGGGAGCACCTTGAACGTGCGCACTAGGTTATCGGTGGCCGCAGAAGCGTAGTAGGCAGCAGTTGCATCCAAAGATGCGGTGATGTTACAGGTAGTTGCAGCGGTGATTCCGCTGGCCAACGATACGGTGGTGCCGGAAACGACACAGGAGGCGTTGTCCGAGGTAAAGCGGGGAGTGTTGCCGCTATCGGAGGTGGCAACCAGGTTCTGGCTGGTGGTGGTAGAGCCGATCTGCAGATCGCTTGGCTGGGTGAAGCTGGTGACCTTCTGGGTGCGCTTCTTCACTTCAAAGTAGAACTGCAGCTTGGGGGTGCTGGAAGAACCGGTCTGCGTACCCTTGCCGTTGGTGAGGTTAATGGTGAAGAGCGTGGAGGCCAGCGCTACTGTTGGCGTTCCAAAAAGCTCGCAACCGGTAGTTGCGTTTAGAGCGGTGCCCGTTGGCAGCGTCGCCGAACTGGCACCGGAGACCGTGCACGAGTTGAACGCGTACTGGTTGCTGGAGGTCGTGCTGGAGGTATAGGCCGGGTTAGGCGTAGTACAAGTTGCCGTCGCGGTAGTACCGGTGGTTGGGCAAAGGGTGAATGGGTGGTTTACGAAGTCATTCACGAAGACCGAAATGGTTGGGATGGTTGCGCCCGAGGTGAACATATACTTGGGTGCCACACCGCTTGAGGCGATGCTGGAGTTGGACTGCTTAGCCACGTAGACCATCAATGGCCCAGCAGTGGTTGCAGAATAAGAGGTGTTGCCGTCCTGCTTTAGGTAGACCTTGCACTGGCCGTTGTTGCGGTTGCTGGACGAGGTTTCCGATGCTGAAACATATACGGCACCACCGCTGGCCACCAGGTGGCAGTTGTTTCGGTTACTGCTGGCGTTGGTGGTAAAGACACCGGTAAGAACGGTGCTGGAGCTGGTGGTCGGGGTAATCCACGACGTAGCGCTTGCGGAGAACGAATAGCTGACCGGCAGGCCGCTGCTAGCGTATGCGTTCAGCAGGTACCAGCTACTTGAGCCAAAGTCCGAGTACTTGGTAGGGGCCTGAGTCTCGTAACCGATAGAGCCCACGTTGGTGAAGCTGATGGTCTGCGCCTTCTTATTACCAACGACCACTGTCACGGTTACCGAGACGCCGTTGGAACCGGTGATGGTAACGGTGTAGGTTCCGTTGGAAACAGCGCTGCTATTCGCAAGCGAGATCTGGCCGGTGGTGGTGTTGAAGGTAAGGCCGGTTGGCAGACCGCTCTGGGTAAAAGAGGTGCTTGCTGGGCTGGATGTGTAGGTCAGGGTCGGGGCACTATTTACACCGCTGGTGAAGTTTAGGGTTGTCGGCGAGACGGTCAAGCTAGGGCTAGCGGGAACATACGGCTGCGAGTCGGCCGAACCTACCGTGTTCGTGGCGGTTACCACGACGGTGTAATAGGTACCCGATGTAACGGTGAGAGTAGCCGAGAGGGTGTTGCTGTTGACAACGACTGGAGTGCCGCCGCCTACCGGGGTGGCAGTGATGGTGTAGCCGGTCGGGGTGCCTCCGGTGGTTGCCGGGGCGTAGTTGACCACCATACTGGCCGCGGTTCCATCGCCGGTAACGCTAGAGATGGTGGGTGCGTTAGGCGGCAGTGCCGCGCCACCGATGGTGACCGGAATACTAACGGTAGAGCTGAGGGCGAACGGCGAGTTGTCGGTGACCGAGACCTGAATGACGCGGGCATCGGACGTGACACCGTTGGCATTGATGTTTAGGGTCGCGGCACCCGCAGTGTTGGTGGTGTTGGTTACGGTGAGCGTCGCCCAACTCGGCAGGGTGTTGGTGCTGAACGAGAGGGTCTGGCCCGAGTCGGCATCGCGACCCGCCAGGGTGATTGTGCCGGTTCCGCCGCCAGACACGTTGAGCGAGGTTGGGGTAGCGGTGATGGTTGGGGCCACGCCGGTTGGACTAGCGAACGAAAGCAGAACGTCGCGGGTCACGTACTGACCGGTTCCATCGTTGGTGGTGGCCTTGGTCTTCAGCGCCCAGTAGATCGGGGTGGTCGCGGTACCGCCGCTGAACGAGGTGTCGTAGCTTTCGCCGGCTAGACAGAGCGGGCGACCCAACTGGAATTCGCCGGTGGTGGTGTTAAGGGTGGAACACGGAATGCGGGTAGCGCCGTAACCGCCGTTGGCCGCTGCCGAGCTGGTTACCAGCGAGTAAGTTACCGACCGGCCGTTTTCATCCAGTGCGTTCAGGTTGGTCTTGAAAATGGTGTTGTCGCCGGCGGCCGCAAAGGGCACGTTGGTCATGTAACCGGTGTTGTAGATCGGGGTGGTGTGAGCCACGCCACCGCTGAGCTTGACGCGACCTTCAAACTGGATCACCTGGTTGGTGGTGTTCTTGATTCCACCGATGCGGTTAGAGCCAGTCTGACTGAAGATGTAGTCCAGGCTGGTGCTGAAGCTCGGGCAGTTTACGTTGATTACGTAGACGGTGTTGAAGATGTTATAGAGCGGTTCCGAGGTGACATCGAACGACCAGCTGCTTGGGGTGGTGGCCTGGTTGGTGCACTTGGTGATGCTCGCAGTAGTGCCGGTGGTGGGGTCCACCGAGGTGATGGTTGGGAAACCGAAGAATGTACACAGGCTACCGGCGGGCATGGTGCTGCCCAGCGCCGAAGACAGGTTGCTGGTGTAGGCGGCGGTTCCGTTGAGACAAGCGTCCTTGCGCTCCACCATGGTGGAGTTGACGGTGACGGTCTTGGCTACCGGGTCGTACTTGATGTAACCGACTGCACCGCGAAGGTGGGTCGCGTTTGCCGGAGTGATTCCGCCGAAGGTGACTGCCAGAGCCGCCACGACTGCCAGGATCCAGCGGAACGGGTTTGAGGTACGCGAAAGAAACACGAAGTAGCTGCCTCTACAAATTTTGGAGGCAAGTCTCCCCATGCCCCCGAATGTACGGTTATCTACATATTTTCCCATTGGGGGGCCTGAAAAGCCTAGAAAAAGGTTCGGCAAAATGAACGGAGAACCGAACAAAACTCCGATATTCCTAGAAAGTTAAGAATTAACTGGGGCAATCCCCTGAATATCGGACGCGGCCGGCATGGGCAGCGGCAGCAGGACGGGCAGCCCATCGATGACGACCACCCGGATGCTGCCGCCAAACACCTGCGCGAAGGCAGGGTCGGCGACCACCGAGTGCGCCTGCCCGGCGAGGGTAAGACGCCCGGAATCCAGGACCGCAGCTCTGTCGGCATACATTGCGGCCAAGGTGATGTCGTGCATGGCGGCCACCACGGTGACGCCCCCGGCGGCGGTCTCACGGATCAGGTCAAGCACCAGCAGGCGATGCTGCGGATCCAGCGCGCTGGTTGGTTCGTCCAGCAGCAGTACGTCTGGCTCTTGCACCAGGGCACGGGCCAGGACCGCCCGCTGCGCCTCGCCACCACTGAGTTCGGTGACGAACCGTTCTGCGAGTTCGGTGAGGTGCAGGCGCTCCATGGTGCGCTCGCAGACCTGGCGTCCGGACAGTGATTCCCGGCCCCAGCCATCGGTGCGGGCACGGCCGAGGGCGACATACTCGGTGACACTCATGCCGGCCGGAAGCTCCGGGCGCTGCGGCACGTAGGCGATGTTCACCAGTTCATCTGCGGGTCCACCGGCGATGGTCGCGCCCATCATGCTGACGCTTCCCGTGAATTGCTGGAAACCCAGAAGCGCGCGCAGCAGCGTGGTCTTGCCGGACCCGTTTGGGCCCAGTAAAGCCAGCCATTCTCCGGGCTTCACTTGAATGTTTATGTCGTGCAAAATCTGGCGGCCGGACATGGTCACCGATAGGCCGGTGGCGCGAATCATGCGGTGCCCCAATCGCGAATCATTGGATTCATTGGCGACCGCCACGGCGTAAAACGTAAAGGAAGAAAGGTGCGCCAACGAAAGCCGTGATGACGCCGATGGGCAGCTCGGCTGGGCTCACCAGGGTGCGGGCGCCGAGGTCGGCCAAGATAAGGAAGGTTGCGCCAGCCAACGCGATGGTGGGCAAGGCTCGGTTGGTGGCGCGTTGCAGCAGGCCGCGGATGAGGTGCGGAATCACCAGACCCACAAAGCCGATGAGGCCACCGGCAGCCACCGCGGTTGCGGTTGCCAGGGTTGCCGCCGCGATGGCAAGCGCGCGCAGGCGGGCCGGCTTGAGACCCAGCGAGTATGCCTCTTCGTCGGAAAGCAGTAGGCCATCTAGCCTGCGGGAAATGGCGAATAGCACCCCGAGCGCCACGGCAAGGTAGCCGGCCGTCCAGGCAACGGTGGGCCAGTCGGATACCACCAGTTGCCCCAGAATCCAGGAGTAGACGGTGCGCAACACCTGGGTGTGGCTCTGGAACAGGTAGGTCTGGGCGGCCGTTGCGAACGAGCCGACGGCCACGCCGGAGAGCAGCAGCGTGCGCGGGTCGGAGCGCCTAGCGCCAGCCACCACGAAAGTCACCAGCACCGCGGCGATGCCACCGACAAATGCGAATAGCGGCAGCAGGCCTACCGATGCGCCACCCAGCACAAAAGCCACGGTGGCGCCCAGGCCGGCACCCGCCGCGATACCCAGTAGGTACGGGTCTGCCAGCGGGTTTCGGAAGACCGTCTGGTAGACGGCTCCGCTGGTGGCCAATGCGGCACCCACCAGGCCCGCCAGAATCACACGGGGTAGGCGAATCTGCAGCAGCACGGTTTGGTCGATTGGGCTCAGGGCATCGCGGCTGCCGAGCAGGGTGCGAAGCACGGCAGGGAAACCCAGGTTGATTGGACCCAGGCTGACCGCAAGCAGCAGCGCAAGGGCAAGCAGCGCAGCGAAACCGGCGGTTACCCGCCAGTTCCAGATGCGCTTGCCGCTCACGATCGCCACTCTTGGTTCCGGTTCATTTGCGCCGCCCCCGGCTGCCCGCCTAGGCCCTAGTTGACCTTGGCGATGATGTTGCCCACCGCGCGGTAGAGGTCTACTAGGCGCGGACCCCAACGGCTGGAAATGTCGGAGCCGATGGTGAAGACCTTGCCGTTCTTGACGGCGTCGATGGCAGACCAGCCGGCACGTTCGCTGACTGTCGCCTTGGTCTCACCCCAGTCGCCGTCGGCCAGGACCACTACCTGAGGGTTGGCCTTAATCAGGTACTCGGCACTCAGCTGCGGGTAGCCGGTTTTGTCGGCGCCGCTGGCGGCATCGGCGATGTTGGTGACACCGAAGTCCTTGTAGACCGCACCAATGAAGGTTTTGCTGGCTGCGCTGTAGAGCGTGTTGTCCAGTTCGTGGAAGACACGGATGTGGGGTGCAGCGAACAGGCTGACGATGCCCTTGATCTGCTTGCGCATGGTGGCGACCAGGCGGGAGGCCTGGCTGGCGTGGCCGGTCAGTGCGCCCAGCTGCTGGAATTCGGTGTAGGCGCCTGCGGTGTTGTTGGGGGTCTGCTCCAGGTAGACGGCGATGCCCAGTTTCTTGAGGGCGGCCTGCACCTCGGTGGCCTTGGTGGCGTTGGCCTGGAGGATCACGAGGTCCGGGTTGTAGGCCGCAATGGCCTCCACGTTCGGAGTGAAGCTGGAGAGTTTGCTGGTTGGCACGCCGGCCGGGAAGTTGGAGTTGTCGTCCACCGCGGCGACCTGCTTGGCGGCACCGATGCCCCACAGGATCTCGGTGGCCGAAGGCGAGAGCGAGATGATGCGGACGGGCGCCTTGGCTGGCTTCTTGGATGATGCCTGGGCCAGCGACTTGGAGGCCGCAGCCCCCACCACCGGCTTGGCGCTGGCTGCATCGGTGGCGAATGGGGTGATTGCGATTGCTGCGACCAGTGCGGCAGCGAAGAGTTTATTAAAGGTTCTCAAACCCAAACCTTCCTTCGAGGTTCGTTTGGACGTTGGGCAAGGCGACCTGGCTTGCGATTGCTCGCTTCACAGTTGCGGGGACAGCGCCGGGTTCTCACCGGACTTCGCTTGATTCAACGTGCGGGCCAATGGCCTACACTCCAATAGTAGGCGAGATGGGTACGCGCCTGACGCGGCTGGGCTGGGAGGTTACTTTTCGTTACTGGCACTTTGACTACACATTTAGGTCAACATTTCCAATAAGTAGACCTAAATGTTGGGTCAAAGTGCCAGCGTTGCAACCACACAATGTTGCCCCTGCGCCCAAACCGCCTGACCGCCCACATCCCCAACCCGCAACCCCGGCACCCAAATCCCCAACCCCTCCAGCTAGGCTGAAACCCTGATGGAAGCACTGCGCGACATAGCCGCAATGGAGCCCGAAGCGGCCCTTGCGAAACTGAATTCCGCGCCCACCGGACTCACCGAAGCGGAAGCCGGCGAGCGCCTTCGCACAATCGGCCCGAACGCTATCCACACCCATCACTTCACCATCTTTGGCCTGCTGCTGCGCCAGTTGAAGAACCCGATCCTGATTCTGCTGGCCGTGGCCGCGGCCATCGCGGGCTCCTTGGGTGACGCGGGTAATGCATCGGTGATTGCCGTGATTCTGACGCTTTCGGTGGGTCTTGGCCTGAGCACCGAGTACCGTGCCGAACGCGCATCGGCCGATCTTCAGACCCGCAACACCCACCGCGCGACGGTGGTGCGGGCGGGCTCCGCGCGGATGATTGACGTGACCCAACTGGTGCCGGGAGACCTGGTGCAGTTAAGCCTGGGTGCCGTGATACCGGCCGACCTGCGCCTAACCTCGGTTGCAGACCTGGAATGTGACGAGAGCATCCTCACCGGCGAATCGCTACCGGTAGCAAAGGCCGCGGGGGTGTTGCCGGCGAGCGCCGACGAACTAAGCAACTGCGCCCTGATGGGAACCGTGGTGCGGTCCGGATCCGGAATTGGCGTTGTGGTTCGCACCGGCGGCGCCACCGAGTTTGGGCAAATCGCTCAGAGCCTCAGCACTAACGTTCCCGAAACCGACTTCCAGCGTGGTCTCCGCCGTTTTAGCCTCTTCCTGCTTTGGGTGGCCGTGGGGCAGGCGGTGCTCATCGTGGGCGTCAACTGGGCATTGGGCAAGAACCTCATCGAAAACGTTCTCTTCGCGCTGGCCATCGCCGTAGGCATGACCCCGCAGCTGCTGCCGGCCGTGGTGAGCACCGCACTGGCCCTGGGCTCAAGGCAGCTGGCCAAAAACGGCGTGCTGGTGAAGCGCCTGGTTAGCATCGAAGACCTTGGTGACCTCGACGTTCTACTCACCGACAAGACCGGAACTCTAACCGCCGGTGCCGTCGCGTTTGAGTCCGCCGTGGATTTTGGCGCGGGCGGCACCCAGGCAAACACCACCGAGCAGGCCAGCGCTACCCAGTACGGCATCAACAACACCTTGCGCCTGGGTCTTTTAGCAACCGACGCCGACTACGCGGTTGCGGCCGGCAACACTGCCGGGCTGAATCCGCTGGACGCCGCCCTCTGGAGCACCGAGGTCGCAACTTCCGCCGCCAAGCAGGGCTTCCCGAAGCGGCTCGACGCCATCGCCTTCGATCACGAACGCCGCATCGCCTCCGCCCTGATTGTTGCCGCCGACGGTCCACTACTAGTTTCCAAGGGCTCGCCCGAGGACATCATGTCCCGCTGCCAGAACGTCTCCGAGGCGCAGCAAAATGCCCTTACCGAGCTCTACAACCAGGGCAAGCGGGTGGTGGCTGTGGCCTCAAAATCCATGCCCGCCAGCTCCGCCACAATCACCCCCGCCGATGAAAACGGCCTAACGCTGACAGGCCTACTCAGCTTCGCCGACCCGGCAAAGCCAGACGTTCAGGACTCACTCACCCAACTCGCCGAACTCGGAATCGACGTGAAAATCGCCACCGGCGACAGCGCCGAGGTGGCCGTGACGGTCTGCAAGCAGGTGGGAATCGAGGTTGCGGGCGTGCTCACCGGCCGCCAGCTGGATGACTTGTCGGATGCCGAGTTGGCCGGCCAGGTTGGCGACACCACGATCTTCGCGCGCGTCTCGCCCGAGCAGAAGGCTCGGATCCTGCGGGCGCTTCGAGCCAGCGGCAAGGCGGTCGGTTTCCTCGGCGACGGCGTGAACGATGCCATCGCGCTACACGATGCCGACGTTGGAATCTCGGTGGATTCCGCAACCGATGTCGCCAAGGATGCCGCCGATGTCGTGCTGCTGGAAAAGGACCTGGGAGTGCTGGCCACCGGCGTGCGCCAGGGTCGCCGGGTATTCAGCAACACCATGAAGTACGTGCTGATGGGCACCTCCAGCGACTTCGGCAACAACATCAGTGCCGCCATCGGGTCGATGATTCTGCCGTTCTTGCCCATGGCTCCCAGCCAGCTGCTGCTGCAGGCGCTGCTCTATGACAGCAGTCAGCTAGCTATCCCCACCGACCGAGTGGACGCCGAACAGACCGCCCGCCCATCGCACTGGCGCATCGCCTTCATCGGCCGATTCATGATCGTTTTCGGTCTGGCGTCATCCATCTTCGACTTCGCTACCTTCGGCCTGATGGCGTTTGGATTCCACGCCAAGGTCAACGAGTTCCAGACCGGTTGGTTCGTGGAATCGCTGGCCACGGCAACGCTCATCGTGTTCGCCATCCGCACCAGGCGCGTGCCATTCCTGCGAAGTCGACCTTCGCTGCAGCTGATCGCCTCGGTGTTGTCGGTGGTCGCAATCGGCGTGATTATCACCTACCTGCCGCTTGGAGGAGTAATCGGTTTCACCGCTCTTCCGGCGCCATTCTTCCTGGCTCTGGTGGCCATGATTGTGATCTATCTGGTCATCGTGGAGGTGGCCAAGAAGGTCATGTTTGGCTGGGGAACGTCTCGTTCCAAGCGACTTGCCAAGGTTGCCGGCGGCCAACTGATGGGTGGCGCAACCAGTGGCCTAGTGCCAAGCTCAAACCCGCGTTCGCACGGGCACCGAGTGCACCGCCGTGCCGCCAAGTTCGTGGCAGCCGGCAAACCGAAGCGCTAGGCGGCGGCGTCAGCCATTAGGCGCTGGACGCGCGGCACAACCTCGGTGGCGTAGGCCTCAATATTCGCAAGCGATGCCTGCGGCGTCATCGGGCCGGCGTTGTACTTGAAGTCGAAACGGTTGATGCGCAGCGCCGCAACAGTGCGTGCAATCTTGGCGGCTACGGTGTCGGCCGAACCCACGTAGAGCGCACCGGTTTTAACCTCATTCACGAAGTGGTCCTTGCCGGTGGCGGGCCGGCCGCGCTCGCGCGAAATGCGACCGTAGCTGGCGTCGTACATTGGCCAGAAGTAGTCGATGGCGTCGTCGTCGGTGGCGTCGATGAAGCCCGGACCGTGCACCGAGGTGAACTGCGGCGCATGTCCAAATTTCTTTAGGGCATCGCGGTAGCTCTGCACGTAATCGGCGAAGCGAATGGGGTCGCCGCTGATCACAGAAAGCGCCAGCTGGGCACCGAGTTTGGCCGCCTTGATGGCAGACTCAGGCGAGCCACCAACTGCGTAGCGCAGCGGCAGTGGCTGCTCAAGTTTAGGGAAGACGTCCTGAAGGTTCAGGCCGCTTCGGGTGCTGCCGCGCCAGGTAACCGGGCGCTGTTCCAGGAGCTTCGCAAACAGGTCCACGCGCTCCTCGAAGAGTTCGAAGGCGTCGGCCGGATCGAAACCGAAGAGGGTAAAAGACTCCAGGTAGCTGCCGCGGCCAACCGTGATCTCGGCGCGGCCATCGGCCAGGGCTTGCAGGGTCGCGAAGCGCTCATAGACGCGCACGGGGTCATCGGTGCTGAGGATCGTGACCGCGGTGCCGAGGCGCAGATTCTGCGTTACGGAAGCGATGCCGGCCAGGATGGTGTCCGGTGCCGAGACCGCGAAGTCCTCGCGGTGGTGCTCGCCCAGGCTGAAACCGTAGAGCCCGAGTTCGTCCGCTAGGCGTGCCTGCGCGACGATGTCTCGGATGGTTTGGGCATCGCTCACCCGGCGACCGTCCGCGGTGTGGGCGGTGTCGCCGAAGCTGTCTAAACCGAAGCGAAGAGTCTGGGGCACTCGGCAAGTTTATGGCCGGAGCGCCACTTTAGTCAAGGTGGGGTTTACTTATTTCAGCAAACCCCTAGCCACTAAACCAGCGGCTTTACGATTCCCAGGTCTTGCGCCTGGAAGCCCGGCAGAATCTGACCGATTTTTGCGGCCGGCATGCCGCCACGTACTTTCATGATCTCCGCCAGCACGGTGCGATAGTCGGTGGTCACCTTAAGGTCGCCGTCGCGGGTATCGGTGAGGCCCGGCCACTTGGTAACCACCTGCCCACCGCGCACGCCACCGCCCATCACGAACATGGCACTGGCCCAGCCGTGGTCGAAACCGTTGGAGGCGTTTTGCTCTAGGCGGCGGCCAAATTCGGTGATGGTGACGATTGTCACGTTGTTCCACAGATCGCCGATGTCTTGCTTAAACGCGGTTACGCAGTCGGAGAGGCTCTTGAAGTTGGTTGCCATGTTGCCGTCAACTGCTCCGGCCTCCGAATGGACGTCGAAGTTGCCGTCGAACTCCAGGTTGGCGGTTTTGATGCCGAGTCCGTTCTTCATCATGGCGGCAAGGGCGCTGAACCGGCGGCCGTTGGTGGTCGACGGATAAATTGCTGGAGTGGTGCTGGCCACCGAGCGCAGGCGCTCCGATGCCACCAGCGAGTGCTGCGCGGCAACCTGCCAGTTGGAGGCGCCGTCTGAGTGCAGGTTTTTAAGAGTGGAAATCAGCGCATCGCGATTGGTGAAGTTCTGAGCCTTAGCCAAGGTCACCGAGTTGAAGTTTTCGAATACCGTGGTCTCAACGGCGCCTCGGAAAGCGGTTGGCGTCTGGAAGCCAGTGGAGTAGCCGGCGAAGACATCGGTTGCGCCCATGGCTTGCAGGTAGCGGTTCTGCCAGCCGTCGGTGGTGCCGGGGTTGTCGTAGGCCGCGTACTCCAGGGCCTTCTGGTCGTCGAAGTGGCTGCGGGTGCCCACCGGCGTGCCCACCGCTTGAATCACGGCCAGCTGCCCGGCGTCGTAAAGCGTCTTTAGGCCAGCCAATTTGGGATGCAATCCAAAGTAGCCATCCAGGCTCAGGTTGTCGGCATCGTTGGTGCGCTGGGTTGGCCGCAGACGGGCCAAGTTGGAATCGCCCAAAACTGGCACGGCCATCAGGCCATCCATGCCGCCGCGCATGTAGACCGTGATGATCACGTCCGATCGCGGGTCGCCTAAAGCGGCCGAGGTGACCGAGAGGCCATCCACCGATGAAAGCACCACTCCGCCACCAAGAGCCATGACGGTCTTGACGAAATTGCGACGGGTCAGGCCGCTGGCTAGCGAATCGAATTCTGGGCAGGCGGTCATCGGCGGTTCCAGTCCTCGGTGGCCATAAGCAACAGCGTTACCGCCTTGCATTTCTCGACGAATAGTTGATCCGCGGTAAGGCCAGGGCGTACCAGGGTGTCGCTTTGAACCGCGCCAGCGATGAGCGTTGCCTTGCGCACCGGGCTAAGCGTGCGCCCAAAGAGCAGCAGCGAACCGGCATCCACGATTGAATTCCAGTCGTTGGCCACACCCGAATAGAGCGCCGCATAGTTGGGAATGGTGTAGCCGCCGGTGCCGTTGGCCCACATGATGGCGTTGTTCCAGCGCATCATCTGTGCACTGAGGGTGGTCCAGGCCGCCTCGGTGTCCGGGAAGCCGTTTGGGTACTGCCAGTCGAATGGCGCGTGCCCGTGTGCCGCGGCAAGGAAACGCAGTTTTTGAAGGCTGCTGCCCGCGAAGTAGTCGTTCTTGGTTGGATCGCCGAAGTTGATTTGCCCCGGGGGTGCCACATTCAGGATTCTCAAGGTTGCAACGATGAACTCCGCGGGCCGGCGCAATTTGCTGCCCAGGCTGTTGGCAAAGTCGGTGTGGTTTAACATGGCTCGAACCACCGACGGAATGTTGCCGTTGCTGGCCCGGTAGGCCGCGGCCATTGCCGAGACGATGGCGCTGCTTGGGTTATCCGAAACGTATCGACGTGCCATGCGCTTAGCGAAGGCGGCAGCGGTTTCCGGGCGCAACGCAAGATACTTGACCAGCGAGTTTGCGGTTGCCGATATCTGATTGGGGTTCAGCCCCGGGTTTGGGTCGGTCCAGCCAAGCACGGTGACCGGCCCCTGCCAGTGGTTTGCCGGGATGGGCTTGAGCTGCTGCTTGGTGTCGTCCCAGCGGAAACCACTAAACACTCGGGCGGCGTTCACCACATCGGTCTGGGTGTAGGGGGTATCGGTTGTGACCGTGAATAGCTCCAGAAGTTCGCGGCCGAAATTCTCGTTTGGGTGCTGGCGCGTGTTGTCGTAGCCACTGAGGAAACGCAGCATGGCCGGGTGCACCGATGCCTGCCAGACCAGAGTTGGGAAGTCGCCTAGGGCGTTGGCGCGGATTACGTCTCGGTCGTAGCTGATGCGCTTGCTGGGTTCGGTCCTGACGTTTACCGGCACGTAGTCCTCGAGGAATTCCACGAGCGTTTCGAACACCTGACGCTTTGAATACAACCTGCGATAGAGGGTGGTCTGTGCCAGTTCATCGCTGGCGTAACCAGGTCTAGCCGAATAAGGGAACGTGTTTAAAAGCTGAGCGTTGGAAAGATTAATGGCTTTGAAGTTAGCAA
>Ga0228701_1000419_pt1 | contig 36551 bp, 26 predicted proteins | sample McNCre117_Aug_MG_2_FD_178017 | JGI IMG/M metagenome (GOLD analysis project Ga0228701, IMG submission 178017) | Freshwater microbial communities from McNutts Creek, Athens, Georgia, United States - 11-17_Aug_MG | ecosystem: Environmental > Aquatic > Freshwater > Creek | place: USA: Georgia... | reverse complement strand
CTCAGCGAACTTGGTGAAGATCACGTACCAAGAGCCCATGCTCATGAGCACCAGGATCAGCAGCGTGCCTTTGGCCACGGCATCGCCTTGGCCCCACAGCGCAGACAGGCCGTAAGGGTTTTCTTCAACGACAGCACTTGCAGCTGCCTCAGCAGTTTGCGCCATGGCATGACCTGTCATCAGCAAGCTGGCCCACAAGCTGGCGACGGTGATGTGTTTGAAAGATGGTTTGAACATGATGAGGTGCTCCTCTGAAAATTTTTGAAAGTGTTTGAACAATTGGGCGGTGCGCGTCATTCCAGACGCCAGGTGTATTTCATGCTGGCCCAGGCTTGCTCGGGCTTGCCATCCACCGTGGCAGGACGGAACTGGCAGCGAGACAAACCAGCGCGGGCGGCTTCGTCCAGACGCTTGTAGCCGGAAGATTTTTCGATTTCCGACTGGATCACTTTGCCGTCAGGTCCGATCAAAAAGCGCAGGCTTACCGTGCCCTCTTCTTCCATGCGACGGGATGCGCTGGGGTATTCGGGCTTTTCGCAGTTGGCAGAATTCACGACGGCACCGGTCCGAACGGGTTCGGACTTCATGGCAGGTGCAGCGGGGGCTGGTGGTTGAGGTGTGGCCGAGACCGCTGCGATGGCATTGGCGGCGGGCGCCGTATTTACCACTGGAACTTCAACAGGTGGGACATAAGCCGGAGGCGGTGGAGGTAAATTTTTCGGGGGAGGTGGCGGTGGTGGCGGAGGAATATCCGGTTTGGTGTCTTCCAGCAAAACCGCTTCCACGGGGCCTTTGATTTTCTTGACAAATGCACGGGCCAAACCCGAATTGATGGCCCAGAAGAGCAAAAGGTGCAAAACCACCACCAGTCCCAAACCGAGCAGATGCTTGCCCGGTTTTCTTTGCCGGCTGGCGTAATCGTCCATGTGGGGAGTCCTCCTGTGTCACGTCAGCGCTGTCTTGAGGCTGCTTCATATGATTGTAGTTGGCGGATACGCCCACAGTCGCGCATGTTGTGGCCGACAGACAAGGCAGTTTGGCTGTAACTCGAATGATTCTTCGCGCCAGTTGCAGGCCTTGAATGTCCATGACAATCCGAGGCTGCCCTGAGAGTCCCATTTTTGAACACCCCATCACCCCACGAACGCCCAGCCATATTTGCGTTGGTATTGCCATTGCTTGTCGAGCTCTCTTTGGGGCTGATGGTGGGCATGGTCGGTACCGCACTGTCTGCTCGCATGTCCGACGCCGCGGGCGGTGGCTTTGCGCTGGCCAACCACGTGTTCGGATTGCTGTTCATGGTTTTCCGTCTGGTGGGTGCAGGGGTGAGTGTGGTCATTTCACAAAATTTGGGTGCAGGTCACCGCGCTGAAGCGGATCGCTTGGGGCGTGCGGCACTGGCTTGGGGTACCTGGATGGGCGGTTTTGTCGCCTTGTGTGCGGGCTTTGGCGCAGGTGCGCTGATGCGTGCGCTCAATGCGCCGCAGGATGTGCTCCTCTTAGCGGTGCCGCTCTTGCAGGCCTTGGCCTTGGCCTTGCTGCTGGACGCATGGAATGCCTGCATGGCCAGTGTCATGCGAGCACATCTGCGCAACCGTGACACCTTGCTGGTAATGGTGCTCATGCATTTGACACATATGCTGCTGATCTGGCCATTCATGATGGGTTGGGGGGGCTTGCCTGCAATAGGTTTGACGGGTTTTGCGGTGGCGCTGGTCATCAGCCGTCTGGTGGGCATGGCTTTGCATTTGTGGTGCTGGCGCACGCGTTTGGGATTGCGCCCTGTCTGGACAGATTGGTGGCGCGTGAAAAAAGCCCAGTTGTGGCCGGTTTTGCACATTGGCTTGCCAGGCGCGGCCGAAAACATGGCCTGGGAAGTGGCTTTCATGTGCAGCGTCGCGGCGGTCGGCGTGATGGGCACGCAGGCGCTGGCCACCCAGTCCTATGTTTTGCAGTTCAACATGTGGATTTTGATCAGCGGTGCGGCCATCGGCATCACCGTGGAGATGCTGGTGGGGCACATGGTGGGCGCTCGGCAATGGAGGCAGGCACACGCGCTGGTACGGCGCGCACAGAAACTGGGGTTTTTCATCACCTTGCTGGTGGCCAGTGCCATGGCACTGGGGGCACCTTGGTTGTTGCGATGGTTCACGCAAGATCCTCAGATCATCAAGGAGGGGGTCACGTTGCTTTGGCTGTCCATCCTGCTGGAGACGGGGCGCACATTCAACCTGATCGTCATTGCGGCCCTGCGTGCAACCGGTGACTCCCGCTATCCGTTTTATGCCGGCGTTGGCTCCATGGCGCTGGTGCTGGCTGGTGGCAGTTGGTTGCTGGGTGTGCATTGGCAGCTGGGCTTGCCCGGCGTCTGGATGGCCTACGCCGCAGACGAGTGGATACGCGGCATGCTCATGTGGCGCAGATGGCTCAGCCTGGGCTGGCTGCCTCATGCGCGAGCGACGCATGCCCGTTTGCGGGGCGCGCGGTCGTTCTCATCAGGGGCTTGAGCGTCGGGTTTCAATCGGGTTACCAAAATGGTGGAGTTCCCCTCAAGATCGGGAATTCTGATGACAATCATGCGAGGAGAAAATTTCCATGAAAAAACAGCGTGCAAACACAGCCCACTGGGCCAACCAATTGATTCTGTTGACGGGCTTGCTGTTCTGCATGGTGTCGGTGCATGCGCAAGCGCCAGCACCCGCCACGCTTCGAGCCGAGGTCCACAAGCCTCTAACCGCTGCGCAAGAGGCGATGAAGAGCAACCAGATGGACCAGGCTTTGAGCTTCACGCGCGAAGCGCTGGCGGTGTCGCAACTCACACCGGTGGAGCGTGCCTTTGTGATGCGCACGCAGGCTGCTGCTGCGGTGCGTGCCAAGAACTGGGACTTGGCCATCGAGTCGCTGGAGTTCCTGGTCACATCACCCGATGTGCCCCAGACGGACAAGCGCTCCATGCTGGAGTCCTTGATGAATGCCTGCCTGCAAAAGAAAGACAACACCCGTGCGGTCAAGTGGGGCCGCCAGTATTTGCAGGACGGGGGCACCAATCCTGGCATCCGTCTGGCCATGATCCAGACTTTGTCGGTCATGGGTGAGCACAAACAGGTGCTTCAGGAAGTGCAGGACAAAATGCGCCTGGACGCAGCTGCAGGTCAAAAAACGCCAGAGCAGGAGCTGCGTCTGATGGCCATCAGCTACCGCCAGCTCAAGGACGATGCGGGCTACATGAGCACCCTCAAGCGGCTGGTCAATGACTACCCCACCAAGGCCTATTGGGTGGAAGTGATTGGTCGCATGTCGCAGCAGCCGGGCTTGAGTCCGCGCCAGGAGCTGAACCTGTACCGCTTGCTGGAGCAAACCGGCAACATGGAAGAAGTGGATGAATATATTGAAATGGCCAATCTGGCCATCAAGGCCGGCTTGCCTGCAGAAGCCTTGCGCGTGTTGAGCAAAGGTTTTGATCAGGGTGTGCTCGGCAAAGGCGCAGACGCAACTCTTCACAACAAGCTGCGCGCAGACGCACAAAAGAAAACCCAAGAGGATGCCAAAGGCTTCGCGCCGCTGGAAAAGTCGGCCAAGGATGCGGTGACTTGGACGGCGGTCGCGGATGTCTATTTCTCACAGCAAAACTGGACGGCTGCGCACGCAGCTTATGCCAAGGCACTGGAGTTGGGTGGCTCCAAACGCGAGAACGAGTTGCGTTTGCATGCTGCGATCAGCCTGTTCCAGTTGGGTCAGAAGGATGGCGCACGTCAGCAATTGGCCAACATCAAGGGAGATGTGGTTTGGGCTGATATGGCCGCTTTGTGGGGGATTTTGGCGCGCTGACAGCCCCACTCGATACCGCCCGACCATGGCGCGCAGGCCGTTTCTGTGCGCCATTTCTTTTTTGGAATACGGCGGTATCTGGTTTTTGACTGGGTATAAACCCTATTGCAATCGATTGCAAAGTCAGATAAATTGCCTGCATTGAATCCATCTGTGCACCCCTGTTGCACATGCGCCAACCTCATGACCCACCTTTCGCACACATCACCACCGCGTTTATCGATCTCGCAGATTGTGCAAATGAACGTTGGGTTTTTGGGATTGCAGTTCAGCTTTGGTCTTCAGCAAAGCAGCATGAGCCCGATCTACAGTTATCTGGGTGCGCAAGAGGCGGTTTTGCCGTTGCTGAATTTGGCCGGGCCCATCACAGGTTTGTTGGTGCAGCCCATTGTGGGCGCGATGAGTGACAGAACAACATCGCGTTACGGTCGTCGCACGCCGTACTTTCTTGTGGGGGCAATCCTGTGTTCGCTCAGTCTGTTTGCCATGCCCTACAGCTCGGCGTTGTGGATGGCTGCAGCCTTGCTGTGGATTCTGGATGCGGCCAACAACGTCACGATGGAGCCTTATCGGGCCTATGTGAGTGACCGTTTGCCCAAGGATCAGCACGCACCGGGCTACATCATCCAGAGTGCTTTTACAGGATTGGCACAAACGCTGGCGTATTTGATGCCGTCCATCCTGGTGTGGTTGGGCATGAACAAGGACACCGTGGGGGACAACCACATCCCGCAAATCACACTGGTGTCTTTCATGATTGGTGGCGTGATTTCTGTCTCGACCATCGTGTGGTCAATCTGGCGTGTGCCAGAGTTGCCCTTGGCTGCTGAACAACAAGCCCGACTTGCGGCGCAAAAGCAAGGTGTCGCGGCGACCTTGCAGGAAATCTGGTTGGCCATCCGCGAGATGCCTGTGCCCATGCGTCAGATGGCCTGGATGAAGCTGTTCCAGTGGATGGCCATGGGCTGGTACTGGCAATACGTGTCCTATTCCATTGCCCGAAGCTTGTTTGACACTTCCAATCCCACGTCCACCGGATTTCGCGATGCCGTCCTGGTCAATGGGCAAATCGGTGGTTTTTACAACGCTGTGTCTTTTGTGACGGCCTTGCTGATGGTGGGTTTTACCAAGCGCTATGGCGCCCCCAAGGTGCATGCCTTGTGCTTGACGCTCTCAGGCATTGGCATGTGGTTCATTCCGCAAATTCAAACGCAAGCCTGGCTGTTTTTGCCCGCCATTGGCGTGGGCTTGGGTTGGGCCAGCATCATGGGAAATCCCTACGTCATGTTGGCACGCAGTGTGCCACCGGAGCGCACCGGCGTTTACATGGGCATCTTTAACATGTTCATCGTGATCCCCTTGTTGCTGGGGGGCTTCATCGTGAACCAACTGTACGACACCGTGTTTGCCGGTGATCCGCGCAACGTGCTGATGGTGTCTGGCGTGCTGATGGTGTGCGCGGCTTTGGCCACCTTGCGTGTGAAAGTTCCCGATTGAAAGATTTCAACTTGTGGTGAGAGCCGCAGGTCAGAAAAAAGGTGCATGGGCACCATGACTATGTTCCGTGAATGACGAGAAAATGAAAAACAAGGTTCAGCTGATCACTTATGTCGACCGATTTGGAGGCTCGACACTCTCCCAACTCCAGGCGTTGCTCGAGGGCCCATTGGCGGGCGTGTTTGGGGGCGTTCACTTGCTGCCATTCTTTTACAAGATCGATGGTGCCGATGCGGGCTTTGACCCGATTGATCACACCCGTGTGGACGATCGCCTGGGCGGGTGGGACGACATCAAACGCTTGACAGGCACGGCCGATGTGATGGCCGATGTGATCGTCAACCACATGTCTTCGGAGTCGCCACAATTCATTGACTATTCCCAAAAAGGCAGCGCTTCGGAATATGACGGCCTGTTCCTGACCATGGAAGCAGTGTTTCCTGATGGCGCGACCGAAAAAGATTTGCTCGCGGTCTACCGGCCACGCCCAGGCATGCCGTTCACGGTGACGACCTTGGCCAATGGCGAGCGCCGTTTGCTGTGGACCACGTTCACGCCTCAGCAAATTGACATCGATGTGTACACCCTCGCAGGCAAGGCATATCTGGAATCGATCCTGCAAAAGCTGTCGCAAAGCGGCGTCACCATGGTGCGGCTGGATGCGGTGGGTTACGCGATCAAGAAAGCCGGTGCCAATTGTTTCATGATGCCCGAGACCTTCGAGTTCATCAAAACTTTTGCGCAACGTGGGCGTGAATTGGGCCTGGAAGTTCTGGTGGAAATTCACTCGTACTACAAGCGCCAGATGGAGATCGCCAAGCAAGTGGATTGGGTCTATGACTTTGCCTTGCCGCCACTCGTCTTGCATGCCCTTGAGTTTGGCCGCAGTGCACCGTTGCGGGCATGGCTGGATCAGCGCCCTGTCAACGCCGTGACGGTGCTCGATACCCACGATGGCATTGGCATCATCGACATCGGTGCCGATGCCGCTGACCGTGTCAACAACCCAGGACTGGTGCCTCCTGCTGAGCTGGACGAGCTGGTGGAGCGCATGCACCGCAATTCAAAAGGTGAAAGTCGACAGGCCACCGGTGCAGCCGCATCCAACCTCGACTTGTACCAGGTCAATTGCACATTCTTTGATGCGATGGGCCGCAATGAATCGGCCTATCTGGTGGCGCGTGCCATCCAGTTTTTTGTGCCGGGGGTGCCTCAGGTGTATTACGTGGGCTTGCTGGCGGGCGAAAACGACATGGATCTGCTGGCGAAAACCAAAGTGGGGCGAGACATCAACCGCCACTTTTATTCGCGTGAAGAAGTTTTGCAAGCCATTCAAAAACCGGTGGTTGCACGGCTGCTGGATTTGATTCGTTTGCGCAATGATCACCCCGCCTTCCATGGTGTGTTCAGCCATGCAGCGACGGTGGAGCATGCATTGACCTTGTCCTGGACTGCAGGCGAAGACGCGATCCGCCTGGAAGTGGATTTGCGCACCAAAACCGGTGTGATTCATTTCAGCTCGCCAACTGGTGAGCAGCAATTTGTTTTGCACTGAAAAACGGGGCATCTGTCCCAGACAATGAAAAAAAGAACAAGCCGGTCATTGACGTGACCGGCTTTTTGTCCAACTGGAGCAAGACATGGGAAACAGCAATCGTCAAATTCGCAGCATTGTCATCGTGGGAGGTGGTTCAGCTGGCTGGATGGCCGCTGCATCCTTGGCCAATGCTTTGACTCAGGGCTGTGAGATCACGCTGATCGAGTCCGATGAAATCGGCACCGTGGGTGTTGGCGAAGCGACCATCCCTCCCATCAAGACACTCAACCGGACGATGGGGCTGGACGAGGCGGAGTTCATGCGCCGCACGCAAGGCACGTTCAAGCTCGGGATCCAGTTCATTGATTGGGCCCAGCAAGGCCACAGCTACTTTCACCAGTTCGGCCCGCACGGTGTGCAGTTTGACTATTCCCCCTTGCACCAGTATTGGCTCAAAAGCCGTCAGTACCAAGACATGCCATCAATCGATGAATATTCGATGGCTTGGGCTGCGGCCAGTCGAGGCAAGTTTGACCGCCCCAGCCAAGACCCACGGCAAGTGACGTCGATGTACGACTATGCCTACCACTTCGATGCAGGCCTCTATGCCAAATACTTGCGAGAGGTGTCTGAAAAGCGCGGCGTTAAACGCCTGGAGGGCAAGATCGTCCATGTGGATTTGCGGGCAGGTGATGGGTTTGTTGAGAAGGTCCGTCTGACCGATGGGCGAGAAATCACAGGGGATTTGTTCATCGATTGCTCGGGTTTTCGAGGGCTCCTGATCGAAGAGGCGTTGCAGACTGGTTACGAAGACTGGAGCCACTGGTTGCCTTGCGACCGTGCCATGGCGGTGCCCTGTGAATCGGCAGGTGATCCCTTGCCTTACACGCGTGCGACAGCGCGTGAAGCCGGTTGGCAATGGCGCATCCCATTGCAACACCGCATTGGCAATGGCTATGTGTTCTGCAGCCAGTTCATGAGCGAAGATGAGGCCGCATCGCTGCTGTTGCAGCGTCTGGACGGCAAGGCATTGGCTGACCCTCGTCCATTGCGTTTCACTACAGGGCGTCGCAAAAAATTCTGGAACAAAAACGTGATTGCTCTGGGCCTGTCAAGCGGGTTCATGGAGCCGCTGGAGTCCACCAGTTTGCATCTGGTGCAATCGGGCATTTCCAAGTTGCTGGCCTTGTTCCCTGACCGTGATTTCGACCCGATCGTCTCCGACGAATACAACCGTCTGGGCAATGCCGAGTTCGAGCGGATTCGTGATTTTCTGGTCTTGCACTACAAGCTCACCACACGAGATGATTCGCCTTTGTGGCGCTACACCTCGGCCATGAGCATTCCCGACTCTCTCCAACACAAGATGGCGCATTTCAAACGCTATGGCCGAATCGTGACCGATGGCTACGACCTGTTCGGTCCCTCCAGCTGGCTGGCGGTGCAGTTGGGGCAACTCAACACGCCCGAACGTCATGACCCTCTGGTGGATCACCGCCGTGTGGATGGGGACAACACCCTCAAACAATTGCGCAAAGCCATGAATGCGGCGGCGGACAGCATGCCCACTCACATGGATTTCATCCGTCGCCATTGTGCAGCGTCATGATGGGCTTGGAATGACTCTGCAAGACACCCCGCAACACAGACCAGCCTACCATTTCACGCCTCAGGCCCATTGGATGAACGATCCGAATGGCCTGGTTTTTCATGAAGGCGTGTACCACCTGTTTTTTCAGTACCACCCGCACAGCAGCGTGTGGGGGCCGATGCATTGGGGACATGCCTCCAGTCGTGATCTGGTGCACTGGCAAGAGCATGCCATTGCATTGGAGCCTGACGAGTTGGGCATGATTTTTTCAGGCAGCGTTGTGTTCGATGCACACAACTCTTCGGGTTTGGCGCCACAAGGTCAGGCCCCCTTGGTGGCCGTATTTACCCACAGCCATACAGCCACTGAAGCGCAGGGTTCACCGCACCAGCATCAAAGTCTGGCCTGGAGTTTGGATGCGGGGACAACTTGGCAAAAGTATCAGGGTAACCCCGTACTGGAGAGTCCGGGTCTGAAGGACTTTCGCGATCCTAAGGTGTTTTGGCACGAGACGACAGCCCGCTGGGTGATGAGTGTCGCCTGTGGTGACCACATCGCTTTTTATGCATCTATGGACCTCAAGAACTGGTCGTTGGAAAGTCGCTTTGGCCAGGCTTTGGGTGCGCACGGCGGGGTATGGGAGTGTCCTGATCTTGTGGCTTTGACCCTCAATGGTCGAGAGCGTTGGGTGCTCCTGGTCAGCGTGACAGCTGGAGGTCCGCAAGGCGGTTCTGCGACGCAATATTTTGTGGGCGATTTCGATGGCCGCATGTTCACGGCTGAACATGCCGATGTCCGCTGGCTGGATTGGGGCCCAGACAATTATGCCGGGGTCACGTGGAGCAATACGCCAGGACGTTGCTTGTTCATAGGCTGGATGAGCAATTGGTTGTATGCAGCGAAATTACCGACGTTTCCTTGGCGCGGTGCCATGACACTGCCCAGAGAGCTTCAATTGCGTGAAGTAGATGGTCATGCCTGGCTTTGCACACCAGTGGCTGCGGAGGTTGAAAGCGCTTTTCAGGAATCGTCGGTCGTTCAGATCCATACATCGGCGGATCTGTCACAGGCCCTGGCGAATTCGCAAGGACGATGTCGATTGACATTGACAGCTGATGCTGCAGCGCCTTGGGCTTTGGTGCTCTCCAATGCGCATGGCGATCGCTGGTGTTTGCGTTACAACCCTGAGACACGTCAGTTTGGTGTGGATCGCACGATGGCTGGTCAGTCGGACTTTCATCCCGAGTTTGCTGCCTGCCATATGGCCCCTCGCTTGGCGCGATCCTCTGTGCTGCGTCTTCAGGTTTACCTGGATGCTTGTTTGATGGAAACGATTGCGGATGATGGCTTGAGCGTCATCACAAGTTTGAGTTTTCCTTCTTCGGCATGGACAGGCATCGAGAGAGAAGGAAATGTGGATATTTCCTTGCAAACCTTATAAGTAAAGGCATTTCAGTTTGAAGAAACTGATTTGTAACTCGCAAATACCGTCATATTTGCGCAACATTCAAGGGTTTTTACCAAATTGCAATCGATTGCAAAAAAGCTTTAATTCACCTGTCTAGTTTGAAGATTCGACTAGTCCATTCATTCACACCCAGGAGATACGATGAAAAAGATCCCCAGCTACACCCCTGTAGCATTTGCCGTGGCAGCCTTGCTGCAAGCGGGCGTTGTTCAAGCCCAAGAAAGCCTGAAGCTCGACGAAGTCGTCGTGACCAGTTCTTCGACTGCCAAATCCAAAATGCGCAGCTCGGTTTCAGTGACCGACATCGATCAAGATGCCGTCAAGGATTTCGGTGCACGTACCGAATCTGAAGTGTTGTTGTTGATCCCTGGTATCCGTACCGAAGCAACGGCTGGTCCCGGCGGTAACGCCAACATTTCTGTGCGTGGTCTGCCTATTTCTTCAGGTGGCTCCAAGTACGTTCAGATTCAGGAAGATGGTCTGCCCACCGTTCAGTTCGGTGACATGATGTTCTCGAACAACGACTACTGGACCCGTTTCGACAACAACGTTGACAGCATTCAGACTCTGCGTGGTGGTTCTTCTTCTGTGTATGCATCGCACGCCCCTGGCGCCGTGATCAACTACATGAGCAAGACGGGCAAAGAACAGGGTGGTTCTATCGGCGTCACAAAAGGTTTGAACTTCAACGAAACCCGTGTTGATGGTGATGTGGGTGGTCGTATCTCGGACGACACCTATTTCCACGTGGGTGGTTATTTCCGTGATGGCGAGGGCGCACGTCAAGCTGCACCAGGCGCTTTGCATGGCTATCAAGTCAAGGCCAACTTCACCAAAGAATTCAACGGCACCAAAGGTTATGTCCGTTTGAACCTGAAGGCTTTGGATGAAACTGCACCAACAACACCACAAACATTCTTGACCGCCACATCGAACAACGGTTCTTTGTCCAATTTCGGTAATGCTCGCGGTTTCAATGGTCTGTACGACTCGCAGTACTCCAAGTTCAACAGCACCTTCCCCGCGATGGATCCAGTGACAGGTCAAATTTCGCAGTCTTCGTTGACCAATGGCATCACATCCAAGTCCAAGTCGGTTGGCTTTGAGTTCCACAACGAACTGAACAACGGCTTCACTGTTGATAACAAGTTCCGTGTGTCGCAAAACGCTGGCGCTTTCCAGACACAGTTCTGGGATGTCAAGACATTGAGCAGCGCTTTGGGTGGTATCACCGGTGCTTCGTATGCGCAGTACTTGAATGGTCCCAAAGCAGGTCAACGGGTGACTGATGCGAACCTCGCTTCTGGTTTGGTGTCTACAGGTGGCGCAATCAATGTGCAAACGCCTGACATGGGTAACTTTGTCAATGACTTTGCTGTCTCCAAGGCATTTGATCTGGGCAATGGCAACAAACTGAACGCGAAAACCGGTTTGTTCTATTCACGTCAGAACGTGGTGCAGAAATGGAGCATCAGCACACGCGTGGTGGAAGCTGCCTACAACGGTGCTGTGATCGATGTTTACAACGCACAGAACGCTGCGTTGACAAACCAAGGCCTGACGGGCTACAACAACAGCTGGGGCGCTGACAGTGCCAAGAACATCAACGAACAGTTCACCACAACTGCGCCGTACTTGGGTCTGAACCTCGAAACTGGCAACTGGGATCTGGATGCAGGTGTCCGCAACGAGCACTTCCGTGGCTATGGTTATGCAGATGTTGGCGCACCAGGTGCTTCTGTCAATGGTTTGTCGACCACCATGGCCACCAACCGCATCCTGGCTGACTACACCACCAGCTACAACAACTACTCCGCCGGTGCCAACTACCGCATCAACAAAGACCAGAGTGTCTTTGGTCGTTACAGCTTGGGTCACCGTGCAATTTCTGACCGTCTGTTGACCACATCGAGCAACTTCAATGCCTTCGGTGGTTTGGCTGCGGGTGCTACTGACATTGCTGTGGCCCCAGTCGCTCAGCTGGAGTTTGGTACCAAGACCCGTGGCAATCTGGGTGACGGTCGTTACGCCTTGTCGGCAACGTACTTCCATTCCACGACCAAAGAGTTTGACTACGATCCAACCCGCAACGTCCAACGTGATGGTCCATACCTGCGCGAACTGGGTTACAAGGCGGACGGTGTTGAGCTCGAGTCGGGTTTCTCCATTGGTAACTTTGCTCTGAACGCCAACGCTGTTTACAGCGACGAATCGTTCACCAAGAACACGGCCAGCAGCACCTACATTGGCAATACCCCCGCAGGTTCTACCAAGTGGCGTTACACATTGTCCCCACGTTACACCATGGGTGACACTGTGTTCGGTGCAACAGCCCGTGGCGTTGGCAAGATGTACCTGAACGATGCCAACACGGCTTCGGTTGATGGTCACTACATCGTGAGCGCTTTCGTGAATCACAACTTTGGCAATGGCATGATCGGCTCTTTGAACGTGAACAACCTGTTCAATAAGTTGTATCCCTCCAGTACGGCTGGTTTGATCAGCGGCAACGTGTACGGTGCCGGTGTGGAAACAGGTCGCACCATCAGCGCGACTGTGCGCTACAAGTTCTAATCCAACTTGCCAAGCAGGCTGACGTCAGGGGCGCAGCCTGCTGTTTCCACGGAAACGTGTTCAGGCTTGCACTTTGCAGTTTGAACGGGCCGACGACATGCAAATGTCGCCGGCCAATTTTTTTCAGGCAAGCTCTTGCCTCTGTTGTTGACTCTCTTGTCTTGTGAATGCATCTTGTTATGGCATCAAGGATGAACCTCGCATGAAATTCAGTCTTGCACCCTGGTTGATCACTCTGAGTTTGTGGATGGGCATGTGCACATCGGTGCAAGCGATCGAGGTCACCATCACTTGTGGCCCCGGTGGCAGCGATGTGGAGTTTTGTCTCAAGCATGCACAAGCCTGGGCGGCCAAAACAGGCAACTCGGTTCGCAATTTTTCCCCCCCGGGTGGCTTTGGTGAAAAAATTGCCCTGTACCGTCAGTTGTTCGCAGCCAAGTCCAGTGATGTGGATGTCCTGATCGTGGATGGCACCTGGCCGGGTATTCTGAAAGACCATTTGACCGACCTCAAACCTTACAGCCAAGGCTTTGAGAACAAACATTTCCCAGCCATGGTGGCCAACAACACGGTCAATGGCCGTTTGCTGGCGATGCCGTGGTTCACCGATTCAGGTTTGTTGTATTACCGCAAAGACCTGCTGGCGCAATACGGCGAAACTGTGCCCACCACCTGGGCTGAATTGACGCGCATGGCGCAAAAAATCCAGACCGCCGAGCGGAGCAAAGGTCGCAACGATTTCCATGGTTTTGTGTTTCAGGGCAAAGCCTATGAAGCGCTGACTTGCTTCACCCTGGAGTTGGTCGGCGGCCATGGCGGCGGCACGATCATGGATGCCGATGGCCGCATCACCATCAACAACCCGCAGGCGGCCAGAGCATTGAATCTGGCGGCCTCATGGATCGGCACCATCTCGCCCATCGGCGTTCTGAATTACGAAGAGGAAGAAGCGCGCGGCGTCTTCCAAAATTCAAATGCCTTGTTCATGCGCAACTGGCCCTATGCCTGGGCACTGATGGAAAAAGACGACAGCCCTGTCAAAGGCAAAGTCGGCATTGCCAAATTGCCGGGTCAGCCCAGCACCGCTGCATTGGGCGGCTGGCAGCTGGCTGTGTCCAAATACAGTCAGCACCCTGCAGAGGCCGCGGATCTGGTGATGTACATGACCAGTGCCAAAGTGCAAAAGACACGCGCTATCGGCAACTCACTCAATCCGACCTTGCCCGAGCTCTACAAAGACAAGGACGTGATCGCGGCCAATGCGTTCATGGCCAACTTGTCGGATGTGTTTGCCAACAGCGTGGCAAGACCGGCCACATTGACAGGCCTGAAGTACCCGCAAGTCAGTCAGAGTGTGTTCAGCGCCACACATGAAGTCCTGTCCAAGCGCGCCACGGGCGAAGAGGCCGTGAAAAGACTGGAACAGCGTCTCCAGAAAATCCGTCGCAAACACTGGTGAAATCCATGAATTCGAGAACACGCATAGCCTGGCTGTTTTTGACCCCCATGATCGTGCTCATGCTGATCGTGGCGGTCTGGCCGCTGACCCGATCCATTTGGTTCAGCTTCACCGATACCAACATCAACGACATTTCCGCAGGCCAGTGGGTCGGCCTTGAAAACTACGTTGGCGAATACGGTCTGTTTTTCAACCCCAATGACGAAGAAGGTTTCTGGGCGGGTGACTGGGGTATTTCCATTCGCAATACGTTTGGTTTTGCGGTGGTCTCTGTTGTTCTGGAAACCCTCACGGGCCTGGGTGTTGCCTTGCTGCTCAACCAGGATTTCAAGGGCCGTGCGCTGGTGCGCACCGCCGTGTTGGTGCCTTGGGCCATCCCGACCATCGTGTCGGCCAAGATGTGGGGCTGGATGCTCAATGACCAGTTTGGCGTGATCAACACCTTGTTGCTCGATGCTGGGCTCATCGGCCACAAGATCGCCTGGACCGCCGAGCCCTCTTATGCGCTGTGGACCGTGGTGCTGGTGGACGTTTGGAAGACCACGCCCTTCATGGCACTCTTGGTTTTGGCAGCCTTGCAAACCGTGCCCAAGGATTGCTACGAGGCCGCTCGTGTCGATGGTGTGCACCCCTTGCGTGTGTTCTGGCGCATCACTTTGCCCTTGATTCGTCAGCCCTTGATGGTGGCCATCGTGTTCCGCCTGCTCGACTCGCTGCGTGTGTTTGACCTCATTTATGTGCTCACGTCCAATGGCAGCAGCACCATCAGCATGTCAGGGTTTGTGCGCCGCGAAATGGTGGAGTACGGGAACATGGGCTTTGGCTCGGCTGCTTCCACTTCATTGTTCCTGATCATCATGCTCACCGCAGTGATCTTCTTGCGCCTGACCCGCGTGAAATTGGCGGAGGACCAGTCATGAAGCAACGCTCCACTCTGGCCTCGGTGCTGCTGTACCTGATCTCGGCCATCGTCGTCATCTTGTCGCTGTACCCGTTTGTCTATGCGATTTCGACATCGCTCAAAACAGGCAATGCGCTGTTCACGGCCGACTTGTTTCCCAGCAACGCCGATCTGCGCAACTACCGGGCCTTGTTTGAAGGGGTTCAGCCCTTTGGCAAAAGTCTGGTCAATTCGATCGCGGTGTCTTTTTTGACCGTGGCGTTTGCCATGCTGATGGGCATCACCGCCGCGTATGCACTGGGGCGCATCCGCTTCAAAGGCAAGGGCTTGCTGTTGGTGAGTCTGCTGGGGGTGTCCATGTTTCCGCAGGTGGCGGTGCTATCGGGCATGTTCGAGCTGATCCAGTCGCTGGGCCTGTACAACAAGGTGCTGGGCCTGGTCGTGCCTTACACCATCTTCACCCTGCCTTTCACGGTCTGGATATTGACGACGTTCATGCGCGAGTTGCCAGGTGAGCTGGAAGAGGCCGCCATCATGGACGGCTGCGGTCCGCTGCGCATCATCTTCCAGGTGTTCATGCCGCTCTTGTGGCCCGCGCTGGTGTCCACCGGTCTGCTGGCCTTCATTGGCGCCTGGAATGAGTTCATGTTCGCGCTGACCTTTGTGGTCAGCGACACCGAGCGCACCGTGCCCGTGGCCATCTCGCTGATCGCAGGTGCCACGGCTTTTGAAATTCCCTGGGGCACCATCATGGCCGGCTCGGTGATCGTCACCGTACCGCTTTTGTTGTTGGTGTTCTTCTTCCAAAAACGCATCGTGTCTGGCTTGACGGCGGGCGCGGTCAAAGGCTGATGGCAGTCCAAGCATGAGCAAAGCACTGAACAACAACTGGTGGCGCGGCGGCGTCATTTACCAAATCTACCCCCGCTCTTTTGCCGACAGCAACAGCGACGGCGTGGGTGATCTGCCGGGCATCACCGCCAAGCTGGACTACGTGGCGCAACTAGGCGCCGATGCGATCTGGCTCTCGCCCATTTTCAAGAGCCCCATGAAGGACTTCGGTTACGACGTCAGCGACTATTGCGACATCGACCCTTTGTTTGGGTCGCTGGACGACTTCCGCACCCTGGTGCAAACCGCACACGCCAAGGGCCTGAAGGTCGTGATCGACCAGGTGCTCTCGCACACCTCGGACCAGCATCCGTGGTTTGCCGAAAGCCGGGCCTCACGAGACAACACCAAAGCCGACTGGTACGTGTGGGCCGATGCGCTGCCCGATGGCAATCCACCCAACAACTGGCTGAGTGTGTTTGGCGGCAGCTCTTGGCAATGGGACACCCGTCGCAAGCAGTATTACCTGCACAACTTTTTGGCCAGTCAGCCCGACCTGAACTTCCACAACCCGCAGGTGGTGGAGGCCATCTTGGGCACCGTCAAATTCTGGCTGGAGCTGGGTGTGGACGGTTACCGCTTGGACACCACGCCCTTTTACTTTCACGACCAGCAATTGCGCAGCAACCCGCCACGTGACAGCTCCGTCGCGGGTGACCCAGCCTTGAGCGATGCCAATCCTTATGGCTGGCAGCGCCACATCTATGACAAGGAACGCCCCGAAAACCTGGGCTTCCTCCAGCAGTTGCGTGCATTGGTTGACCAGTACCCCAACACCACCATGGTGGGCGAGATCGGTACCGACGACAGCATTGCCACCATGGCTGAATACACCAGTGGCGGGGACAAGCTGCACATGGCCTACAGCTTTGACCTGTTGGGCAAAGACAGCAGTGCACCGTATTTGCACGGCCTGATGCAAAAATTTGCCGACAAGAGCAAGGGCGGTTGGCCCTCATGGGCATTGGCCAACCACGATGTGGAGCGTGTTGGTTCGCGCTGGGGTGGCCCTGAGCGCAATCTGGCCATGCTGCGTTTGGCCGCGGTCTTCCAGATGTGCCTGCGCGGCTCGCCCTGTTTGTACCAAGGGGACGAGTTGGGTTTGCCTGAAGCCGATGTGGCGTTTGAAGATTTGCAAGATCCCTATGGCATCACCATGTGGCCCGAGTTCAAGGGACGCGACGGTTGCCGCACGCCCATGCCCTGGAACAGCCAGGCGGCTGATATCGGCTTTGGCGATGGTCAGACCCAGGCCTGGCTGCCGTTCACCGAGGCGTATCGCGCTTTGGCCGTGGATGTACAGGACAGGGACGCCCATTCGCACCTGAATTTTTATCGTCAGTTGCTGCAATGGCGGCGCACGAAACCAGTGCTGGTCCACGGCGAACAAACCTTGTTGCCTGTGCATCCGCAGGTGATGGCCTTTGTGCGCGAGCACGATGGCCAACGCGTGTTGTGTGCCTTCAACTTCAGCGACCAAGTCGCCAGCCTGCATTTGAGCGATGCGCTCCAACCCGCGCACACCTTGGCCGTACCGGGTCTCTCGGGCGGCTGTTTGTCCGCCAAGACCCTGGCCTTTGAGCCCTACGGTGGTTTGCTCGTGCAGCTGCTGTGAACTGAATCTATCTGAAATACACCGCGCTGGAGTCCACCCATGTCCCGCATCGAATTCAAGAACATCTGCAAACGCTACGCACCGCATTTGCCGATGACCATCCACAACGCCAACCTGACCATCGAGCATGGCGAGTTCTGCGTGTTTGTCGGCCCCTCTGGCTGCGGCAAGTCCACTCTGCTGCGCATGGTGGCGGGCCTGGAAGACATCAGCTCGGGCGAGCTGCTGATCGAAGGCCAGCGTGTGAACGACCTGCCGCCCGCCCAGCGCGGCGTGGCCATGGTGTTCCAGAGCTACGCGCTCTACCCGCACATGACCGTGGGCGAGAACATGGCTTTTGGCCTGCGCGTGCTGGGCTCGGACAAGGCCGAGATCGACCGCAAGGTGAAGGAAGCCGCTGAAATCCTGCAGCTGACCCCGCTGCTGGATCGCCTGCCCAAGGCCCTCTCGGGCGGGCAGCGCCAACGCGTAGCGATTGGCCGCGCCATCGTCAAGCAACCCAAGGTGTTCTTGTTTGACGAGCCGCTGTCGAACCTGGACGCCGCCTTGCGCGTGCAGACGCGCCTGGAAATCGCCAAGCTGCACAAGGACATGGGCTCGGCCAGCATGATCTACGTGACGCACGACCAGGTCGAGGCCATGACGCTGGCCAACAAGATCGTGCTGCTGCACACGGGCGCCCTCATCCAGGAGCGCGGCAGCGTGGCCCAGGTCGGCACGCCCATGAACCTGTACCACCGCCCGGCCAGCCTGTTCGTGGCTGAGTTTATCGGTTCGCCCAAGATGAACCTGCTCAAAGGCACTTTGCTGAACGCCGACGCCAGCCACGCCAGCGTGGACGTGGGGGGCCAGACGATCAGTGTTGCCGTCGATGCGCGTCACCTGAAAGCTGGCGAGTCGGTGCAGGTGGGCATACGTCCCGAGCACATCCCCTTGGGCAGTGAAGGTGCGGGGACAGGCGTGAGCGCCAGCCTGCAGCACATCGAGCGCCTGGGCGATTCATCGCTTTTGTACGTTCAGATCCCGGGCCAGCCGATCGCCACCGTCAAGGTCGAAGGCAGCGCCTCGCTCGCCGCAGGCTCGGCGCTGACGCTGCGCCTCATGCCCGATCAGCTGCACCTGTTCGACAGCCAGGGCATTGCCTGCCACCGCACTGTGGAACTGCCCGAGTAAGCCTCAGCTTTTATCCTTGTCTCCCGTTGTCTGTCATGAATTCATCTGATCAAGCTTGGTGGAAAAACAGCACCGTCTACCAGATCTACCCGCGCAGCTTTTGCGACAGCAACGCTGACGGCATCGGCGATATCCCGGGCATCACGAGCAAGCTCGACCACCTGAAAACGCTGGGCGTGGACGTGGTCTGGCTGTCACCGGTCTACCAGTCACCCAACGACGACAACGGCTACGACATCAGCGACTACCGCGCCATCATGGGTGAGTTCGGCACCATGGCCGACTTTGACGCCATGCTGGCTGGCATGACCCAGCGCGGCATTGCGCTCATGATGGACTTGGTGGTCAACCACACTTCGGACGAGCATGAGTGGTTTCGCCAGGCGCGCTCGTCGCGTGACAACCCTTACCACGACTACTACATCTGGCAGGAGCCCGTGGATGGCCGGCAGCCCAACAACTGGGAGTCGGTTTTCAGCGGTTCGGCCTGGAGCTGGAACGAGGCCACGGGCGAGTATTACCTGCACATGTTCTCGCCCAAGCAACCCGACCTGAACTGGGAGAACCCCAAGGTGCGCGCCGAGGTCCATGACCTGATGCACTTCTGGTTCAAAAAAGGCGTGCGCGGCTTTCGCATGGACGTGATCAACCTGATCTCCAAGCCCTGGCTGGCTGACGGCACTCTGCCCGACGCGCCTGTGGTGCAAAACGGTTTTTTCCAACCTGCCGTCGACATGGTCAAGCATGGGCCGCGCTTCATGGAATACATGCGCGAGATGCGCCGCGAGGTGCTGGACCATTACGACAGCATCACCGTGGGCGAAGCGCCCTGCGCCACCGTGCAGGAAGCCCGTGACATCACCCATCCCGAGACCGGCGCGCTCGACATGGTGTTCCAGTTCGAGCACATGGACCTCGACAGCCAAAGCGGCAAAGGCAAATGGGCTTTGAAACCGCTGCACCTGCCAGATCTGAAAGCCAGCCTGAGCCGCTGGCAAAGCGGTCTGCACGGCCAGGGCTGGAACAGCCTGTACTGGAACAACCACGACCAGCCGCGCATCGTCTCGCGCTTTGGCGACGACAGCCCCGCCTACCGCGAACGCTCGGCCAAGATGCTGGCCACTTGCCTGCACTTGATGCAGGGCACGCCCTATGTCTACCAGGGGGAAGAACTGGGCATGACCAATGTGGCCTGGCCGACCATCGACCACTACCAGGACATCGAAACCCGCAACATGTACCGCGTGGCCACGCAAGAGCGCGGGCAGCCTCCGGCCGATGTGCTGCGCAGTATCCACGCCAAAGGCCGCGACAACGCCCGCACGCCCATGCAATGGTCGGCCCAGGCGCAAGGCGGCTTCAGCAGCGACACGCCCTGGCTGGCTGTGCACGAGAACCACACCCACATCAACGCCGAAGCGGCGCTGGCCGATCCGCAATCGGTGTTTCACCATTACCGCCAATTGATCGCCTTGCGCAAGCAGCACCCGGTGCTGGTGCGTGGTCGTTACGAACTGCTATTGCCCGACCACCCGCATGTGTTTGCCTACTTGCGCGACGACGGCATTCACCGCGTGCTGATCTTGTGCAATTTCAGCGGGCAGGCGCAAGACCTGCCCGTGAGCGACTTGCCCGACATGACCGGCGCCCAATGGCTGATCGGCAATGTGCCCATGCAAGAAGGGCTGGCCAACTGGACACAGCTGGCACCGTGGCAAGGGCATGCACTGATTCAGTTACACGCGGAGAACTGACAGTCTTGATGGTTTGGGTTGGCGCAACCTCCTTTTTTGCTAAAGATATGTCTTTGTAGGGAATTTTTTGCAAGGGTAAAACCCAGGTGGTTACACCGAAGTACGCAATCAAAGTACAGGTTAAGTAATCGTTTGCAAATTCATGTCCCAACCCCTGTTTCGAGACGAAGTGATGCAAGCCCGCCAAGCCGCATGGTTGGGCGGAATTCGCATTGGCCGCAATCCACGGCACAGCGTTGTGGCAGGCGTGTCCTTGCTGATGGCTGGCAGTTTGATAACGTTTGCAGTTTGGGGGCAAGTGGCCCGCAAATCGCGTGTGCCAGGTGTGCTCATGCCGGCACAAGGCACGGTCCAGCTCAGTGCCAATGCGGCAGGGGTGTTCACCGAGCAGCTGGTGCAAGAAGGCGAACAAGTCACAGCAGGGCAAGCACTGTTTGTGCTGGGCACCGACCGGCCCACCAGCGAAGGCTCAGCGGCTGTTTTGCTGTCGGCACACTTGAACCAACGGCGCTTGACCCTGGAGGCAGAACGCACGGCCCGCGTTCAACAAACCCGCCAAAGAGACGCTGCCTTGCAAGACCGCATTCGGGCACTGGACCACGAAATTGCCCAGGCACAGCAAGAATCCATCTTGGCCGTTCGTCGGGTGGAGCTGGCCAAAAAGACATTGGGCCGCTACCAACAAATGGCGCAAGAAGGCTTTGTGTCAGACATCCAGGCACAAAACAAGCAGGAAGAAATGATCGACCTGCAAGCGCGGGTGGAAAGCACCCAACGCAATGCCGCCACGCTCCAGCGCGAGCAACAAAGCCTGCAAGCTGAGCGACAAGCCAACCAGCGTCAATTGAACATTGACCTGTCACAGCTGGACCGCACATTGGTGAGCCTCGAACAAGAAGTCACAGAAAACCAGTCGCGCAAAACCATCGTCATCACCGCGCCGCAGCCGGGCGTGGTGTCTACCGTTCACTTGCCCAAAGGGGCAGCTGTCCAGGCGGGCCAAAGCGTTGCCACTTTGGTGCCCATCAACCGGCAAGCCCAAGCCAACACCGAGTTGCAAGCCCATCTGTATGCGCCCAGCCGCACAGCGGGCTTCGTCAAACCCGGCCAAACCGTTTGGCTGCGCTATGGCGCCTACCCCTATCAAAAGTTTGGCTTGGCCCAAGGCCTGGTGCACAACATCAGCGCTACACCCACCGCCCCCCAAGACTTGCCCAACGGACAAAGTGCAGCGCTGCAAAGCGCGGCCCAAACGCAAGAGCCGCTGTACCGCATACAGGTGCAACTTAAAGAACAGAGCATCAGCGCCTATGGCGAAAGCTTGCCTTTGAAGCCTGGCATGACCCTGGAAGCCGATGTCGTTCAGGACAAACGAGCGGTGTGGGAATGGATTTTTGAGCCGCTGCTGGCAGCGCGGCAAAAAGTGAAGGTTCTGTGATCGGTATGGCTGCACATGGGGTGTGGCTGACTGGATGCGGAAATTGTGATAACTGAAGGAAAGAAAATGCAAGTTCTGACAATCAATCAAATTGATGCAGTAGCAGGCGCATATGAGGCAAAAGCCTTTGGCTGTACTGCAAGCAATGGCGGGAATAATGCAAACAGCTACATCCAAGGTGGAATATGGGCGGTGGCTGGTGCTGTAACTGGTGGTTTGGGGGGGGGCGATTGCGGGTTTTGCAGCTGGATTCGCAGGATCATTTACATATATCTGTTGATGTAAATTATGGGCAGACTTCTGCCCATAAATTCTATTGATATTCAGTGTGCTAAAAAATCATTTTTGATTAAGTAATAAGCTTAATCCTGGAGGTTGTGATGGAGAGTTTTTATAAAACTTTGATGGTTGCTTGTATTGTTGTTGTGTTAAATATTTTCTTTGAAAAAATATTTGGTGGTGAGATTAATTATCGTCAAATATTCAAATCTTCTGTAATATTTTTTGTGTTGTTTTTGATGATTGATTTTTTTAAAAAATAATTTCAAAAAATGACAAGCCCAAGCCAACACCGAGTTGCAAGTCCATCTGTATTGCCCAGCCGCACAGCGGGCTTCGTCAAACCCGGTCAAACCGTTTGGCTGCGCTATGGCGCTTACCCCTATCAAAAGTTTGGCCTGGCCCAAGGCCTAGTACACGACATCAGCGCCACACCCACAGCCCCCCCAGGACTTGCCCAACGGACAAAGCGCTGCCTAAATACAAGAGCCGCTGTACCGCATACAGGTGCAGCTGAAAGAGCAAAGCATCAGCGCCTATGGTGAAAGCTTGCCGTTGAAGCCTGCCATGACCTTGGAAGCCGATGTCGTTCAGGGCAAACTTGATAAAAATATCGATCAGAAAATCCTGATGCGGATGAAAGTCACGCATTGACGGAGATTGAAGAAAAAGATCTCGAATTCATTTCGGGTGGAGGTGAATGGGATTGCAGCAATTGGACATGCACTTATCGCTGGTAACATTTTCTAAATAAACTTACATTTAATTGGCGAATCATATCGATCCGCCAATTAAATACTGGACATGCCATGAAATTTTTGTCATTAATATTTTTCTTGATTCTCCATCCATTGAGTAGTTTTGGTGCTGATTTTTCAAGGTCTGATCGTGTTTTATATGTTGCCGGTGAAATACATGAGGGTGACTTCGAAAAATTTTCAAAAGTCATTTCCGAAGGAGAGGTCTCTTTTGTAATTTTGAATTCAATAGGTGGCAATGCAATTGAAGCGATGAAAATTGCATCTGTTATATCGGATATGAGGTTAAATACGATTGTTTCAGATATCTGCGCATCTTCGTGCGCGAATTATATGTTTTTGGCTGGCAACAAGAAAATAATAATGCAGCATGGCGTATTAATTTGGCATGGTAGTTATTCAAAGGGATGCGAGCATACGATTTCCAAATTTAATTCTGAAAATAAAAATGATCAAGAAATTCTTGACTACAAAAGAAAATTAAATAATCAACACTTGGAAAATGATAAATTCTTCAAGAAAATTTCCGTCAAAAACAACATAAATTGTTTGAGTGTTGAGGTGAAAAGGATTGCGGATAAAGTTTATCCTGATTCAACTGGATTCACTCTAACGTTGAATGCCATAAAATATTTTGGAGTTGTTGATATTTTTGATTTTAGAAATCGATATGTTGAGGAGGAAATGTCAAAATATGTTGCTGTGGTTGGGGTTGAAATGCTTAAAGAGGCAGGCTATCAATTGGATTGACTGAGTAGTTCTCTTTTTTGGCTTGTATAAAAATGTATAAATTAAAAATTTTTGTCAGGAAATTTTCGACATGCATTGGGGTTATTTGGCTGGGCGGTCGTTTTATACCTATGAATCTTGTGCAATATTTTAATATTTCAATATTGTCCGATCATGATGTGTTGCGATGTGGAATTTTTCTGATGATTTATATTGTTATGACAAAGGGTTTGAGTAATAAGGCGGATGAATTTTAATTCAATGAATATGCGCATGAATGATTTCGCTGCTCAGTTGTCATGGGTCCTGGAGAGGATTTCAGGAAAGAGAGTCGAGGGCTCATCAAATATGTCTGTTGCATGTTTTGAGCATTTTGTATCCACCCAGTGGCAACAATTGCTCAAAGGGGCTTGGATATTTCAGATGGGTCAATACGGTAATTTGCGCGCTGCTGCGCATGTGGCGTGTGTGCGCCAAGATGCAATCCCAACGGCACTCAAGTTGGGTCCCGCTGGATTGACCGACATCGGTTGTTTGGTCACAGCATCTGATCCTGCCGGTCAGCTTGTTCTGACGGACCTCTGGGCAGAGGTTGGACACGGTAAAGCGTTCTTGCGGCAATTGCGAGATCAGTTGAAGCCTCAGCATGAAAGCATCATTTATTTCCGTATCAAGAATGGCAAACGCATTGCCAAGATGCTCACGCGCGACGATGCCACCACCTTCATGCGTTCCAGCCAAGCTGTTCAGGTGGAGGATGCTCCCGCGTTTTTACAGACAGCCGCCGCACGCGACTTTTACTTGCCCACTTACAACACGCAAATGGCCTTTGCCCAACGGGTGGGTGAAATGGCTTTGCTCATGGTGCATGCGCCCGTGGTCGCAGTCAGTCCGCTCAAGCCGGTGCTGGAGCGCATACAAACCTGCGCAAGACTGGCGCAGCACAAGATTTATGAAACGGCAAACGGCACACAGACAGGCTTAGTGACCTGGGCCTGGCTCACCGCCAAGCGTTTGCGTGCCGATGCCTTTGACACCAACGCACTGCAAGCGTTTGAGTGGTCAGAGGGGCAACATTTGGCCGTGGTGGATGTGGTGATGAACGATGAAACCCAGGCCGCTGTGTGGGCAGATCTGGCAGGTCGGCTGTACCCTGACGAAGACATTTGGCTGCTTTGCAGAGTGCAGGAAAGAACCTTCTTCAAGAAGTGGTCCAAAAACCAACGCCAAGAGCTGTTGACCAACGCACAGGCCCGGTCTGCTGTGGTGTTTGGCAAATGGCACGACATGGCAGGAGAGGTGTCATGCGAGCCATGAATAAGCAGGGCCACTCAGCAGCTGACTTGGATCGCATGCTGTCCGCTGCGTGCGGGCATGTGCCTGTGCTGCTGAGCCATTTGCCCAATGCACGCCTGTTGTGGGTCAACGCCAGGGCCGCAGCACAAGACCCCGCATACGTGCATGGTGATTTGCGTGCCTACAGCCAACACCTGCTGGCGCAGTGTGCTTTTGCATTGAACACAGATGCTGCATCAACAGGCACCAAGGTGCAGGCCTTTGCAGACCGTTATGGCGGCATGGGTATTGGCAGCAACGGTGGCAGTGGGCGTGCCGCTTATGTGAATGGGTATTACGTCAAGGGCATTGGTGCCACGCCGCTGGTGGGCAAACTGTCAGACCGTGTGCATTCCAATGGCCACTGCGAACTGCAGGAGTGCATTCGTGAGGCCATCTTGTCTGAATGTGTGGATGCAGAGTTCCCCTGGGGCGCAGTGCCTGTGTTGGCGATCATTGGAACGGGTGTCTTTGATGAGCGAATCATTGAAGTTGGCATGGATGCGCAAGCGCGCCAAGACACGCTGGACAACGCAAACTTGACCGAATTGTGTTTGCTGGTGCGTCCAGCATTTTTGCGGCCCGCGCATTTTGATCGGGCAGCCCATTTTTTGTCCGACATGCCCAAGCAAGGCCATCACGATGCGCAAAGGGTCAAAGCCATGGGGCAAGCCAGCAAAACCGCTTGGGGTGTGGCTGGGTTCAAAGACACCTTGCGGCAGCTGCATGTGCGCTGGGCCGAGCAATTGGCTTACGGCTACGTGCACCGGTTTTGTCATGGCGCCCCCAGTCCATCCAATGTCGCACTGGACGGACGTTTGTTGGACTTTGGCGCCACATCCACACTGCCCACCTGGGCGCGAGCGCACACCGTTTTTGGTGGCCCGGCTACGGGGCAAGAATTGCCCGTGATGATTCGGGCCCTGCAAAGCATGCTGCAACAGCTGTCGCACCAGTGCCCGGACTTGGGCATCCAAGCCGAAGACATGGCGCAGATGGCACAAGCCGCAGCCCAGAAATACGCCCAGAGCTTGCCGGTAGAGCTGTTGCGGGTTCTTGGGTTTTCACGGGCGCAGGCCATACAGGCCTTGTCACAAGACGATGACCAAGCCATTCGCAGGGGCTTGAATCGCTTGCTGATGCACTATGCGGTGGAGTACTTCAACACATTTGAAGCCACCCCGCAGCCGCGCATGGTTTGGCAACTGGCTGACTTTTGGCGCGGTGCCTTGGATCAGGTAGCGCCAGGCTTGCGTCTGCAGTTGCAAGCCTTGGTGTGCAGTGGCTCTGAGCCAGGGGGTGATGTGGCGATGAAGGCTGTACTCAGCCGAAACGCCAAAAGGGCTGCAACACGCCCCATGCTGTTCAGAGAAAACCTGCGCCATGCCATTGACAAAGCTGTGCAGGCTTGGCTGCAAGCGGGGTCATTGGGGCACGACGGCTTGGACGCCTTCATCCAGGATCAGGTTCGGGCCAATGCCCTCATGCAGGAGGTCGATTGAAAACGATACTTCAATCTCAAGTTGCAGAGTGTGGCTTGGCCTGCATGGCTATGGTGATCAACGCCCATGGTCAAACGACGAGTTTGGCCGATCTGCGGCAGCGGTTTCCGCAATCGCTCAAAGGCAGCAATCTCAAGCAGTTGATGGCGTGCAGCGCAGTGCTGGGCTTCAGTGCACGGCCTTTGCGGCTGGAACTGCAGGAGCTGGGACAGCTGGTTCGCCCTTGCATCTTGCATTGGGACTTGAACCATTTTGTGGTCTTGCACAAGGTGGGCCGCAAGCATGTGGTGGTGCTGGACCCGGCTGTGGGTGAGCGGCGTTTGTCCATCGATGAGGTTTCTCGGCATTTCACAGGAGTGGCTTTGGAGCTGACACCTCAAGCCCATTTTGTGCCCCAGGTGCAGGCCCCACAGCTCAAGCTGTCTCAACTCACAGGCAAGGTGCAAGGCTTGGGATGGTCGGCTGTGCAAATCATGGCCGTGGCGGTGGTGCTGGAGTTGTTTGCCATCGTGGCACCGCTGTTCAACCAAATGGTGGTGGACGATGTGTTGACTTCAGGCGATCAGGAGTTGCTGTCCGTCTTGGTCTGGGGCTTTGTATTGGTGTTGGTCATTCAGACGGTGCTTTCATTGGTCCGCAGTTGGTTGGTCATGGTCTTGGGGCAAACGCTGAGCTTGCAGTGGTTGGGCAATGTGTTTGCGCACTTGGTGCGCTTGCCGGTCAGCTGGTTTGAGCAGCGGCATTTGGGTGACATCACATCGCGCTTTGGGGCTGTGCATGACATACAAAAAACACTCACCAACGTGATGATCGAAGCCCTGCTGGATGGGGTCATGACCTTGGCGGCACTGGTGATGATGTTTTTGTATTCGCCTACCTTGTCGGGGGTGGTGCTGGCCGCTGCGGTGCTTTATGGGCTGGTGCGGTGGGCCAGTTTTGTACCGTTTCGCAACGCAGCGGCAGAGCGCTTGGTGTTGGCGGGGCAAGAGCACAGCCATTTCATTGAAACGTTGCGGGCGATGACCCCACTCAAGTTGTTTGGTCGTGAGCAGGAGCGGCGCACCCGGTGGCAAAGCCTGATGGTGGAGGTGATGAACCGGGATATTCGCACAGCCAAGATGAACATTGGCTTCACGGTCATCAACACATTCATCTTTGGCGTTGAAAATTTGCTGGTGTTCTGGTTGGGGGCCAAAGCGATTTTGGCCTCGCAAGGTCCGGGCAGTGGCACAGCGGTGTTCACTGTGGGCATGTTGATGGCGTTCATCAGCTACAAGGGTCAGTTCACAGGGCGCATCAGTGCGCTCATCAACCACGGCATTGACCTCAAGATGCTGGGCCTGCACAGTGAGCGCTTGGCCGATATTGCCTTGACCCCGCCCGAGCAAGACACGCCGCAAGGCGATTTGCCCGAGCACGATCTGGCCCATTTGAAACCCAGTTTGGAATTGAAGAACGTCAGCTTTCGTTATGCCGAGGGTGAGCCATGGATATTGAAAGACGCCAATCTCAAAATTGAAGCGGGTGAGAATGTGGCCGTCATCGGCCCGAGTGGCTGCGGCAAAACGACCTTGCTCAAGCTCTTGCTGGGCTTGCTCCAGCCGGTGGAGGGCGACGTTTTGTATGGCGGTGTGCCTGTGCGCCAACTGGGCTTGGCCAATGTTCGCCGCAAGGTCGGCACCGTGATGCAAGAGGATGTGCTGCTCACCGGGAGCATCGCCGACAACATCGCTTTTTTTGACATGGCACCCGATCAACAGCGCATCGAGGCTTGCGGTCAGCTGGCGCAACTGCACAGCGACATTGTGCGCATGCCCATGGGCTACCAGACGCTGGTGGGTGAGCTGGGTTCGGGTTTGAGTGGTGGACAAAAGCAGAGGCTATTGTTGGCACGCGCGTTGTACAAGCAGCCATCGGTGCTGGCCTTGGATGAGGCGACCAGTCACTTGGACCTGCACAACGAGCAAGCGGTCAATGCTGTGTTGGCGCAGATGCAGCTGACGCGCATCGTGATTGCACACAGGCCAGAGACGATTGCCAGCACGCAACGCCAATGGGCGTTGACACCAGCAGGCTTGCTGGATGTCACAGCGGTGCAGATTGTGAAAGCCTGAGCGTATGAAATGGCTCACTGGCTGGATGGGGCTGTTGCTGGAAATGGTGGTCGATCTGCTGCTTCAAATTCCGCTCTGTGCGTTTTTGAAAAAGTTGTTTTCAAGCAAATTCAAATAAACCTTTGATCCACTTGCCGCCAACAGATGGCATAGATGAATTCGTGAATCTGCATATGAAATAAGAAAGGGAGAGAAATCATGAAGTTTTCAAAAAGATCGTGGCTGCGGATGGCGTTGGCTGCTTGCAGTGTGTGTGTACTGGCCAGTTCGGCGTGGGCTCAGCCTGCATCCACGCAGGCAGCGTTCACACCCAGTGCAACGTTTGTGCGAGACCACACCCACTACGCCTTGCAAACCGATGGCCGCTACACCATGGACAAGGACATGGAAATCCGCTTGAACACCGCGCAGGCGGTGGAGCAAATGGGTCAAATGCCGATGGCTTACAGCACCAGTTTGCAAAGCATCGACGTTGTGGCGGCCTACACCGTCACCGCCGAGGGCAAGCGTGTTGATGTACGTGAAGATGGCATTCGTGATCAACTGTTTCCAGCCAGTCAGGGGGCTGCAATGTTTGATGATCGGCGTGTCAAAACGGTGATCTTTCCTTCCTTGGGGGTCGGTGCGCGATTGGTCATGCGCACGCGCATGACGATGAAGGCGCCAATGTTTCCAGGTCATTTGTATGAGTTCACGGCAGCTTTTCCGCAGTTTGACCGACAGTCGTTTCAGGTCAGTGTGCAGGCGCCTGCGGACATGAAGGTCAAGTTGACGCCGCATCTGATGCAAGGCGGGGAAGAAAAATCTACCGATCCAGCGATCAAACGCTGGCGCTGGCACCAGTCCAATTTGCCTGCGACACCCCCTGAGATGTCAGCGGCCAGTGCGCACGGGTCTGTTGCGCATGTGGCGATCACCACGTTTGACTCGGATGCCCAGATCGCTCAGGCTTACTGGAGTCGGGCGCAAGACAAAGTGAAAGTGACAGAGGACATTCAGAAGCTGGCTGACCGCCTGACAAAGGGCGTCACTGATCGGAAAGCCCAAGCCGATGTGCTCTACCGCTGGGTCAGTCAGAACATTCGTTATGTGGCCATTTATCTCGGCTTTGGTGGCGTGGTGCCGCATGCCGCAGACGAAGTGCTCAAGGCCGGGTACGGTGATTGCAAAGACAAGTCCACCTTGTTGTCTGCTTTGTTGGCTGCCAAAGGCATTGCCAGCCAGGCGGTTCTGGTCAATGCCACCGATGTGTATTGGGTGCCGACAGACCCCATGCCGACCACGGCGTTCAATCACTTGATCACTTATTTGCCAGAGTGGGATGTGTTTGTAGACCCCACGCCGGGCAAGGCGGAGTTTGGGGTGTTGGCCCCTCCATTGGCAGGCAAGAAGGCTTTGGTGCTGGGTTTGGGCGATTTGCCGACGAGTTGGAAGACACTGCCTTTGAATCAGCCTGAAAACACACATGTCATCATCAAAACCGAGATGACGTTGGCACCCAATGGGCAAGTCAGCGGCAGCAGTGAGATCAAAAGCGGTGGCGCGTTGGATTTGATGACACGCATGGCTTTGACCTCATTTCCTTCCGGTGTGGAGCCGCAGGTGGCCAGTCAATTGTTGGCCATGAGCGGACAACAAGGTTCGGGCAATCTGCGCTTTCATGCCGCTGATGACCTGAGCAAGCCATTCAAATACACCACGTATTTCACCCTGCCGGATGTGGTTCAGTTGCCTGGGCCTGGCGCGATGGCTGTGCCTGTGGGTTTGCCGGGACTGGTGCATTTGGCCACAGCCTTCCGTCCTCTGGCTTTGACCGAACGCCGCTGGCCGCTGGTGTTTGGCGGTGGACGCATGACTGAGCACATCACGCTCAAATTGCCCGAAGGCATGGTCATTCAGAAGTTGCCCGCGCCTACGCAGTTCACGAATGCGTTTGCGAACTACGCATCGAGCATGAGCCAACAAGGTCAGGTGATAGAAATTCGTCGGCAGCTGGATTTGCGTTTGCCTGGCCCCACGGTCAGTGGTGACGATTACCAGTTGCTGCGTCAAACCGCCATGCAGGTTGTCCGCGACTTGCGAACGCAATTGGCGTATTGATCGACGGGCTCAAGTGGCCCTGGAAATCAGGCTCTTGAGTTGCCGCAAGCGCGGTGCGACCACCGGCACGGTGAGCATCGTGCTGGCCACCGCCATCAGCAGCAAGGCGGTGAAGGTTTCGTGGGTGATGATCTGTTTGTCCAGCAAGATGTTGGCAAAGATGATCATGATCAGGGCCTTGGTTTGCAGCAGCCAGCCGATGATGCTGGCCTCTCCCGCAGGCCAGTTCAAAATGCGACCGGCCAGACGCACGCCCAGCAGCTTGCCCGCGACCGAGGCGACCAACAGCAAGGCAGCCACGCCGAACACGGCTACACCGCCCACATCCCAGTTGGTGCGCAAGCCGGTGGAGAGGAAAAACACCGGCATCAGCGCCAGCAAGACATGGTGACGCAGCAAGTCCGTCTTGTCCTGGTCGAACCAGTCACTGTCCATGACAGCACCCGCCAAAAAGGCGCCCACCATGAAATGCAGGCCTGCCCAGTCCGCACCAAACGAGACCACGGCCAGCCAGATCAGGGCGACATACCAGCGATCGCGCTCTTGCAGAAGGTGCATGCCTTTGCGGAAAAAAACACAGACCAGACCAAAAGCCAACAGAAAGACGGCTTGTCGGCCCACGCGGTCCCAGTCCATCAGGATGAGCGCGAGCACGCCCCAGATGGCGATGTCGTCCAGGCTCGCATAGCGCAAGATGCGCTGGCCCAGCGGCTGGCGCAGGATGTCGAGCTTTTCCATCAGCAAAATCAAAATCGGCAAGGCTGTGACGGCGCAGGCCATGCCCACGCCCAGCACAAATTGCCAGGTCAGGGCTTTGGGCCCCATCCAGCCCGAGCTGCCCAGCAGCATCAACGCTGCCGCACAACCGAACACCAGTGGCGTGCCCAAGGCCAGGCCTGCGGTGATGCTGCTTTCGCGGCGATGCGCCCAGGCCTTGCTCAAGTCCAGTTCAATCCCGGCAATCATGACAAACAGCATGACGGCCCACCAGGCAATGCCGTTGAGCGATTGGATGACAGGGGCCGAGAAAACGAATTGGTAATAGTCGGGAAAGACCTTGCCCAGAATGCCAGGTCCCAACAAGATGCCCGTGAGGATTTGCACCACCACCAGTGGGGCGAAGTAGTCTGTCTTGCCCAAGCGCCAGATCAGGTAGGGCACGGTGAAGATGATCGACATGGCGATCAGGAAAATCTCTGTGGTGTTCATGGTGGTGTGATGGTGGCGCCGCATGAGCTGCGGATGATCAATTTGGCTTGCGTTTGCGGCCGCGTTTCAGTGGGCGTCACTTGGCCGTTGAACTGATCCATCAGTAGCTTCAAAGCCGTTTGGGCCTGTCCGATAGGGTCGGATTTCATGGTGGTCAAGGGGGGTGACGCAAAAGCCGCAATGGGAATGTCGTCATAACCCACGATGGCCACGTCTTCGGGCACGCGCAGTTGTGCTTCCCGCAAGGCGCGAATGGCGCCGAAGGCAATGGTGTCATTGCCTGCGAACAGGGCGCTGAATTTCACCCCGCGTGCCAGCAGGCGTCGCGTTGCCTCGTAGCCGCTTTGAGCGCTGATATCGGCGTACTCCACCAGCGCTGGATCGGGCGTGTGTCCTGCCTCTGTGAGTGCTGCGCGCCACCCGATCTCTCGTTCATGCACAGAGTCGAATTCGGGCTGGGCGAAACTGACGTAGGCGATTTTTTTATGCCCCAAATTCAGCAAATGCTGGACGGCAGTTTTGGCGGACAAGTAGGTGTCACTGGGTACGGTGAAGAAGCCAGGAAGGTCATCGGGGCGGGAGGTCAGGACCACGAGAGGAATGCCAGCCTGTGCAATGTGTTCCAGGTGGCTGTGTTCCGATATGCGGGGGTTGGCCACAATCAAACCATCGATGCTGCGTTCACGCACCAGATTCATGAAGCTGCCGGGTTCGCGACCTTCTTCATCGGTGGATTCGATCAGCATTTTGAGGCCATGGTGGTGGCATGCTTCATTGAGCGTCGCGACCAGTTGTGCCAGAAAAGAATCCACATACAGATGTGATGCTTTGGGAATCACCAAGGCCACTGTGCCCGTAGAGCCGCTGGCCAGACTGCGTGCTGCGGCATTGGGCTGGTAACCCATCTCGCGGGCGACAGACAGCACCTTCGCGCGGGTGCTTTCACTGATGCCCTGGTTGCGCACGCCATTGAGCACAAATGACACCGTGGTCCTGGATACACCCGCTTTGAGTGCCACTTGGGCACTGGTGGGCGGGCGGGGTCGAGCGGTGGTCATGACGGTCAGATGTTTGTGGAGCGTAACTTTGAAAATATTAACACGCGTTAGATTTATTCAATTTTTGCTTTGTTTTGGGCATAGATAGGCCTAAAAAAGGCTGTATTTGGGGCTTTTTGACGGTTGATGTCTTTTGGGATTAAGGGTTTTTACCAATTAAAGACTAACTCGCGTTAGGTTTTAATTCAACAACCTTTCTTTATGTCAGCCGTTGTCGAGGGTTTGCGCGTCATGTTGGGTCTTTGTTTGTGTTCGTTTTCAAGAACCCCTGCGGTCATGGCCGAAAGTGCTTCGCTGTTCTTTTGCGCTGAGCAATGGACCTGAACATGGAAAAGTGGAACTTGGATGCCACCACAGATGTTTTGTATCGGGAAGATCGGGAGATCATCCGATTGAACAGGGGCTGGGGCAGTCAGACAGACGTCTTGGGGTTCGGTGTTTTTTTGACCCCTCCAAGGGCAGAGCCAGCGGCATACCAGGAGCACCTGCTGGGGCGAGTTGCAGTGATGGCGAGGTTTACAAGCCTGTATCGTTTTTCGCCGTTCTGGACACGCCCCGCAGTTGGCGGCAGTGAAAAAGACGTCCAGCCAGAAACCTTGTGGTTGCTGGCACAAACAACATCGGGACACTTCACATTGCTGGTGCCTTTGCTGGACAAGGTCACGCGTTATTCCATGCGCGCCCAAGACCAAGCCTTGATGGTCGTTGCTGAAACAGGTGACCCCTCAGTGCCCTGCGGTCCTGGTCCGGCTGTGTTTGTGGCTTGTGGCGATGATCCCTATGCGCTTTTGTCGGATGCAGCGCGTTCGATCACACAGCATTTGGGTGTTGGGCGAAGGCGTGAAGACAAAGCATTGCCGAGTGGAATTGATGATTTTGGCTGGTGCACATGGGACGCCTTTTACAAAGAAGTCACACCTGAAAAAGTGCTGCAAAGTCTCGAAGGTTTTCGGCAAGCAGGAGTATCGCCGCGTTGGATGATTCTGGACGATGGCTGGCAAAGTTGGCAAAGCAGTCCTTGCGGTGAAGATCTGCTGACCAGCATGGCCGCCAATGATGGCTTCGGTGGGAATCTTTCAGCACTGATCGGTACTGCCAAAAAGAAATATGGCATCCGGCACTTCATGGTCTGGCATGCGCTGCTGGGTTATTGGGGCGGTTTATCGCCAGAATCTTTCGCGGCCTATGGTGTTCGCATGGTGCCGCGCCAATTTGGTCCAGGGGTGTTGGCCCACGAGCCGAGATGGAATGTTCATCCATGGGGAACGCAGCAAGGGGTTCCCGCCGCCGAGGAATTCGGTCACTTTTACGCAGACTGGCATTCGGCCTTGGCCGCTCAAGGTGTGGATGGCGTCAAGGTGGATGCACAGGCGATGCTTGAATCGGTATCGGCGGGTCAAGGAGGCCGTGTGGTCATGACCAAAGCCAGCAAAGCCGCGCTGGAAGCTTCAGTGGGCAAGCATTTTGATGGGCGACTGATCAACTGCATGGCCTGTGGGTCGGAGGGGGCCTATCTCAGCCATGACAGTGTCGTGATGCGCACCTCGGATGATTTTTTTCCACAGCGACCAGAAAGCCACGGCTTGCATCTGTTCACCAATGCGGTGGCAGGGTTGTGGTGGGGTGAGTTCATGCTGCCCGACTGGGACATGTTCCATTCATCACATTCGCATGGCTCATTTCATGCGGTCGCGCGCGCTGTGTCCGGTGGCCCGGTGTACGTTTCAGACGGCATTGGCATGCACGATGCTGCGGTACTCAAAAAACTGGTGTTGTCGGATGGCTCGGTGCTGCGTGCAGATTTTCCGGGCCGCCCCAGCCCAGATGTGCTCATGGCCGATCCGACCCAGGACGCTGTGCTGCTCAAGGTGTTCAACCGAAATCAAGTGAGCGGTGTTGTGGCCCTGTTTCATGCCGGACGAGGGTCTGAGCGCTTGGTTTCCTGCGTGTCCTTGGCGGATGTGCCTGTGCTGTCGACGGCGCCTGCCTATGTGGCGTGGGCTCATCAGCTGGATCGGCTCTGGCTGTGTGATGAGGAGCCATCGGTTCCGATTGAGCTGGGCCCCGCTCAATGGGAGATCGTGTCTTTCGCCCCGATCGAACACGGTGTTGCAGTGCTGGGCTTGGCCGACAAATTCAACAGCACGGGAGCCGTGGTGTCGCGCCATTGGTCAGGTGCAAGGTATGAAGTGCGGCTGCGCGATGGTGGTGAATTCCTCGCTTGGGCTTGGCAGAAACCTGTGGAACTGTCGTGTGAGGGCATGCGAATCCCCTATGCCTACGATGAGCAGACAGGCCGATTGCAGTGTCACCTGCCCTCAGGTGGCCCACGGAAGGTGCTGCTGTCATGGTGACACTTGCATGGCAGCCTTTTTTAGACAACAAGAAATCGATGACATGACACAGAAAATTTTCACCGAATACCTCAGTCTCCACAGCCAAAACACCAGCCTGGTGCTGGAGCTGCCTGCGGGCGAAGCGCCGATCTGGCGTTACTGGGGCCCCCGGATTCGTGACGAGGCGCCGCATGGTTTGCGTGGGTCCCGTCCCTTGCCCTCGTTCATGCTGGACTTTGACCAGCCGCTGACACTGGCACCCAGTTTTGGTGTGGGCTGGTTCGGGCAAAGCGCATTGCTGGCGCATCGCAACGGGCAAGCTTTTGCGCAGGCCTTCACGCACTGCGATGTGCATTGGGAGGTGCCCGCGCAGTCTGTGCGTGTGGTGCTGACCGATCTGGTCGCTGCCATCGAGCTGACGGTGCATCTGCGCATGGACCATCCAAGCGATGTGTTGACCCTGAAGAGCAGTTTGCGCAACCTGGGCGAAACCGCCTTGGATGTGCAGTGGCTCGCCGCGGGCACCTTGCTCTTGCCCGCGCAGGCGCAGAACGTGCGCTCCTATGCAGGTCAGCACAACCACGAGTTCTTACTGCAAACCGACAAGCTTTCTCGCAGCTTGTGGCGCCGCGAGAGCCGCCGTGGCCGCACATCGCACGATTGCTTTCCGGGTGCAGTGGTCACCACAGAAGGCACCACCGAAAGCATGGGGCTGGTCTACGGTGCGCACCTGGCCTGGTCGGGTAACCACCAGCAAACCATCGAGTGGCTGCATGACGCGCAATACCAGTGGCAAATGGGCGAGTGGCTGGCACCGGGTGAGGGCTTGCTCGCCGCAGGTGCCACCTTGCACACGCCTGAGCTGGTGGCCAGTTGCTCCACGCAAGGCCTCAATGGTTTGGCGGCCAACTTCCATGCCGAGCTGCGCGCACGTTTAAATTGGCCGGGTGGCCAGATGCGCCCTCGGCCTGTGCACCTGAACACTTGGGAAGGTTTCTACTTCGACGTGTACCCAGATAAGGTCAAGGAATTGGCCACAGCCGCAGCGGCTGTTGGGGTGGAGCGCTTCGTGCTGGACGATGGTTGGTTCCATGGGCGTCACCACGACCGCGCCGCACTGGGTGACTGGTGGCCCGATGAATCCAAGTTTCCTCAGGGGCTGGGCGATCTGGTCGCACACGTCAATGCGCTGGGCATGGAGTTTGGCCTGTGGTTCGAGCCGGAGATGATCAACCCGGACAGTGATCTGTACCGCGCCCACCCCGACTGGGCTTCGCAGCTGGCGGGACGCCCCTTGATCACGGCCCGAAATCAGTTGGTGCTCGACATCGCTCGTCCAGAGGTCAGCGATTACTTTTTTGAAAAGATCGACGCCTTGCTGTCGGCCCAGCCCATCCGCTACATC
>Ga0228701_1000418_pt1 | contig 36575 bp, 28 predicted proteins | sample McNCre117_Aug_MG_2_FD_178017 | JGI IMG/M metagenome (GOLD analysis project Ga0228701, IMG submission 178017) | Freshwater microbial communities from McNutts Creek, Athens, Georgia, United States - 11-17_Aug_MG | ecosystem: Environmental > Aquatic > Freshwater > Creek | place: USA: Georgia... | reverse complement strand
TCTTGCTGGCATACGAATTCGACATCAAGACACGGCACTTACTTCTGCTTGGTGCCCATGAAAACTTCTACCGTGACCTCAAGCGATAGAACGAGTGTGCGGGCAGCCCCACGATGGCGCACATTTGCGTGGCGACCAATAGCAGGATGGGTGACAGCTTTTTGATCGTCTTCATGATCCGATCAAATCATTGACCCACGCCAGTTGCCGGGGCAGGCAAACAGTCTGCAGGTCGTAGTTTTGCTGCGCAAAGGCCCGGGCGTTGGCTCCCAGCCTTTGGCGCTCTTGCGGCTTGTCCAGCAAATCACACACTTCCTGGGCCAGTCGGGCATGGTCAAAGAAGTTCACCAGCTTGCCAGTCTCTCCGTCCTTGATGGCCTCATGCAGGGGCTGGGTGTCGCTGGCCACAATGGCGCAGCCTGCACTCATGGCTTCGAGCAGGCTCCAACTGAGCACAAAGGGGTAGGTCAGGTACACATGCACCGTGCTCAATTGCAAGAGTGGGATGAAGTGCTGGTAAGTCACATTGCCCAGAAAGTGGACACGACCCCAATTCGCATCGCTAATCAGGCTGCGGACTTCATCGATGTACACATCCTTCCAGTTGCTGTGACCGTGCTTGGCCTTGTCAGGGCGGCTTCCATAGCTCACATTATTGCCACCAACTATCAATATCCGCGCATTGGGCCTGCGCTTGAGCAGGTCTGGCAGTGCCCGCATGAAGGTGTGATACCCCCGGTAAGGTTCAAGATTACGGTTGACGAAGGTGATGATCTCGTCTTGTCGACTGAGCACTAATTCTTGACCGTTGCGACTTTTGACGTGGAGCGTCACACTTGCATCGGGTCGTATCGTTTGCGTGTCGATACCGTCATGTACCACCGTGATCTTGCTGCGAAACGGTTCAGGGAAGGTGCTAGCCTGCCACTGGGTAGGGCTGATGCCGGCATCCGCCTCCTGAAAATGCATGAGGTTATTGACGTTCTTGAGCTGCAACCTGCATGCGTCCAAGTCTGGCTCTTTAGACTCGAATTCTGCGTCAAAGCCTACATCTGCGCCATGTGCTTGATAGAAGAATTCGCAGTAAATACCCAGACGTGCAGTCGGCCAAATCTGCTTTAGAAAAAGGCTCTCCCCCCAACCCGGATGGGCAATGATCACGTCTGGGTTGAAGCCTGATTCCTTAAGCTTCAGTGCAGCGCGAAAAGCCGCTTCACCTCGTATGGCTTTGGTCTCGAAGTCAGACACCCAGGGATGCGTGTCTCGGCCATTGCCACGGGTGGCTTGATAAGTCACCAACTGAATGCTTTGCCAGACACTCGCCTCTGTTTTCTGCATGGTCATAGCCACTACGCGATGGCCGAGAGCTACCAACGCAGGCGCCAAATGCTTGAACTGACCAGGAAAGTTCTGGTGAACAAAGAGGATATTCATGCATTGAGCAATAAAAAGGGGAGCACTAGGCTCCCCTGAATAGGACAAAGCAAGTTATTGCTTCTGTGCAGGCACCTGAATGCTGCCAGGGTTTTCCAACTCTTGCTGCAATGCACGGGCATAGTTACCCCGAGCGGTTTGCAACACCGCAATCAGCGTGTTCATCCGAGCAAGCTCGGCTTCAATCGCCTGAAGGTGGAAGAGCTGGGCCTTGGCGGCCTCAGTGGCCGAAGTCAGGTTGTATTCTTTTTCATTGAGTTTTATTTTTGACATAAATAGTTTCGGTTTTTTTTATTGAATAGCTCCACTCTAGCAATGCAGAATGGACCATAGCAGAATTGCACTTAAGTATGCTATCACCCCCAGTAAACAGAGAATTGATAGTGAATGTTGGCATCAATATCTGTCGTATTGACACCTACCAAAGGTGATCTCTGGTAGATATCAACAGTTACATTGGTGCCTCTTAATGAAGTAACTGCCAACTCCTCTGTCCAAATGAGCGTTGCAGATGTAGCGCTTGTTTGTCGGAACATATCAGCATAGTTACCGTTAACTGCCCAAGTGAAATCACCAATATGGTCCATACCAGTTGCAGTCAACAACGCGGATGGATCGAAGTCCCAACGCTCAACGTTGGTTGTGCCATTGGTGAACCACGGAAAGTCGTACCAGGTATTTGAGTACGCAACACCGTTGGAGTAACCAGGACTATTGCCCCATGCTCCAAACGGACCAAAGGAAGCTGACGCACCTAACAAAGGAGCGGTCGGTGCAGGTGGAGTAGCATTGAATGACAAAACTCCATTACTGTTAACGACATTCAGAATGTTCGTTTCAGTTGTATCCTTCAACAAGACATAGTTTGTAGCTCCAGAAACAGTCCAACTCACAACCCAATCATCACCGGCGCCAGCTGTAAACGTCGTACCGTTCCAGTTGCCGCGAGTAGGTGTTCCCAAGGTTGGAGATGTACTCAATGCCGAAACATCAATGGTGTCTTGGCCCACAGTAAAGCCATTAAGGATATCCATTGCGCTATAGGCATTAGATGTAGTGGTCGTGTCGGTGCTTGCAGTGTACACAAACACATCATTTCCAGAACCGCCAGTCATGGTGTCAGCGCCTGCACCACCGGTAATGGTGTCGGCGAGACCAGAACCTGTGAAACTGGTAGCCGAAGTAGATGTGTCTTTCAGTGTCCAGCCGTTACCTGTTGTGATAGCGCTGAGATCAAGAGTCTGACCCTTGGCATCGATGGTAGCGGATGTACCGAGGTTGGATGAACTGGCTGTTGCTGTCCAGCTTCCATAGGCTGTCGCAGAAACAGATGCCCCTCCTGAGACTTGAATCACATCCGCCAAATTGCTGGCCGCCAAATCCAAAATGGTGTCGTTGCCGGCATCAATAACAAACGTATCAGCACCCGCTGCGCCCGTAGAGCCATCACCTGTCAAGAAGTCATCTCCGGCACCACCAGTCAGAGTGTCAGCACCAGCACCACCGTGGATACCATCATGTCCAGTTGTGCCAGTGATCGAATCATTACCTGCGGTACCCAGAATAATCTCGCCGGAAATTGAGAAATAGGAAGAAGTAATAGCCGTTGTATCTGCCAGTCCGGTCACGGTAAGAATCAGACTTGCGTCAGAGGCACCTGCCAGCGGTCGCTGATACATGGCTGGATTGTTGGCTCCGATAGTTGCCAAGTTCTCTGCGCTCCTGTCGTAATGCACATCGGCAAAAACATAGGTATTGACACCGTCAGTTGTAACTGCCAGGCCTGCATTGCCGCCGCCATTTGTCCATGTCAATTGCGTATCAAGATACACATCCACGGCTGCTGCAGTCGATAATGTGTTCGACAGTGCGTCATCAATCACAACCAAGTCAGGATTTGTGCTGTTAACGGTAGTGCTGGTTACAAGTACAGTGTTTGTGAAGTCCGATTGCTTGGAAAAACTCAGAGGCTTGTGCCAACCCACCAGCGCATCAATGGCACCCATGCTAAGAACGATTGGTGTACCGCTCGAGAAACTGCCAGAAGCGATGGAAGATGGTCCAGAAAAAAGTGGTGTTAGAGGACCACTGGAGATCACAGCCGGAACACCAAGTGTCACGACTCCTGCTGACTCTGTAAAACCGAATCCTCCAGACAAGGCTGCATCTTTAAGGTACACATAGTTGGTTGTGGTGACACCACCTACTGTAGTCGTCCAAGAAGCAATGTAATCATTGTTTCCAACGGAGGCTGGATCCAAATCGATGGTAAATGAATTGGCATCGTAGTTTGGAAGGGCACTCAGATCGAAAATATTCCCGACATCTGCGCCAATCACTACATCCATATTGGCGATAGTGTTTGTTGTGTCTGTTGCAGTGGTCGTGGAGAACGTATATGTGTTGCTGCCGGCACCACCAACAATGGTGTCAACCCCTAAGCCACCAATGATCGTATCAGCACCACCAAATGCAAAGATGATGTCATTACTTGATGAGCCCGTAATCGAATCATTACCTGTGGTACCCAAAATTACAGAGGAACTTGATGTTGTGAAATTTCCAGAAACATCTGTAACTTTGATTGCTGCTTCTGTAACCACCGACTGCGCTGCAGGCGTAAATGTTGCTGTACCACCAGAGTACGACAGATCGTTGACAGAAGAGATAGCTGTACCGTCAGATGCCTTCACCAAGGCGACATCAACGTTGTTGGAAATATCAGCCCATGCATCATGTACCGTGACCGCCAACTGCGTATCAGTTGCAGTGACCGCATCAATTACAGGCGGCGTAATATCCGTTTTAACAGTAACTTGAAGTGAGCTGGCTGCATCCAGATCAGAAGCACTGAATGAAGGCCAAGTAGCAGTTTGGCTTTGAACAAACCAAATCTTGTAAGCACCAAAGGTGTTAGAGGTCAGATTCAAATCAACCGAAACAGACCCAACAGTGGGCGATGTAATTGTTTGTGAAATTACAGGAGCATTCGCATAAACTGGATCGCCATTTCCGTCAACTCCAGTTGCAGCTTGGACATAAACACGGATGTCATATGTATTTACGGCAGTTGCAGAAAAAGTCAAGGCCGTTGTTTGATCCGTGAGATTATCAGTGTTGCTAGAGCCCGTATCATCTGCTGCTGCAAGATCAATTCCGTCAAGAACCACCGGGGGCGCATCAGAAGAGGATGAATTGCTGTTTGTTGGAACACCAGCAGCGATCGAACTGAATTGGAAATTGTTGGGTCCCCAACCCTCATACCGACCTACATAGATAAGCTCGGAACTGTCAATCAATGCGCTTCCGGCACCAGCATTGCCATAGAAGACATATGTGTAGTTTCCGTACTGGAAGGTCATATAGCCTTTCCAACCAGTAGTCACATTGATACCTGTGATTGACTCATATGCGGTAGATTGGTCTGGGGCACTTGGAGCAAAGTGTCCACTGGTTCCGTGCAAATCATACGCAGCACCATCTGATGCCCAATCAAATACGCTTGATGCATTGGTAAGCCCGTTAACCTCATAGTTAGTGGGATTATTCACAAGATTAGTGGATGACCAATAAGAGCGTCCCGTCCAGAAACCCCAGAAGGTAGAGTCACTCCAATATTGATCATAAACGTCACCACCATAGAAAGAGATAACGTCGGAAGATGCAGCCGCAGAACTTGCATCAAGTGTAGTCTTGTCAGAATCAGGTACCCAAACATAGTTGCGATCCACCAGACCATCGGAACCGCCCAAGCGACTAGTTGAGCCAATTTCCAGCATCATGATGCTGTTGGATGGATTACCAATGACCGTATTTGTATAAGCAGTCGCACCGCCACCCTGATGTGCAAAATAAACTTTATCAGTCCCCCAAATGTAGACTACGTTATTACCAACCACATCATAAACAGCGGAACTGCCAGATTGGATATTCGCATAGATGATGTCATTACCTTCACCACCCAGCAGATAGTCATTATCCGAGCCGTACAGAGTATCGTTGCCAGCGCCGCCAAATATAGTGTCAGATGCGGATGCATCATTGCTGCCGTCTAATATGTCATCGCCGTTTTCACCATCCATCCAGTCAGTACCGGCGTCGCCATTGATCGCATCATTTCCAGCACCGCCGAAAAGCGAATCATTGCCGTCAGCGCCACTCAACGTATCAGCGCCATCACCACCAACCAATGTATCCGAATAGGCTGAGCCATTCAGGTGATCGTTACCATTAAAACCGTAAGCCAGCACCTTCATCGTTGCTGCGCCAAAATTGGCTGTATCACCCGACCCATTATTACCCAAATACAAATGGTATTGAGAATCGCCATAAGAGGCGCCCATTGTGATTCGGATGACCCCCAACTCCGCTCCGGCGGAATCGGTGCCTGTATCACGTGCGGCAAATGAAACAGTCTGAGCACCACCATTCATTACCGTGAGTCCAGACAGTGTGGTCTGGTCGACGCTGGTGTCGCCTTCGTTGTGATAGCCTGTTCCCGTATAGAAGGCAATTTTTGAGCCCTTTGGCGCCACAACCTGAATGTTGGCAGTTGCACCACCATCCGTATTGGTATCCGGTACAAATCCACCGTCACCGAGGCTCAAGGGATTGGTCGGATTATTGTTCGGTGTTGAGCCACCTTGCCCAGGAAAACCACCAGAATAATGGTTTACTGTTGGCGAATTACCATTTAAGACTTGGTAGTCAACAGTGCCATTATCATTAACATATGAGAAATAGATTGTTTCAACATCGGTTGAAATAGAAACAGTGTAGTCTTTAACGTTATTGTATGCGTTCCAATTGCTTCCCGTCCAATATACAGTCCAAGCATTCTCACTGTATGTGTAAGCATGCCAAGCGCCACCAAAAATCCAATAGCTTTGCCACCAGTAGTCTGTGACCATGCGAACGTTGTTGAGCAAACTCAATGAGTCAGTTCCTTCGCCAAGCGAAATTGTGCTTGAAGAATTTACATCGCCGGCTGCGTTTTGTGTAAGCCCAACACTCAATGCTGAGCCAACAGTATATTGCTCTCGGTTATTGTGATCTGCAGTGTCAAAATATGCAGTTGTGAACGCAGGATCAGCACTTGTTGTGTACCACGAGTCGTACAACTCCCCCCAAGCCCCCCAACCTGTGTATTCATTTTTTTGGCGAATCCAAGTTTGATTTCCTGTCAAACCTGACTCAATTGAAACATTCTGAACACCTGTCCCGGCATGAATTGATGCCAGAGAGCCATCGGTGTTGAAATTTGCATTGCTTGTTACATATACATTGACATTGGTACCCGCACCTGCACCACCAATGACTTTGTCTACACCACCAAGGTTCATGACCCAATCGCCCGTGCGTTGTAGCGCAAAGGTGTCATAGACATCATTGGTCAAATCAGAACCCAGATTGACTTGCGCCCAACCACCCATATGACGGGCATAGAGATTCACATACGAGTTACTTTTGACCGAGTCGTATGGCAGACCAACTTGTGCGCCAATCAGGCCTCCCCAGGGTGTCCAGAGCGAGTCTGAATACCCTGTAACAGAAACATTCGACTGTAAGTTGGTTCTGTTGACGTTGTATACAGTGGAGTTCACCGTGCTCAGGACGGTGTTGCCGTTTTGGTCGTTGTATGCCATTTTTTAACCTTGAATCAAACGACTAAAGCCCACACTTCAAAAAGAAGAGCGAGCTTTAGGAAATTTTTTAACATCCGATAGCTCTTCTCCAGCCTGCAAACAGGCCGGAGAAGAAGCCACCTGCTGTTAGACCAACACGAGGTCGGCGGATGTGACGGATGTACCGAGCACAACCACACCAACCATGTTGATGGCCGTGTTGCCGGCACCGGTGTTGGCATCGAAAAGAACCAACGAATCCGAACCTCCACCGTAGGTGAACACACCGCTGGAGTAGGTACCGTACGCAACGTAGTAGCTGTTATCACGCAGGACTGTGAAGTCCGTAGTGAAGTCAGTCACCTGTGCCGAACCAGACAATTGGAATGCGGTCAGATCGATCTTGTCACCGGCACCGAAGCCTGAGATCACATCAGCGTTGGTCACGTTGAAACGATCACCTGAGTCCAGCAGCGTGGTGTCGGCACCGTTTTGATCAAACGTCACAACAGATGCTTGAGAGCCGCTGGTGTATTGCAGGTTGATCACAGCTTGCGATGCATCCAGTGTGGACGCGCCCACCTGGCCAGAGATCGTTACGACATCGTTAGCAGCAAATGTCTTGCTGCCAGCGCTGAATGCCGTGTACTGAGCCTCAGTCAAAGTGATGGCGTTATCGGTCAGATCAAAACCGTCGATGCTGGGACCCACGCCCGAAACACTAGACAAAGCTGTCCAGTTGGCCAAAACGTCTGTCGAAGAACCAGTCACAGTCACGGTACCAGATGTCTGCAGCTTTGTAGCAGCCAGAGCAGAAGGAACGTCCAAAGTCAAGGTGTCACCGTTGATGCTGATGGTGTCAACACGGGCCAGCGCTTGCAGTGCGTTGTACTCTGCTTGTGTATCAACTGCGCTGTCAATCACGTTAACTGTGCCAGCTGTACCCAGTTTCGTCGCATCAATTGCTTGCTGCTGAGTAAGTGTGACGGTGCCACCAGTGAAATCAATCGCATCAACATTGCTGTAACCATTGTAGGTACCGATGTTGGCTGCACTCATTGTGCTGTCAGCAATAGTCACCGTACCGTTAGTGGCGATTTTTGCACCACCCCCGTTGAGTGTGTACTGCGCCATAGACAAAGTGACTGCACCAGCAGATGTGATGTCGATGACGTCCACATAAGCTTTGGCACCCAAAGCAGCAACTTCACCAGCTGTATCGATTGCCACATCGGACACAGTGACTGTACCGTTGGTGCTCAACTTGGAAGCATTGGCAGCCAAAGCAGATGCTTGATCAAGTGTAAGTGTGCCTGCAGCAGTCAGATCGATGTTGTCAACTGCTGCCAATGCAGCGATAGCATTGAATTCAGCTTGTGTATCAATCAGCACATCAGACACTGTGATCACGTCGTTGGCATCACCACCCAGCTTAGCCATGTTAGCGGGCACCAGAGCTTGAGCTTGGGTCAATACGATCGGAGTTGTATCGTTGGAAGCTTCGGTCACTGAGCCCGCAGAGCCTGTTGGGGTACCGGCGTTGATGGCATCCACTTTCGCATCAGCCAGCAAGGCTGACAAGTTGGCATTGATGTTGGCCGCTGTGTCAATGATGGTGACGGTGTCATCCGTTTCCAGGGTGGTTGCAGCGTTGTAATGCGCAACCGTGCCGTTCCATGTGCTGCTTGTAATCACTGTCGGGCTTGTAGCACCGGAAGTCACATCTGTTGCAGCAAGTGTAGCTACGTTACTCAGCACAATCTGAATGTCATTGGCATTGAGGGTGCCGTCTTTATTGGCATCAACCCACAGTGTGTGGGTAGCTGTGTTGTAAACAGCACCTGCTTCACCAACCACGAGCAGGGACTGAGCAGCTTCAAAGCTCGCTGCATTGCCCTTCCAAGTCACCGATGTGCCACCAGTGATGGCTGAGGTTTTAATGAAGACACGATCCGTGCCCGAGGTGAAGTCTGTCACGACATCGGCCGTAGAACCTGTCGAGTCGGCAACAGCTTCAAAGACAAAGATGTCTGCACCAGCACCACCGGTCAGAGTATCTTGTCCAGCACCGCCTACCAAGACGTCATTGCCAGCACCGCCGTCCAGAACGTCATTGCCGGCACCACCGCTCAGGAAGTCACGACCATCCTCACCAGACAACACATCATTGCCTGCGTTGCCAGTGATGCTGTCAGAGCCACTGCCACCGACGATCGTGTCATTTGCCGCGCCGCCAATCAGGGTGTCAGCACCAGCACCACCCAAAATGGACACAGCTTCAGCTTCGTTCACAGTGGTTGTTGAGGTGTCGTCTGCGACGTTGGCGGAAGCATCAACCGTCAGTGTTTCACCCAGATCAAGTGCAGAGCCGTCAATCAATGTGACGTTATTAACCGCAGTGAATGCAGCATTCAGAGTGATGCTGACATCGCCAGCCGTGTCTGTCGCCAAGCTCAGATCGTTAACAACAATGCTTTCGACGCCAGAGACAGCACTCAACACCGCAGTGACTGCAGCACCCACTCCCGCCGTGCTTGCATTGTCCAAACGGATTGTGTCCGAACCAGCACCTGCAACGATGGTGTCGTTAGCATCGAGCTGAGAACCAGAGAACACAAATGTGTCATTACCAGCGCCCGAAGTCAGGTTGTCGTTGCCTGTACCAGAAACGAAAGTTACACCACCGGTCAAAACCGATGCGTTGATCACATCGTTACCGCTGTTGCCGTTGATGGTGTTGATGCCAGCAGCGGCCGCATTGGTACCAAGGGTAGTGGTGGTGGCTGTTTGCAACGTCAAAGTCTGAATGTTGTAGACATTCAGAAAGTCCAAGTTGCTGGTTCCACCGTTGTATTGCATTGTGTTGGTACCGGAGCCACCATCGATAGTGTCTTCCCCCGTCAGATTGGCTGCCAAGACGAATGTATCGTTACCAGCACCGCCTGCCAACAAATCATTGCCCGTACCTGCAGTGATGGTGTCATTGCCGTCACCACCATCGACAACGTTGTTGCCGTTGCCTGTGGCGATGGTGTCATTGCCAGCACCACCAGAAAGTGTGTCATTGCCAGCACCACCTGTGATGGTGTCATAGCCTGCGCCGCCAATAGCCGTCAATTTGACTGTTGAAATGAGGCTGCTACCGTCGATGACCGCATTTTCAAAGTTGGCGTCAGGTGTACCGTTGGTGATTGTGCCCGCATCCAATTCGGATGCATCAACGGTCACTGACGTAGCGTAACTACCCAGGTTAACGGTGTAATCAGAGCCAGCGGCATCTGCACCAGTTGCTGCATCACCAACATCTTTAAGGTTGATGCGATCGACACCAGTTACAGAGGTCAATGCCACTGTGCCACCACCAGTCACATTCAGGATATCAACGCCCGTGCCACCTGTAACAGTTGCTGTAGCGCCGTTCAGAATTGCGGCTGTGGTGTTGACAGTCAAGGGGGCATTGGCAGTATTGATCACCACATCCGAAACACCCAACTTCACGGTGGTTGCGTTTGTATAGCCAGCGCCCAGCGTCAGGGTCTGACCACCGGCAACTGCCGACAGATCAAAATTGGTGAAGCTCAGATTGCTGCTCAGTGTTGCACTTGTGCTGAATGCCAAATTTTCAACGTTGCTCACATTAGCCAAAGCAGCAGAGGTCACGCTGGTAACAACGAGTGTGTCGATGCCGTCGCCGCCGTCAACCGTATCGGCAGCCGTCAAATTACCAGCAAACACGATAACGTCATCGCCTGCACCTGCAGCAACGTTGTCGTTGCCAGTACCTGCAGTGATGCTGTCATTGCCAGCGCCTGTGCTGATCACATCGTTACCAACTCCACCAATGATGGTGTCTGCACCAGCACCACCGATGACGGAAACACCTTCATCAGGCTGGTTGGCGGAAGCATCCACTGTCAAAGTGGCACCGGTATCGACCAGCGCACTGGCGTCAATGGTCAGCACTTTGCCAGAAGCAACAGTGTTGTTACCCAACACGATCGACGCATCTTCCGCTGCGGTTGTTGCATTCGGCAAGACACGGACGACCTCAAAACCAGAAACACCGCTCAGATTAAGGTTACCGGCATCAGCCGTCACGACCAGGGTATCTTGACCTGTGCCACCTGCCAGTGCGTCTGCAGCAGTCACATCACTTTCTTTGGCGTAAACAGTCAGCGCCACGTTGCCCGTGTTCGTAATCGCATCAGCACCAGTGCCCAGAGTCACAGCAAGCGCATTGGTGAATGCAGCTGCAGTGGACACGCTCAGGGCGTTGGCACCATCAGCTTTAACAGCGTTAACACCGGCAGCTTGTGCGGCAGCACCCAAAGTAATGGTCAGGGCGCCAGAAGCTTGCAGGGTTTCAACATTAGTGACCTTGTCCAGAGCTTGCGAGCTGTTTGCCACGATCAGGGTGTCAACACCGTCGCCACCATCGATCACGTCTGTCGCAGTCAGGTTTGTATGAGCATCGATGACGTCATTGCCAGCGCCAGCAGACACAGAAACATTACCAGTAACCGCGGCAACGTTCAGGTGATCAGCACCAGCACCGCCGGTCACTGTAGCAGTAGCAGTAGCCCCCAGGGCAGCAGTCACACCACCGGTATTTTGAGCAGCATTGACGGTCGTTGTTGTTGCAGTCAAAGTACCCAGGTCCAAAGTGCCTGCACCAGCGACATTAACTGCTGCAGGAGCGGTACCAAAAGTCAGGGTGTTAGCACCAGTAGCTGTCACATTGACAGTTTCAACACCAGCAGCATTGAAAGTAGCGCTTGCAGCATTGACCGCCAAGTTTTGAGTGGTAGCACCAGCCACAACAGCAGCGTTGTAACCCAGAGTCAGCGAAGTGCCTGTCGTGTTGGAAATTTCAGCGCCAACCAGCTTAGCCAGATTGTTCAAAGTGACATCACTGGTCGAGCTAACGCTAGCTGCAGTTGCCAAGGATGCATCAGCACCTGCCAGACCCAAAGTTGAGCCACCAACAGCACTCGACTGAACCTCGATACGCTCAACAGACGTCAAAGCGAAACCCGCCACAGACTGAGCCGCGGCGTCAGTAACTACACGCAGCGTGTCAGTACCGCCATTGCCTTCAATGTGATCAGAAGATTGCAGCGTTGTCAAAGCGCCAAGCTGCGCGATCACGAGGTCATTGCCATCAGTCCCAGTAAGCGCATCCGAACCAGTGGTGAGCGCAAATGTTTGACCAGCAGGAGTCGACGTCACACCAGCCCAAGCGGAGTCACCGTTTCCGGAGACGGTAGCGTACGAAACAGCGTTAGAAACACGCACGTTCCAAGCAGCAGCAAAGGAGCCAAAAGTAGGATCACCAGTCATGTTGGCAAATGCCGTCAGCATGCTGTTCACAACAGCTCCACGGGCGCTCACTGCAACAGCATTCAGCTGACCGATGATGTAGTTGGTTGCGGCGGTGGCAGCGTCACCAGTGATTCCGAGATTACCAACCAGCACAGCAGCCACAGAAGCAGTAGATGCAGTTCCTACGCTGTTGGCGTAGACAGTGTTCAGGAAGGCATCAATGCTAGAGCCAGCGGCTGCAGCGTAGGAATTCATGTTGGCATTGCCAACTTCAACGCCGTACAACGCACCTGCGTTACGGGCGATGATGGTCTGTGTAGACACGAGGGTAAAAGCCATTTTCTTTCCTTGTAAAAGGTTGATAAAAAAGATTTCTTTGCAAAGAAACCGAGTACTAGCCAGGCGAAAAGCCCGTACTCGCCAGAGCGTCCTGCTACAAGGCGCTCAAGCGAATACGGGCTTGGGTGTGGTGGTGGTCGTGGGGCGACCTGTAGTGAGCCTACTAAGATGGCGTATGTAAGTTGTTGAATTTATTTATGAATTTCTTTCTGGCTATTCATTTACATATCAATTAACTACCAGAACGTGAGCCAACTCAGTTGCCTCTCCTCTGAAGATGGGTGCTGAGGCCGCTGGAAATACCTACTGATTTCATACTTGCACCCGTTGAGGTGGACGCTCAACTTCATAAAAAGAGCGCTTTGGCATACGCATTTGCCAATGGGAAGTTCAAGGAGAGGGTGGTGGCTGTGTGCCGTTGCGGTCGCCAGGTGGCCACACGGGCTGTGGGCGCGGTGATGCTGCCGGTTTGATGGGGTCGTGTTGGCAAACCCGGCCACGCGCTTCATTAAAATCGCTGCGGCAAACTTGCACGCCAGATGGTCACCACAGTCACGTCATACACCGATAGCCGCAACCGGGCCTATGCAGGGCAGGGGTTCGATGGTGTGGTGCGCATTTCGGTGGGGGGCTACTTTGGTACGGGCGAGCTGCTTTATGACGGGCAGGCGGTTCTGACGGCGGCGCATCTTTTTTCCCATGGGGTGACGAGCGCGAGCATCGTTTTTGACACCACCGCCGGGACGCAGACGCTGAGCAGCAGCAAGGTCACGGTGCAGCCTGCTTACGACGTGGTCAATGACAACAACGACCTGGCCATTGTCTGGCTCAACGGCCATGCGCCCGTCAGTGCAGACCGCTACAACCTTTACCGCAGCAGCGATGAGCTAGCACAGACTTTCACCATGGTCGGTTATGGCCAGGTGGGCACGGGCAGCACCGGGGCAACCGGACAGAGTGACCCGACATGGCGCCTGAAGGCGCAAAACACGTTTGATGCCGATGCGGCCACGCTCAAGAGCGCCATCGGGCAGGTGATGGCCTGGACGCCGACACCGGGCACCCAGTTGCTGGCCGACTTCGACAACGGCAAGTCGGTCAATGATGCGTTGGGTCAGCTGGCATCGCTGAGTGGGCTGGGGCTGGGCGCGAACGAAGGCTTGATCGCAGCCGGTGACAGTGGCGGCCCGGCGTTCATCAACGGGCAGGTGGCCGGTGTCGCCGGCTATGTCACCAGCCTGAGTGTGGGAGCGACTCACCCCGACGTGGACAACATCAGCAACAGCAGCTACGGCGAAATGGCCGCCTGGCAAAGGGTGGGCTATTACCAGCAGTGGATTGACCAGAGTCTGCGCGCCCAATACCCCAATGCACCCACCAAGCCCGCTGACGTGCAAAAAGCAGTGCCCGAGGGCAACAGCGGCACCAGTTACGCTTATTTCTTGCTGCAGTTCACAGGGGTGCGCAGTGACCCTAACCAGTGGCTGAGCGTGGACTACACCACCCGTGATGGCACAGCGCAGGCTGGGCGGGACTACATCGCCGCCCGTGGCAAGCTGGTGCTCTATCCCAACGAAAACCAGGCGGTGATTCCGGTCGAAATCATCGGCGACATCACGCCAGAGCCCGATGAAACCTTTTATCTGGATGTGACCAACCCCGTGGGCGGCAGCTTTGGCCCGGGGGTGGTTATGCTCACGGCCATGCGTACCATCGTCAACGACGACGGTTGGGCATGAAAAAAAGGGAATATAAATTGATGCGTTGTGATTTGCGTTGGGGCGCCGCGCTGGTGCTGTCGGGTGTGCTGGGGCTGTTGTCGGCTTGCGGCGGTTCAGGTTTTTCTCCTGCGGTGACCGGTGTGCAGGTGCAGACGCTGCAATATGGCCGCACGGCCAGCATTTATGTTGGTGGCAACGATCTGCGCAGCACCATGGTGGCTGACCTGGGGCCGGGTTGCACATCGCCTGCGTTTTCCAGCAACAGTTCCACCACCTTGGCTTTGCTGACCTGCAATGTCACGGCGGTGGGGACTTTGCCGCTCACCATCAAGTCGGCCGCGGGGCAGGTGCTTTATCAGACATCGCTTACGGTGCCCAAGCCTCAGGTGGTGTTGGCCAATGGTCAAAGCAGTGTGACCCTGGAGCTGGACCCCGCGGCCGCACCGGTCACGGTGGACAATTTTCTGGCTTATGTGAAGCAAGGCTTCTACAAGGACACGCTGATCCACCGTGTGATCAAAGGCTTTGTGATTCAGGGTGGCGGGTACACCACTGGCATGGTCAAAAAGACAGGGCAGACGGCGGCAATTGCCCTGGAGAGCAACAACGGGCTGTCCAACTTGCGGGGCACGGTGGCCATGGCGCGCACCAGCGACCCGAATTCGGCGACGTCCGAATTCTTCATCAACCTGGTGGACAACACCTCACTTGACTACGTCAGTGCGTCCAGTCCGGGTTATGCCGTGTTTGGCAAAGTGATCAGTGGCATGGACGTGGTCGACGCCATTGCCTTGCAGCCTACTGGCAGTGTCAGCGGCTTTTCAGATGTGCCGCTGTCTGACGTGACGGTGACTTCGGTCACGCAAATCAAATGAACGCTCGCCTGACGCCCTCTGACATTGAAGCCGATTTTTGGCGCGAACTGCGCGAGATCGAGGCAGAGTCCATGGGCTGGCAACCGCTGGAGGCCGGTGCCTGGCTGCATGCGGGGGACGCGCAGGCCGCCACGGTGACGGTGGTGGGCGTGCCCGATCTGGCGCTGAGCGGGCAGGCGGTGCTGCTGGTGGCTTACTGATGCCGCTGGGGGCGCTGTTTTTGCCAGCACAATAGCCCCATGCAGATTTTTTCAGCTTTCTCGCACGCTCACCTTTGGGTGGTGGGGGCGCTCATCGCCGCCATTGTGTTCATCTACCTGCGGCAGTTTGTGTTGCCGGCATGGCGCTTGCGGCGTGTGCTGGCGCAGGCCATTGCTTATTTGGACGCCCTGCAAAGCCAGGACTCGGTCGCGGCCAAAGAAGGGGTGGAGCGCGATGGCGCCCTGTCGGGCAGCCTGGCGCCTTTGTGGGCGCGCTATGCACGCACGCTGCAGCTGGTCACGGCCGCACCCGATGACGGTGCGCTGGGGCTGGCACGGGCCAATGCCAACCGACTGTCCAAAAGGTTTTTCTCGGGTGTCAATGCCAGTGCGGGCCTGCAGCACATGGACCTGGCCGCCATCGAACGACTGATTGAAAAAGACGCCGACATGGCCCGACTGTGGGCCGAATACAACCAGGCCCTGGAGGTGTTGGGGCGGCTGGAGTCGGGCACACAGTCGGTGGCGCGGGCCTGGCAGGCCACCTCACCGGCCGAGCATTTTTTTGGCGAGCAGCTGGTGGTGGATTCGCCGCTGCGCGCTGACTTTTTCCGGCATGTGCCGGGCATCCTGACGGGGCTGGGCATTTTGGGCACTTTTGTGGGCCTGATTCTGGCGCTGCTGCAGTTTGACGTGACCGACCCCGAGCAGGTGCAGGCGCAGCTGAGTGCGCTGGTGCAGACTGTGGGGCAGGCGTTTCAGGTCTCGGCAGTGGCCATTGCCCTGGCCATGCTGTTCACCTGGATCGAGAAGGCCTTGCTCAGCGCCCGCTACCGGCAAGCCGAACAACTGCAGCATGCACTGGACAGCATTTTCTGGCCGCGCGGTGGCACCGAGCAGATCGAACGCCTGACCCAGGCGGCCGAGATGCAGACGGCCTTGTCGTTCAAGCTGCTGGCCGAACTGCGCCAGCAGCGCAACGCCAAACCCTGACGCACCATGCTGCTGCACACCCCCCGCCGCAAGCCCCGGCAGGACGAGGCCGAAAAACCGTTCTGGATTTCGTTTTCTGACCTGATGACGGCGCTGATGGTGCTGTTTTTGGTGGCCATGGCAGTGGCTTTGCTGGGCATGACACAGGGCCTGCGCCAACTCGACGATGCCCGCAAGGGCCGCCACCAAGCCATCCAGACCTGCCTGGCCGATTTGCAGGCCATGACGCAGCGGCCCGAATACACCGGGGTGCGGCTGCGCGGGCAGACGCTGGACTTTGGGCCGCTGGCCGAGTTTGGCAAGGGCGACAACACCTTGTCAGCCGAACGGGCCCGTTTTCTGCGGGCCTTTGTGCCGCAGGTGCTCAGCCTGGCACGCACGCCCGCTTGCCAGACCTGGCTCAAGCGTTTTGTGGTCGAGGGCTATGCCAGCCCCGAGGGCTCGTACCTGTACAACCTGAACCTGAGTCTGGAGCGCTCGCAGCGCATGTTGTGTGTGCTGCTGGACGCTTCGGCAGCCGATGCCATGTCGCGTGAAGACCGCCAGGCGGTGCGCGAGCTGTTTCTGGTGGGCGGGTCGTCGTTCAACTCGGCCATCCTCAACCAGCCTGAAAAAAGCCGCCGCATCGAGCTGCGGCTGGAGTTCCGGGATGCCGCAGGGCAGTGCGAGCCGGGCGGCCCAGGCTGTGAGCCCCGGCGCCAGACGATCGCCTGGGACGATGATCTGAAGTGCCCTGTGGCCAGCCGCTGACGGTGGGCGACGGCGAGAGGCATCTCAAGATTCGGCCGGTTTGTCCGATACAGACGTCATACCGGTTTAAAACGATGGGATGTGCCGCATGTTCAGATTCACCTTGACTTTGTGCCTTGTGGGCCTGCTTGGCGGCTGTGCCAGTGTGTTCAACGACAAGGCGCAAGTGGTCTCTGTGCGTGCCGTTTGCCTTGAGCGCAGTGTGCCGGCCAATTGCGTGGCTGAAAATTCCCGTGGCCGCTGGGCGTTTCGCGCACCCAACGACATTGTGGTGACCAAAGACATGTACGCTCTGCGGGTGACCTGCAAATCGGCGCTGGTGGAGCAACACACCGTTCATGCCCCGGCGGTGCTGCAAAATGCGGTGGCTGGCAATTTGCTGGCTGGTGGTGTGGTCGGTGCAGCCATTGATGTGGGCACGGGGCGTGGTTTTGCCTACCCCAGTCAGATCGATGTGAGTTACCCGTCGTGCAACGTGTTTTGATTGGAAATGGCGTCGCCATGTGTTGACCTGTGGCAAGGTGAGCAGCCCGTTTGCCACAGTCTCTGTCACTGCCCAATGACCCTGCCCGTCTGACAAGCCCCGCGCTGGCCCGCCCGGGGCTTTTTTGCGAGCCTTGAAACTTCATATAGGATGTGGCTATAATTGCGTCCTATATGAACTTTTTGATCCGCGTTCCCCTCAACACCAGCCCCGAACAGCGCGCACGCCTGTGCGAGCTGCGGGCGGTGTTTGCGCAGGTGTGCAATGCGTTGGCGCCCCAGGTGCAGCAGTCTCGGGTCTGGAACCGGGTGGCTTTGCACCATCTGCACTACCGCAGCCTGCGTGAGCGCTTTCCCGAGCTGGGTTCGCAGATGGTCTGCAACGCCATTTATGCCGTCTCCAAGATGGCGCGCCTGATTTACCAGCACCCGCAAAGCCCGTACAACCTGGCACGCCGCCCGGGCCAGCCTTTGCCCTTGCTCAAGTTTGCCGACAGTTGCCCGGTCTACTTTGACCGCCACACCATGAGCATCAAGCCGGGGCAGTTGTCGCTCTACACCATGGACGGGCGCATGCGTTTCGAGTTGGCCCTGGAGGCCGACAAGCTGGCCTTGTTCAATGAAGCCAAGCTGCGCGAAGTGGTGCTCAACGAACGGCTGGACCACACCTTCGAGCTGTCGTTCTATCTGGATTCCCCCGAACAGCCCGAGTCTGCCGACGAGGCAGGCGAGGTGCAGCTCACTGACGCTGGTGGCACGGTGGCGTCAATTCCCGAATATGTTTCTGTAGAGGTTGCTTCATGAAACCCGATTCTTCAATGTCCGAGTTGCGGCTGGCGCTGATGGCGTTCAGGCCGATCTGGCTGTGGGCCATCGGTATCAGTTTTGTGGTGAGTCTGCTGGGCTTCACGTCCACGGCCTACATGCTGGAGGTGTACGACCGGGTGGTCAACAGCCGCAATGTGATGACGCTGATGATGCTCACTTTGGTGGCTTTTGGGGCCTATGCCGTGATGGAGGTGCTGGAAAAAATCCGTTCACAGATGCTGTGGAGTCTGGGCATCCAGTTCGAACTCAAGCTGGCTGACCGCATCTACAACGCCATGTTTGACGGTTTGCTGAAAAAGCAGATGGGCAATGCGCTCCTGGTGCAAAACGATTTCCGCACGGTGCGCGAATTCTTCAACAACCCCGCGCTCAGTGCCATGTTTGAAGTGCCGGTGGCCATGATCTCTGTGGTGCTGGTGTTCATGATCAACCCGCTGCTGGGCTGGGCGGCGCTGCTGGGTGCGGTCATGCAGACTTTTGTGGCCTGGATGATCCAGCGCGCCTCGCGCAAGCCTTTGCTGGAGGCGCAGCGTCGCTCGCAAGAAGCCCAGGTCTATGCCGAAGCGTCACTGCGCAACACGCAGGTCATGGAGTCGATGGGCATGATGCCCGCTGTGATGGCCCAGTGGCAGAAAAAGCAAAAGGCTTTCCTGTCGTTCCAGGCGCGTGCGTCCGAGGCGGCGGGCAGTCTGAATGCGGTGTCCAAGTTGCTGCAACAGCTGATGGGGTCGGTGCTGCTGGGCATGGGTGCCTGGCTGCTGCTGGAGCACAGCCTCAATGGCGGCTCGTCCATGATGATCATCAGCTCGGTGCTGGCTGGGCGTTTGCTCTCGCCGCTGACGCAGGTGGTGCAGCAGTGGGGTGCGCTGGTGAGCGTGTCGGCTGCCTGGTCGCGTCTGGAGACCATGCTGGAGCAAGTGCCTGCACGCCCCCAGAACATGCCGCTGCCCGCCCCCAAGGGCGAATTGATTGTGGAGGGCCTGACCGCCACCGCGCCTGGCCAGACGCAGCCGATCCTACGCGGGGTGCAGTTCGGCTTGCCTCCGGGCTGTGTGCTGGGTGTGGTGGGGCCGTCGGCTTCGGGTAAAACCTCTCTGGCACGCCTGTTGATGGGCATCTGGCATCCGCTGGCCGGCAAGGTGCGGCTGGACGGTGTGGATGTGCACATCTGGAACAAGGAAGAGTTGGGCCCCTACCTGGGTTACCTGCCGCAAGGCGTGGAGCTGATCGAGGGCACATTGGCCGAAAACATCGCCCGTTTTGGCGAGTTGGACATGGCGCGCATCGAAGAAGTGGCGCGCCTGGTGGGCCTGCACGAATTCATTCTGGCTTTGCCCCAGGGCTACGCAACACCGGTGGGCCGCGACGGCGGTCTGCTGTCGGGCGGGCAGCGTCAGCGCGTCGCCTTGGCGCGTGCTTTGTACGGTAACCCGGTGTTTGTGGTGCTGGACGAGCCCAACTCCAGCCTGGATGAAGCAGGTGACGCCGCGTTGCTGCAGGCCATCGGGGTGCTCAAATCACGGGGTACCACGTTCGTGGTGATCACGCACCGCACCAATGTCTTGTCGGTCACCGACCGTCTGCTGGTGCTGCGCGACGGCACCCAGCAGCTGTACGGCCCGACGGCCGAAGTGCTGCAAAAACTCATGCCTGCCGCTGCACCCGCTGTGCAGGCGGCGCCCGAGGGCGCTGCGGCTGCGGCACAGGGAGCCTGATCCATGAAAGCAATGATGAAAACCAATGAGACTGCGCCGCGCACCGGCTTGTCGGCGGTGTTGTGGTCGTTCCGCCGTGAGTTCATGGTGGTGGGGGTGTTCAGCATGGTGGTGAACCTGCTGATGCTCACCCCCACGCTGTACATGCTGCAAGTGTTTGACCGCGTCATGCTCAGCCAGAGCCTGACCACGCTGGTGGTGCTGTCGCTGATGACGCTGTTCCTGTTTGGCGTGATGGCGTTTGCCGAATGGGCCCGTTCGATTTTGCTGGTGCGCACGGGCGTTCGGCTTGACCAGGTGCTCAGCCAGCGCGTGTTCAAGGCCAGCTTCCTGTCCTACCTCAATCCGGCGGACACCTCACCGGCCAAGGCCTTCACCGATCTGACGGTGCTGCGCCAGTTCATGACCGGCAATGGCGTGTTCGCCTTCTTTGACATGCCCTGGATTCCGATTTACCTGGGCGTGCTGTTCTTGCTTCACCCTTGGCTGGGTGTGGTGGCCATTGCGTTTGCCTTTGTCCAGGGGGGCATTGCCCTGATGGGGCACCGCATCAGCAAGCAGGCCCAGTCGCAGGCCGGGCAGGCCCAGTCCGAGGCGCAAAACTTCTTGCAGTCCAAGCTGCGCAATGTGGAGGTGCTCAGCGCCATGGGCATGCTGGGCAGCCTGTATGGGCGCTGGCTGACCAAGCAGCACCGGGCCATGCTGTTGTCGGGCCAGGCCCAGCAGCACAGTGGCAAGGTGGCGGCGGTGAGCAAGTTTGTGCGTTATGCCCAGCAGTCGATGAGCCTGGGGGTCGGTGCATGGCTGGTGATCCGTGGCGAACTCAGCCCCGGCGCCATGATCGCCGCCAACGTGATGATGGGGCGTGCGCTGGCCCCGATCGACTTGCTGGTGGCCACCTGGCCGCAGTTTTTGTCGAGCAAGGAAGCGTTCGAGCGTTTGCGTGACCTGCTGGCCTTTGAGCCTGCTGGCCGTGAAAAAACCATGGCCCAGCCCCCGCTGGGTCAACTGCAGGTGCAGGACCTGGTGGTGCGTGTGGCAGGCCGTGACAAACCTGTCCTGGATGGCGTGAGCTTTGTGGCCCTGCCGGGCACGGTGACCGTGGTGTTGGGCCCCTCGGGCTCGGGCAAATCGACTTTGGCGCGTTCGATGCTGGGCATCTGGCCGGGCCACGAGGGCCGCATCTTGCTGGACGAACAACCCATCGAGCAGTGGACTCGCGAGAGCCTGGGCGCCCATCTGGGTTACCTGCCGCAAGACATCGAACTGTTTGACGGCACCATTGCCGAGAACATCGCCCGCATCGGCCAGGTCGATTCGGAAAAGGTGATCGAAGCGGCGCAGGCGGCCGGTCTGCACCAGATGATCCTGCGCTTTGCCAATGGCTACGACACCCGTGTGGGCCAGGGAGGCTCCTTCCTGTCGGGCGGGCAGCGCCAGCGCATTGGGCTGGCCCGCGCCCTCTACGGCAACCCGATGCTGGTGGTGCTGGACGAACCCAACGCCAATCTGGACGATGAAGGCGAGTCTGCCCTGATGCGTGCCGTGCAGCTGCTGCGCAGCCAGGGCCGCACGGTGGTGCTGATCAGCCACCGTCCAGGTGTGATCCAGGTGGCTGACCGCCTGGTGATCCTGCAGGATGGGCGTCTGGTGGCCAGTGGCCCGCGCGATGGCGTGCTGGCCGCTTTGCAGCAACAAAAAGAAACCGGTGCTGCGGGCGTCGCAGCACTGCCTGCGGCCTGATGGCCGCAGATCAGCAAAACACTTCTGGATTGGGGTTGATGATGTCGAATCAAAAAATGTCTGTGCAGGCCGTGCCTGCGGTCGAAGATGCACTGGTCAAGCGCCACGGCGAAGAGGACATGTTGCGGGTTTCTGCCGACACGGCGGGCATCGCGCGCAAGGCACTGTGGGCGCTGGGCATTGGCTTTGGGGGCTTCCTGCTGTGGGCCGCGCTGGCGCCGCTCGATGAAGGCGTGCCGACACAGGGCATGGTGACCATCGACACCAAGCGCAAGACGGTGCAGCACCTGACGGGGGGCATTGTCAAAGAAGTGCTGGTGCGTGAGGGCGAGGTCGTCAAGGAGGGTCAGGTGCTGATGCGTCTGGACGAGGCGGTGACCAAGGCCAATTACGAATCGATTCGCCAGCGCTACCTGGGCCTGAGCGCCATGCAAAGCCGCCTCAGGGCCGAGCAGTCGGGCAGCGCACGCGTGGTGTTTGACAAGGACGTGCTGGAGATGGCGGCGTCTGACCCCTATGTGGCGCAGCAGGTGAACAACCAGAAGCAACTGTTCGAGACCCGCCGCATGGGTCTGCAGTCCGATCTGCAGGGTCTGCAGGAAGCGATGGAAGGCGTGAAGGCCCAGCGCGATGCGGCCCGACTGATGCTGGTGCAGCGCCAGCAGCAACTGAGCCTGCTCAAGGAAGAGCTGAGCAACACGCGCGAGCTGGTCAAGGATGGCTACGCACCACGCAACCGCCAGCTTGAACTCGAACGCATGACCGCCGATGTGCAGGCCGCCATGGCCGACATCAATGGCAACGCCACCCGTGCAGAGCGCAGTATTGCCGAGCTGACCCAGCGCTCGGTCTCGCGCAAAGCCGAGTACCGCAAAGAGGTGGAGTCTCAGCTGGCCGATGTGGCGCGTGAGGTGCAGGCCGACGCCGAAAAATACGTGGCCGAAAAAGCCAACCTGCAGCGCGTGGAAATCCGTTCACCCTCGGCCGGTCAGGTCGTGGGTCTGGCCGTGCAAACGGTGGGCGCGGTGGTGCAACCGGGGCAAAAATTGCTGGACGTGGTGCCTGACGAACAGTCCCTGCTGATGGAGACCCGCATTGCCCCGCACCTGATTGACAAGGTGCATGCCGGCCTGTCTGCGGACATCCGCTTCAACACCTTTGCGCATTCGCCGCAGCTGGTGGTGGAGGGCAAGGTGTTGTCGGTGTCGGGTGATTTGCTGACCGATCCACAAAACCCGCAGATTGCCTATTACCTGGCTCGCATGGAAGTCACACCCGAAGGCATGAAGGCGCTGGGCCACCGCCAGCTGCAGCCGGGCATGCCTGCCGAAGTGGTGATCCTCACCGGCGAGCGTTCCATGCTGAAGTACCTGCTCAACCCGCTGCTCAAGCGCCTGGCCGGTTCGATGAAGGAAGAATGATGAACGTGCGGTTTCACAAAACCTGTCTGGCACTGGCTGTGGCCGTGCTGGGCACCGCTGCCAGTGGCATGGGGCTGCAAGAGGCCTATGACAAGGCGCTGGCGCAGGACGCCACCATCCGGGCCTCGCGCGCTGTGCGGGATGTTGGGCTGGAGCGCTTGCCGCAGGCCCGTTCGCAGTTGCTGCCTTCGGTGCAGGCTTCGGTGGGGCGCAACAACAACAACCTGGACACCACAGCGCCCAATTTTCTGGGCCAGGAAACCACCACCAACAGCAAGTACTACAGCTTTGGCAAGACCGTGGCCTTGCGTCAGCCCTTGTTCAACCTGCAGCGCTACTTCCAGTACGAACAGGCCAAAGACTTGGTGACCGATGCCGAGGCGACGCACCAGCGTGACCTGCAAGATCTGGCCGTTCGCGTCGGGGGCGCCTACATGGAGGCCTTGTTGACCAAGGACCAGTTGCGTCTGGTGCAGACCCAGAAGCAGCAGTACACCGCCATGGTGGATGCGGCCCGCAAGGCGCTGGCGGCAGGCTCGGGCACCCGTACCGACATTGACGATGCCCAGGCGCGCCTGGACACGGCTGTGGCCTCCGAGCTGGAGGCGCTTCAAAACGTCGAGTACACCCGGCGTCAGCTGGAAATCCTGGTCAACGAACCTGTGGATGCGCTGACGCAGCTCAACTTGCAGGGCATGGCCAGTCTGCCCAGGCAGTTGCCCCCTCTGGAGGAGTGGCTGTCCATGGCGATGGACAAAAGCCCCGAGATGCAATCGCTGATCGCCCGCCGCGATGCGGCAGAGAAAGCCATCCGCATGGCCCAGTCTGGCCATGCCCCGACCTTGGACGGGATGCTGCAGTGGTCTGACAGCGGCAACGAGAACGTGACCCGGCTCAATTCGCGTTTTGTGAATTCGTCTGCCGGTGTTCAGCTGGTGGTGCCGATTTTTCAGGGGGGCTATGTGAACTCGCAGGTGCGTCAGGCTGTGGCCGACAAGACCCGTGCCGAAGAAGCCCTGGAAGCCACCCGCCGTGATCTGGGCCTGCGTGTGCACAAGGAATACCGCGGCGTGACCGAGGGCGAGCTCAAAGTGCGTGCGCTGGAGCAGGCGGTGCGCTCGGCCGAGCAGTTGCTGTTGTCCACCACCCGCTCACGCCAGGCCGGTGTACGCACAGCACTGGATGTGCTCAATGCCGAGCAGCAGCTGGCCACGGTGTCGCGCGACCTGATGCAAACACGCTACCTGTCGCTGATGTCGCGCTTGCGCTTGCACGCCCTGACGGGCAAAGACCCAAAAGAGTCGATCGACGAATTGGCCCAGGCTTTCGCGCCCTGAGGACTCGACCCCCGGTGCATGGATGGCCCCTGAAGTCCTCGACTTCAGGGGTTTTTTCATGGGGCAGTTAACAGCCGTGCCACCTCGGAAAACCCGGCACCGCGCTCACCCTGGGCGATGAACCTTGGTGGGTGGGTGAGCTGTGCCTCAAAGCGCCGAATGTTGGCCACGCCCACGCTGTTTGCAAATTGCGCAAACATCACCTGGTCATTGGTCGAGTCACCCACATAGACCCAGCGCTGCAGTTCGGCGTCCAGGTCTCGCCCGAACAACTCTCGCACGATCCAGCGGGCGCCTGCGAGCTTGTCGTGCTGTCCGTACCAGCCGTTGATGTGGATGCTGCTGACGGTGGCCGTCATGCCAGCAGCCTGCATGGCGCGCACAACCACGTCGATGGCCGCAAGTGGCAGATGGGTGAACTCGCTGTGGTCAATGGCGATGTCGGTTTCGCGGCCGGGGCTGTCTTGCGATCGTTGGGCGCCCGGTATTTCGCGTTCGATCTGCTGCAGCACTTGCTGCATGCGTGCAAAGTTGCTGGCCCGGGTGGTGGCGTCTTGCTGGTAGATCTTGCGCAAGGCCTGGCCATCTTCATGCAGCAAAGCCACAGCGCCGTTTTCGGCCACGATGGCATCCACCGGCCAGCTTTGGGCAAAAGGCTCGCTCCAGCCCACAGGGCGGCCAGTGATGGGGATGACATGCAAACCTGCTGCCTTCAGGTCGGCCAGGGCTTGCAGTGCATCGGCTGTGATGGCGCCCTCGGTGGTGAGTGTGTCGTCGATGTCGGTGAAGACACCGACGATGCCACGCGGCTGCCACTCGGTCAGGGGCCGCATGGCGCTCAGTGGGCCGAACCCAGCGCCAGGCCTGCGTGCTCGCGCAGCGGGTGGAAGTGGATCTTGGGAAAACGCTCTTGCGCCAGACGCACGTCGTACGGGCTGGTGCACAGGTAGGCCAAGGTGCTTGCAGCGTCGAGGGCCAGGCGCTGTGGGTAAGCGTTGGTGAACTCGCGCAGCTCGGCCGGGGTATCGGCCGTGATCCAGCGTGCACCCGTGTACTGGCAGTTCTCCAGGCGCACGTCGCAGTCGTATTCGGTTTTGAGGCGGTGCTGCACCACTTCAAACTGCAGTTGCCCCACGGCACCCAGCAGCATGGGGCCGCCGATTTCGGGTTTGAAGACCTGGATCGCACCTTCTTCGCCGAGCTGGTCCAGGCCCTGCTGCAGCTGTTTGGTGCGCAGCGGGTTCTTCAGGATCACGGTCATGAAGAGTTCGGGGGCGAAGAAGGGCAGGCCGGTGAACTGCAGGTTGGCCCCATCGGTGATGGTGTCGCCCAGTTGCACGCCGCCGTGCGTGGTGAAGCCGATGATGTCGCCCGCATAGGCCTCGTCCACCGCTTCGCGGCGCTGACTCAGAAAGGTCACCACGCTGGTCGGGCGCAGTTCCTTGCCGGTGCGCTGCACCTTGAGCTTCATGCCCGGTGTGTACTTGCCAGACGCCATGCGCACAAAGGCGATGCGGTCTCGGTGGTTGGCGTCCATGTTCGCCTGCACCTTGAAGACCACGCCGGAGAAGGCGTCGTCTTCGGGCTGGATTTCTTTTTCAACCGGCTGTTTGTTGACGATGAGAGAGCTTTTGCGCGGGCGCGGCGAGGGGGCCAGGTCCACCAGCGCGTCCAGCACTTCCATCACACCGAAGTTGTTCACGCCGGAACCGAAGAACACAGGGGTCTGCTTGCCAGCCAGAAAGGCCTCGTGGTCAAAAGTGGGCGAAGCGCCGGTGGCCAGCTCCATGCTGTCCATCGCCGTTTGCCATTCGCTGCCAAAGCGCTCGGTCAGCCTGGCCTGTTCGCTCAGGGGGATGGTCTCGAAGTCTTGCGGGCGGCGCTCGCTGCCGGATTCGAACACCGTCATGGCCTGGGTGCGCAGGTTGACGATGCCGCCAAAGCTCTTGCCCTGGCCCACCGGCCAGGTCATGGGCACGCAGGGCATGCCCAGTTCGCGTTCGACCTCATCCAGGATGTCCAGCGGGTCGCGCACTTCGCGGTCCATCTTGTTCACAAAGGTGATGATGGGCGTGTCGCGCTGACGGCAGACCTCGATCAGGCGGCGGGTCTGCGCTTCCACACCGTTGGCGGCGTCGATCACCATGAGCGCCGAATCCACCGCGGTGAGCACGCGGTAGGTGTCCTCGCTGAAGTCCTTGTGGCCGGGGGTGTCGAGCAGGTTGATGACGTGGTCGCGGTAGAGCATCTGCATGACCGACGAGGCCACCGAGATGCCGCGCTGCTTTTCAATCTCCATCCAGTCGGAGGTGGCGTGGCGCGAGGCTTTGCGCGCCTTGACCGAACCGGCGATCTGGATCGCGCCGGAGAAAAGCAGCAGTTTTTCCGTCAGCGTGGTTTTACCGGCATCGGGGTGGGAAATGATGGCAAAAGTCCGGCGGCGCCGGGTTTCGGGGGCGTAGCTCACAAAGAAATCCTGGAATGCGGGGCGCTGCAGGCGCCGGGGCCACGCGGAGTGGTGGCCAGTCCGGGGATTTTACCGGTTGGCCCCTTCTTCTATAATGTCCATCATTCCGAGGAGCGTTGCAGCGCCCACCAGCTTCGACTGGCAGCAGGCGTGAGGCTCGGAACCTTCCATTCGCAACGACGCTCATCCACTGGTCCAGTGCGTTGAGCCCTATTTCAAGTTCTTCGTGTCTGCCAGTGGCCATACCACTTTGCACCTGGAGCGCACACATGAATGCACCTCTCAAAACCGCCGTCAACGCCGACTGCGTGATCACCGACATTGGCCTGGCCGAATGGGGCCGTAAGGAAATCAAGATCGCCGAGACCGAAATGCCCGGTCTGATGGCCATCCGCGAAGAATTCGCTGCCAAGCAGCCTTTGAAGGGCGCGCGCATTACCGGCTCGCTGCACATGACGATCCAGACTGCCGTGCTGATCGAGACCCTGCAGGCCCTGGGCGCGCAGGTGCGCTGGGCGTCTTGCAACATCTTCTCCACCCAGGACCATGCTGCCGCCGCGATTGCCGCCCGTGGCACGCCGGTGTTTGCCGTCAAGGGCGAAACGCTGGAAGACTACTGGGACTACACCCACCGCATTTTTGACTTTGGCGCCAAGGGCACCGAGGGCGAAGGCCCCAACATGATCCTGGACGACGGCGGCGATGCCACGCTGCTCATGCACCTGGGCAAGCAGGCCGAGAAGCACCCCGAAGTGCTGGCCAACCCGGGCAGCGAAGAAGAGCGCATTTTGTTTGCCGCCATCAAGGCCAAGCTGGCGCAGGACAGCACCTGGTACAGCCGCAAGAGCGCCCAGATCATTGGTGTGACCGAAGAGACCACCACCGGCGTGCACCGCCTCAAGGAAATGTCGGCCAAGGGCACGCTGATGTTCCGCGCCATCAACGTGAACGACTCGGTGACCAAGAGCAAGTTCGACAACCTGTACGGTTGCCGCGAGTCGCTGGTGGACGGCATCAAGCGCGCCACCGACGTCATGATCGCCGGCAAGGTGGCGGTGGTGGCGGGCTATGGCGATGTGGGCAAGGGCTCGGCCCAGGCCCTGCGCGCCTTGAGCGCCCAGGTGTGGGTGACCGAGATCGACCCGATCAATGCCCTGCAGGCCGCCATGGAAGGCTACAAGGTGGTGACCATGGAATACGCCGCCGATAAGGCCGACATTTTCGTGACGACCACCGGCAACCGCGACGTCATCACCTTCGAGCACATGGCCGCCATGAAGGACCAGGCCATCGTCTGCAACATCGGCCACTTCGACAACGAGATCCAGGTCGCCAAGCTCGAAGAGAAATGCCAGTGGGAAGAGATCAAGCCCCAGGTGGACCATGTGATCTTCCCGGACGGCAAGCGCATCATCTTGCTGGCCAAGGGCCGTCTGGTGAACCTGGGCTGCGGCACGGGTCACCCCAGCTTCGTGATGTCGTCTTCGTTTGCCAACCAGACGATTGCGCAGATCGAACTGTTCACGCACCCCGAAGGTTACGACGTGGGCAAGGTGTATGTGCTGCCCAAGCACCTGGACGAGAAAGTGGCGCGCCTGCACCTCAAAAAAGTCGGTGCGATGCTGAGCGAGCTGAGCGACGACCAGGCCGCCTACATCGGTGTGCCCAAGCAAGGCCCCTACAAGCCGGACACCTACCGCTATTGATCCATGCGCGTTGACCAGCTCCTCGTGGAACGTGGTCTGGCCGCGTCCCGCTCTCAGGCCCAGCGCCTGATTGCGGCGGGTGTGCGCTGGCGACCGTTGGGCGGGGATTGGCGCACCGTGGCCAAGAACCGTGATGAAGTGCCCGAGGGGGCCGAGTTGCAGTTGCAGGACGACGCCGAGGCGCGCTATGTCTCGCGTGGTGGCCTCAAGCTCGAAGGGGCCTTGCAGGCCACGGGCCTGCAGGTGCAAGGCTTGCGTTGCCTGGACGTGGGGCAGAGCACCGGCGGGTTCACCGACTGTTTGCTGCAGCAAGGTGCGGCGCAGGTGGTGGGCATCGATGTGGGGCATGCCCAGGTGCATCCGCGCATTCGGGCTGACGAGCGTGTGGTTTGCATCGAAGGCCTCAACGCCCGCGAACTGAGTGCTGACGATGCACGCATTCCGGACGCTGAAAAAGGTTTTGACCTGCTGGTGGGCGATGTGTCTTTCATCTCGCTCACGCTCGTGCTGCCAGGGGTGCTGCCATTGCTCAAACCGGGCGGCACTTTGCTGATGCTGGTCAAGCCACAGTTTGAACTGCAGCCTGGCCAGGTGGGCAAGGGGGGCATCGTGCGCGACGCGTCCCTTTACGCGCTGGTGGAGCAGCGCATCCGCACAGCCCTGGCCGAGCTGGGCTTGCAGGTGCAGGCCTGGCTGGGCAGTCCGATCGATGGCGGTGACGGCAACCGTGAATTTTTTGTGCAGGCGCAAAAACCTGCCAACTGAAGGAGAGGCACGATGAATCTGCCCGTGAGTTTTGAATTTTTTCCGCCCAAGACGCCCGAGGGTGCTGACAAGCTGCGTACCGTGCGCCAGCAGCTGTATGCACTTCAGCCCGAGTTCTGCTCGGTGACTTATGGTGCAGGCGGCTCCACGCAAGAGGGCACCTTTTCCACCGTGGGTGCGATCATTGCCGAGGGTGTGCAGGCGGCGTCGCATTTTTCGTGCATTGGTGCCACCAAGGCTTCGGTGCGTGAGCAGCTGGCCACACTCAAGGGCATGGGCGTCAAGCGCCTGGTGGCCTTGCGTGGCGACTTGCCCAGCGGCTACGGCGCAGGTGGCGAGTTCTTGTACGCCAGCGATCTGGTCAGCTTCATCCGTGCCGAAACAGGGGACGACTTTCACATCGAAGTGGCGGCTTACCCCGAGATTCACCCGCAGGCCAAGTCGCCCCAAGCCGACCTGCAGGCCTTTGCCACCAAGGTGAAAGCGGGCGCGAACTCGGCCATCACGCAATATTTTTACAACGCCGATGCGTACTTTCACTTTGTGGACGAGGCGCTCAAGTTGGGGGTGGAAGTGCCAGTGGTGCCGGGCATCATGCCCATCACCAGTTCGTCACAGTTGCTGCGGTTCTCCGATGCGTGTGGTGCCGAAATTCCGCGCTGGATTCGCCTGCGCCTGCAGGCCTATGGCGACGACATCGCCTCTATCAAGGCCTTCGGTCTGGACGTGGTGGCAGGCTTGTGTGAGCAGCTGATCGCAGCCGGCGTGCCTGCCTTGCACTTCTACACCATGAACCAGAGCGCGGCGACCACCGAGATCCTTCAGCGCATCCGCTGACGCCGTCTCATGCAACGGCATGGGACATTGATCTGACGCAAAGGGGGCGCACTTTGCTGTGATGGTTTTTCCTGATTTGAGCCAACGCAAAACACCACTTGTGTGCTTCGCGTTCAATGGCCACTGGAGCAGTTGTGCTTCTCAATCAGAGGATAGAAACCATGAAAAAGATGATCGTTCTGGCGGCACTGGCCGCTTGTGCTGCAGGTGCTGTTCAGGCGCAAGAAGGCCCCTGGATGGTGCGTGCGCGTGCCACCCACCTGGGCATGGAAAACAAGGACGCAACGTCTCTGGGCTTGACTGTCAACGACAAGACCATTCCTGAAATCGATGTGAGTTACTTCTTCAGCAAGAATGTGGCCGCCGAGCTGGTGTTGACCGTGCCGCAAAAACAGGATGTGTACATCGGTGGTGCTGCGCTGGGTACTTTCAAACACCTGCCGCCGACACTGTTGGCCCAGTACCACTTCACCAACTTCAATGGCTTCAAGCCTTATGTGGGTGCTGGTGTCAACTACACCAAGATTTCCAGTGTGCAACTGGGTGCTGGCGCCACGCTGGACAACCACAGCTGGGGTGTTGCCTACCAAGCGGGCGTGGATATCCCTCTGGACAAGAAATGGTCGCTGAACTTGGATGTCAAGAAAATCTACATCAAGAGCAATGTCTATCTGAGCGGCGTCAACAACGGCAGTCTGCAGCTGGACCCGGTCGCTGCAAGCGTGGGCCTGGGCTACCGCTTCTGATCTGAAGCAGCATCGCACATGAAAACGCCCCGCTTGCGGGGCGTTTTGCATGAGGCTTTCAAAAGCTCATCGCTCGTCGAAACTCACCACCACACGGTCGCTGGTGGGGCGGGCCTGGCACGACAGAACAAAGCCGGCATCGACCTCGGGTTTTTCGAGCGTGAAGTTCTTGTCCATCTCGGTACTGCCTTGTGTGACCTTGCAGCGGCAGGTGCAGCACACGCCGCCTTTGCACGAATAAGGCAGGTCCAGGCCCATGGCCAGGGCAATGTCGAGGATCTTCTCGTTCTTGTTCATCGGCATCTCGTAGGGCTTGCCGTCCAGCACCACGGTCAGCTGCACTTCGCCGCCAGCACGTGTGGCCTGGTGGCCCAGCACGGCCTTGGCCTTTTGCTCAGGCGTCAAGGCTTCGAGTGTGGGCGAGGTAAAGCGTTCGGTGCGGATGGCCTTGGGCGACACGCCCGCGCCCAGCAGGGCCTGTTCGGTGGCCTCGATCATGGCCTCGGGTCCGCAGATGAAGACCTCGTCCATGCTGCCCACCGGCAGGAAGTTGTCGATGATGGCGCGCACCTTGTCGCCATCGATGCGGCCTTCGAGCAAGGGTACTTCTTGCGCCTGGCGCGAGAGGATATGGATCAGTGTCAGGCGCGAGGGGTAGCGGTCCTTCAGGTCTTGCAGGGCCTCGTTGAACATCACGCTGTCCATGCGGCGGTTGCCATAGACCAGGGTGAATTTGCTTTCGGGCTGCTCTTCGAGCGTGGTGGCCAGGATCGACAGAATGGGCGTGATGCCCGAACCTGCCGCAAAGCCCACGCGGTGGATGGCGCGCGGGCGCTGCACCACAAAGCGGCCGTCCGGCGGCATCACGCGCAGGGTGTCACCGGCTTTGAGCTGGCTGGCCGCCCAGTTGGAAAACACGCCGCCTTCGACCGGGCGGATGCCCACTTCGAGTTCGCCCCGCTGCAGCTGGCTGCGGGCCGAGCTGACCGAGTAGCTGCGGCGCACGTCCGCGCCGTCGATGTCGGCGCGCAAGGTCAGGAACTGGCCAGGTTGAAAGTCGAACTGCGCACGCAAGTCAGCGGGCACGGCCAGGGTGATGGCCACGGCGCCGGCGGCTTCGGGGCTGACGCGGGAAACGGTGAGGTCATGAAAGCGCATATCGGCTCGCTTGGCTCAATAGGGTTTGAAATAGTCGAACGGTTCCATGCAATCCAGGCACCGGTACAGGGCCTTGCAGGCGGTGGAGCCGAAATGGGAGGTTTCGGTGGTGTTGCTTGATCCGCATTGCGGGCACGCAACCACCTCAGGCCTGGCCGAGCGCGCCGCAAACTGCACCACATTGGCCGATCCGGCTTTTTCGCTGGCGCAGGCGTGCGGTGGTGCGATGCCGTAGGCGCGCAGTTTGTCGCGGGCCGCTTCGGTCATCCAGTCGGTGGTCCAGGCCGGGGCCAGTTGCGTGACCACGGTGGCCTGCAGACCGGCCGTGGCCAGAGCGGCTTTCACGTCGTCTTCGATCTGGCCCATGGCCGGGCAGCCGCTGTAGGTGGGCGTGATGACCACTTCCAGACCCAGGGCCCCTTCGCGCACTTCGCGCAGGATGCCCAGCTCGCGCAGTGTGATGACCGGGATTTCCGGGTCACTCAAGGCTTCCAGCGCATGCCAGGCTTGTTCTGCCGGGGTCAGGGTCGTGGTCATCAGGGCTTACCAGGTGGCGCCAGGGTGCTGGCGCGCCAGGCTTTGCATCTCGGCCAGCACAAAGCCCAGGTGCTCCGAGTGCACGCCTTGTTTGCCGGTGGGCAAGAAGGCGGTGTCGGCAGGGCGCTTCAAGGTGGCTTCTTGCAAGGCGGCATCGACGATGCTGTTCCAGTCGTCGCGCAATGCCGCTGCGTCGATGCCACAGCCGTTGGCTTGGGCCGCCGTTTCTTGTGCGCTGGCCACCCAGAACTCGCTGGTGTAGGGCATGAACGCGTCCAGCGCTGCTTGAACGCGGGCGTGCGATTCGTCGGTGCCGTCGCCCAGGCGCACCAGCCAGTCACGCGAGTGGCGCAGGTGGTAGCGCACCTCCTTGAGCGACTTGGCGGCAATCGCGGCCAGTTGTGCGTCCTGGCTGGACTGCAGTCGGTCCCACACCAGCACCATCAGGCTGCTGTAGAGAAAGTTGCGCACGATGGTGGTGGCAAAGTCCCGGTCACCTGCAGAGGTGGCGGCCATCAGCGGCAGGTGCGGCAGTTCGCACAGTGTGTAGTTCCTGAAGTCGGGTACGTCGCGGAAATACGCCAGCGTGTCTTCTGTCGCGCCGTGGCCCATCAGCGTGGCCGCGTGCTGGTAGAGCAGGCGGGCCTGACCGATCAGGTCCAGGCTGTTGTTGGACAGTGCAATGTCTTCTTCAAGAATGGGGCCGTGGCCACACCATTCGGCGTTGCGCTGGCCCAGGACGAGCGCGTTGTCGGCCAGATGCAAAAGGTAATCAACAGGCGCTTGCATCACATGTGTCCCACTTCTTCAGGGATTTCATAGAAGGTGGGGTGGCGATAGACCTTGTCGCTGGCGGGCTCGAAGAACTCGCTCTTGTCGTTGGGCTCGCTGGCGGCAATCGCGCTGGACTGCACCACCCAGATGCTCACGCCTTCCTGGCGGCGGGTGTAGACATCACGCGCCATCTGCAGGGCGTGTTGGGCGTCAGAGGCGTGCAGGCTGCCACAGTGCTTGTGCTCCAGGCCTTGCTTGCTGCGAACAAAAACTTCCCACAGAGGCCATTCTTTCAATGCGGCGGTGCTCATGCTGCTTCCTTCATCTGACGTTGCTGTTGTTTGCGGGCGTGGGCCAGGGCGGCTTCACGCACCCAGGCGCCGTCGTTCCAGGCCTTGACGCGGGCGCCCAGGCGTTCCTTGTTGCAGGGGCCGTTGCCGTTGACGGTGGCCCAGAACTCGTCCCAGTCGATCTGGCCGTAGTCGTGTGCCTGGCGCGCTTCGTTCCACTTCAGGTCGGGGTCGGGCAGGGTCACGCCCAGCACTTTGGCTTGCGGCACGGTGGCGTCCACAAACTTCTGGCGCAGATCGTCGTTGCTGATGCGCTTGATACCCCAGCGCATGCCTTGCGCGCTGTTGGGGCTGTCGGCGTCGGGTGGCCCGAACATGGCCAGGCACTTCCACCACCAGCGGTTGACGGCGTCCTGCACCATGTCTTTTTGCGCTTGCGTGCCCTGCATCATCACCAGCAGGGCTTCGTAGCCCTGGCGTTGGTGGAAGGACTCTTCTTTGCACACGCGCACCATGGCACGGGCGTAAGGGCCGTAGGAGCAGCGGCACAGTGGGATCTGGTTCATGATGGCCGCGCCATCCACCAGCCAGCCGATCACGCCCACATCGGCCCAATTGAGCGTGGGGTAATTGAAGATGGAGCTGTACTTGGCCTTGCCGGAGTGCAGGGCGCCCAGCATTTCGTCGCGGCTGGTGCCCAGTGTTTCGGCGGCGCTGTAGAGGTACAGGCCGTGGCCGCCTTCGTCCTGCACCTTGGCGATCAGGATGGCCTTGCGCTTGAGGCTGGGAGCGCGGCTGATCCAGTTGCCCTCGGGCAGCATGCCGACGATTTCGCTGTGGGCGTGCTGGCTGATCTGGCGCACCAGGGTCTTGCGGTAGGCGTCTGGCATCCACTCGCGTGGCTCGATGCGGCCGTCGGCATCGATGCGCGCATCAAACTGCGCCTGCAAGGCTTGCTCATTGGCGCTGGTTTCCTTGGGCACCGCCTTGAGGCCGGCGGACTTGGCGTCGTCCTGGTCGGACACGCTGAAGGATTGGGTGTACATGGGGCTTCTCCTGCACCCGATTCGGGCGCTTGAGCAGCGAGTATATCTATTAACCGACCGATCGGTCGGTTAATTTTGAAGACAAGGTGTCGGGACTTTCCCTGATCCGGTGCTGGCAGGGTTCAGGCGCCCCCGGCCTCGACTTGCCAGCCCTTGCCATTGCCCCGGGCCAGTGCCGGGCCGACCACCTTCAGGGCCTCGCGCAGTTGCTCGGCCAGCGTAAACGGCGGGTTGATGACGAACATGCCGCTGGCCGACAGGCCGGTGTCGCCTTCTTCACCCCGGCCGATGGCCAGCGTGGCGTGCACCCAGCTGCGTTTGGCCTGGTTGGCCAGGGTGCGCAGGCGACGCGGCAGCTCGTGCGCTTCGGGGCGCGGGATGATGGGGTACCAGACCAGGTAGGTGCCCGTCGGAAAGCGCTTGAGGCAGTCGGCAATGACGTTGCTGACCTTGGCGTAGTCGGACTTGATTTCGTAGCTGGGGTCGATGAGCACCATGGCGCGCTTGGAGCCACTGGCCGAAGCGGGCGGCGGCAGCAGCTTGGGCAGGGCGCCAAAACCGTCTTCGCGGCTGACCTGCACGGCGCGGCCCAGCTCCAGCTGGGCCATGTTGCCCGCCAGAGCCTGGCTGTCGGTAGGGTGCAACTCGAACAGTTTGAGGCGGTCACGCGCCTCGTAGCGCAGCGCACGGGCCATGATCACGGGTGAACCGGGGTAGACGCGGGCTTCCCCATTCGGGTTGAAATGGGTCACCTGTTCCAGGTAGTCCTGCAAGGGCTCGGGCAGGTCTTCACGTTCGGCCAAGGCTTCGAGCAGCTTGAACAGGCCGTCCTGTGCCTCGGCGCCTTTTTGCGAATAGTCGCCGTCCAGCCGGTACAGGCCAGCGCCTGCATGGGTGTCGATCAGGGTGATGCCCGCCTCTTTTTGCTGCAAATGGCGCAAAGTGGCCAGCAGCGTGATGTGTTTGAGGACATCTGCATGGTTGGCGGCGTGAAAGGCGTGGCGGTAACTGAACATGGTCCGATGGTAACCCGTGGGGCTGGGTGGGGCGGGATGCGGCCTATGGAGCATCTGGCCTCATGCCTTGATTTTTCGTATAATGGCGGGCTTCGCAGCGAATTTGTGGCTCCGCGGCGAAGATTCATCTCCCACCTAAGAGGCTCTCAACAGAAGAGCACCGACCGTGGAAAAGAGCCCGCCAAACCCCTTTTCGAAAGAAAAACATGTCTACATTCAGCGCCAAACCCGCTGAGGTCGTGCATGAGTGGTTTGTGATTGACGCGACCGACAAGGTCCTCGGACGAGTAGCCAGCGAAGTTGCTCTCCGTCTGCGCGGCAAACACAAGGCCATTTACACGCCTCACGTTGATACCGGTGATTTCATCGTGATCATCAATGCCTCCAAGCTCAAAGTGACCGGTACCAAGTCCCTGGACAAGAAGTACTACCGTCATTCCGGCTTCCC
>Ga0228701_1000414_pt1 | contig 36954 bp, 36 predicted proteins | sample McNCre117_Aug_MG_2_FD_178017 | JGI IMG/M metagenome (GOLD analysis project Ga0228701, IMG submission 178017) | Freshwater microbial communities from McNutts Creek, Athens, Georgia, United States - 11-17_Aug_MG | ecosystem: Environmental > Aquatic > Freshwater > Creek | place: USA: Georgia... | reverse complement strand
GCCGCATTCTGTATTCGATGTCCCGCATGGGCTTGGGTTTTAACGGCAACTCAGGTGCCAAGCCCGTCAAGTGCGCGCGTGTGGTCGGTGATGTGCTGGGTCGCTACCACCCGCACGGCGACAGCGCGGCTTATGAAGCGCTCGTGCGCATGGCGCAAGACTTTGCGCAGCGATACCCCCTGATCGACGGCCAAGGCAACTTTGGTTCGCGTGACGGCGACGGCGCTGCGGCCATGCGATACACCGAAGCCCGCCTAGCCAAAATCACTTCTCTGTTGTTGGATGAGATTGACGAAGGCACGGTCGACTTTCAGCCCAACTACGACGGCTCCACCGAAGAGCCCAAACAGTTGCCCGCCCGCTTGCCATTTGCTTTGCTGAATGGCGCCAGCGGCATTGCGGTGGGTATGGCCACTGAGATTCCAAGCCACAACTTACGCGAAGTTGCTGATGCGTGTGTGGCCCTCATCAAGAGCCCGAAGCTGAGCGACGACGAGCTGATGCAAATCTTGCCTGGCCCCGACTATCCCGGTGGCGGCCAAATCATCAGTAGCGCGTCTGACATTGCTGATGCGTACCGCACCGGCCGTGGCTCGCTCAAAGTGCGTGCACGTTGGGTCATTGAAGACTTGGCGCGCGGCCAATGGCAATTGGTGGTGAACGAGCTGCCACCCGGCGTGAGCAGCCAACGCGTGTTGGAAGAGATTGAAGAACTCACCAACCCCAAGGTCAAGACCGGCAAGAAGGCGTTGAGCGCTGAACAAACCCAACTCAAAGCCACCGTGTTGGCCGTGTTGGATGTGGTGCGCGACGAGTCGAGCAAAGACGCGCCGGTGCGCTTGGTGTTCGAGCCCAAAACCAGCCGCATTGAGCAGCAAGAACTCATCACCACTTTGCTGGCGCACACCAGCTTAGAAACCTCGTCGTCCATCAACCTCACCATGGTGGGCATTGATGGTCGCCCTGTGCCGAAGTCGCTGCGCGACATGTTGAACGAGTGGATCGAGTTCCGCTCGGCCACTGTTCTAAGACGCTCGCAGCACCGCTTGAACAAAGTGCTGGACCGCATCCATATCTTGGAAGGTCGTCAGTTGGTGTTGCTCAACATCGACGAGGTGATTGCCATCATTCGTCAGAGCGACGAGCCCAAGCTGGCGCTGATCGAGCGCTTCAAACTCAGCGAACGACAGGCCGAAGACATCTTAGAAATTCGCCTGCGTCAGCTGGCGCGTTTGGAAGCCATCAAGATTGAGCAAGAGCTCAAAGAGTTGCGCGACGAACAAGCCAAACTTGAAGACATCGTAGGCAACCCCTCGGCGCTGCGCCGCTTGATGGTGAAAGAAATCGAAGCCGACGCTAAGACTTTTGCCGACCCACGCCGCACGCTGATTCAAGAAGAGAAAAAAGCCGTTGCCGAAGTCAAGGTCATCGACGAACCTGTGACCGTGGTGGTCTCTGAAAAAGGCTGGGTGCGTGCGCGTACTGGCCACGGCCACGAAGCCAGTGCCTTTGCTTTCAAGTCGGGCGATGGTTTGTACGGTACGTTTGAGTGCCGCACCGTAGACACCTTCATCGCGTTTGGCTCGAACGGCCGCATCTACTCGGTGCCCGTGTCGGCCTTGCCCGGCGCACGCGGCGACGGTCAACCGGTGACCACGTTGGTCGACTTAGAAACTGGCACCCAGTTGCTGCACTATGTGGCGGGTCCCGCTGGCGCGACGTACTTGCTCAGCAGCACGGGCGGCTATGGCTTCATGGCCAACATCGAGCACATGATCTCGCGCAACAAAGGCGGCAAAGCCTTCGTGTCCTTGGGCGACGGCGAAACCGTGTGCCGCCCATCCCCCGTGAGCGGTGGCTCGGGCGCACAGCCCGTCGTGCCCGCCACGCATGTGGCCTGTGCCTCGGCCGGTGGCCGTTTCTTGACCTTTGAGTTGTCCGAACTCAAAGCCATGGAAAAGGGCGGTCGTGGCTTGATGCTGATCGACCTCGAAGCCAAAGACACCCTGGCCGGTGCGGCTGCGTACACACGCAGCGTGCGCATCGAAGGCATTGGCCGTGGCGGCAAAGCGCGCGAAGAAACGCTGGAGATTCGCAGCTTGAACAACGCCAAAGCGGCGCGTGCGAAGAAGGGCAAGGTCGCAGACTTGGGCTTTAAGCCGAATGCGGTGGTGCGGGTGGAATAACTCGCGACTACCCAAATAAAAAAGCGGCTCAACGAGCCGCTTTTTTGTGGGTGCCAAGAATTAAGCCTTGGCTTTTTCTTTGGCCGCTGCAGGCGCTGCTGCGTCAGCCTCTTTTTTGGGAGGGCTGCAGTCAAAGCACACAAACATGGATGAACCCAAGATGCGTTTGAAGGAACCGTTGTTGCGGGGTTTGTGGATGCCGCATTTGATGCAGCTCATGGTGTCGCCAGTGCGGCCAAGGCCTTCGAAGGGTGAACCGCCTTTTTTCGACTTGTAGCGCAAACCATCGTTGGAGATTTCTGTTTTTTCTGGGCGTGACATTCGTTGTAGTTCTCGAGGCAAAGATGGTATTTTCGCAAATTTATCAACCGTTCTGACAAGCCGCCCTCAAAAACCTCAAAAATCACCGCAAAAAACGCTTGGAAAAGCGCAAAACCCCCGCGCCAATGCGCCTAGAAATGGCTTGGCGGTGCTTGGCAAACAGCACGTAGGCGGGCTGCAGCACGGGCATGAGCCAGCGGCGCGACAGCAGCCATGCCAGCACCGGCAGTTTGGCTAGCTTGTAGGCGGCGGCAAACACCGGCACGCCCACCAGCACTTGGCCATCGGCGGTGCGGCCATGAATTTGCGCCATCGCGGCATCACACGAGATGTTGTGGCCAGCCTCTGCAAAGCCCGTTTGGGTGATGTCGACAAACGCCAGTTGGCCCGCCGCGTTGCGGCTTTGCAAAAACTCCACCTCAGCCACGCACAGCGGACATTGGCCGTCGTAGTAGAGCGTGAGTTCGGGGGCGGTGGTTGCTGCGTCAGACATGCCCGTAGGCTAGCACGCGCGACCAAAACAGAGCTTGAAGTGGGGGCTTGAACACAAGCGCATCAGGCAAAATTCACCGCATGACCCAAGCTTGTTTTGATACCTCTACATCGGCCACGCAGCGTGTGGCGCATGCGCTGGAGGCCGCTGCTAAGCCGCCAGCGCAGCATGTGTTCACCCAGCTCTATGCTGATGCTGCACACGTCACTGCACAGCAATGCGATGCACAGGCGCAAGCGGGCCACAGCCTAGGGGCGTTGCACGGTGTGTGTATTACCCTCAAAGACAACATCGACGTGGCGGGCGCGACCACGATGGCTGGTGGCGTGGTGTGCGCTGGCGAACCCCCTGCGTTGCACGACGCACCCGTGGTGCAGCGTTTGCGCGATGCCGGCGCAGTGGTGCTGGGCAAAACCAATATGAGTGAGTTCGCGTTCTCAGGCGTGGGCATCAACCCCCACTACGGCACGCCGGTCAATCCAGCAGACCCAAAGCAGGCTCGCGTGCCCGGTGGTTCGTCATCAGGCGCAGCGGTGTCAGTGGTGTTGGGTTTGGCTGAGGTGGGTATTGGCACCGATACCGGTGGCTCCATTCGCATTCCAGCTGCGCTGTGTGGCTTGGTGGGCTACAAGAGCACGCAAGCGCGCATCCCGTGCGCAGGTGTGATGGAGCTGTCGCGCACGCTGGACACGGTGGGCAGCATCACCCGTTCGGTGCGCGCGTGTTTGGCGGTGGATGCGGTGTTGTCGCAGCAACCGTTGCCCACCGATGCGGTCAACTTGCGTGGCCTGCGTTTTGCCGTGCCACAAACTTTGATGATGGATGAGGTGGACGCCACGGTGGCCAACGCCTTTGCGCGCACCTTGCGCCGCATCAGCGAGGCGGGCGCGCAGGTGGTAGAGATTCCGTTCAAAGTACTGGGCGATATTGCAGCCCTCAGCATGCCCGGTGGTTTTTCGCCCATCGAAGGCTATGCGGCGCACCATGCACGCATCGAGCGCGGTGCGAACCAAATTGACCCTCGCGTGGTGGCGCGCATGACACTCGGCAAAGGCATCAGCGCCCAAGACTACCTAGAACTGCATAACCGCCGCAACGCGTGGATTGCCGCCGCCGAGCAAACGCTGCACGGCTTTGACGCCATGCTGTGTCCGACAGTGCCGATGGTCGCGCCGCTGACTCAGCCGCTGCTCAAAGACGATGAGGCATTTTTCAAAGTCAATCGCTTGTTGTTGCGTAACCCTTCGGCCATCAACTACATGGATGGCTGCGCATGGAGCTTGCCCTGCCATGTGGCGGGCGAGTTGCCGGTAGGCTTGATGGTGTCGAGCTTGGCGGGGCAAGATGCGCACTTGGCGCAGTTGGCATTGACTTTAGAAAACTTAATGAACTCTTTACATGCCTAGCCCACAATGGACGCATTGAAAGAAAGCGAGCAAGCTATGACTAAATTTCGCACCTTGGCTTTGAGTTTGTTGTTGGCGGCCACCGCAGGTGCTGCCATGGCGCATGGCCCGCACGGCGGGTATCGCGGTGGTTATTACCGTGGCGATTATTTCTGGGGCCCTGCGTTGGTGGGCGGGGCAATCGTAGGCACGTCGATTTATTTATCGCGCCCTGTGCAGCCTTCGACCGTCATCGTCACCACGCCGCCTGCCGTGGTGGTGACCAACCCACAACCTGCCCAATGGGTGAATGGTCAACCCGTGGCGCAGCCGGTCGAGGCGTATTACTGCCGCGAGACAGGGCAATACTTCCCCGTGGTGCAAACCTGTCTCAGCCCTTGGCTGGTGGTGATGCGCTGAGGTTTTTGTAAAGCTGTCATCCGTTGATTCGCACGGCGCGTTGTAGAAGCACTTCTTAACCGAATGGGTTTTTTATGAAACGCGCATCCATCCTCTTAGCTTGTTTGTTGTCTGCCGTGTTGGCTGTGCCAGCACAAGCGCATGGCTATGGTCATGGCGGCGGGTATGGTGGTTATGGCGGCCATTACGGCGGTGCGCATGGCGGTTACCGTGCCGACTATGGCTATCGCGGTGATTGGGGCCGCAACTGGGTTGGCCCTGTGTTGGGCGCAGCCATTGTGGGCGGTGCCATTTACGCAGCCAGCACACCGAGCTACGTGATGCCGCAACAAGTGGTGGTTCAGCAGCAATACGTGCCGCCTAGCCGTGTGGCGTATTTCTGCCCCACCTCGCAGCAGTTCTACCCGAACGTGCCGACGTGCCAAGTGCCTTGGCAACCGACCAACTACTAAAACAAAAAGCCGGGCTAGCCCGGCTTTTTTGTTGGGCGTCATGCACGCCTCAAAAGGGTTTCTCAGGCTTAAAGCGTCACCACTTCTTTGTGGCCCACGCGGTTGGAGTAACGCACTTTGCCCCCCGATGTTTCTAGCTCCACGCGTGCGCTGCGGCCTGCGTACACATGGTGTTTGAGCCATTCCAACTCTTGCTTCATCTCGGCGTCGCTCACCAGCACACGGCTCCAGCAGCGCAGCTCGGCGGACCAGCGGTAGTTGCGCGCTTTGAGTTTGTCTTTGGTCTCAAAGGGTGAGTTGATGGCGTACACCTTTTGCTGAGGTTGATTCAACGTCAGCAACACGGCAAGCAGGGCGGTTTGTTGGCTTTGTGGCAACACCAAGTTGAGCAACTCCAACAGCGCCCAGCAATCGGCTTCGGCGCGATGGGCTTCGTAAAAATAGCCTTGGGTGGTCAGCAAATATTCGAGCTTGGCAGAGCCAAAGCCTTCTTCGCGCCAGTCGATGTCTTTGATGCTGCACGCCCAGTTGAGCTGCTCAAACAAGGGCCAGCGTGCTTCCACAAACGGTCGGTCGAATGCGGCGTTGTGGGCAATGACCACATCCACGTTTTTCACAAACTCGGCCACGCGTGTGTCGTCAATGCGCAAGCCCTTCACCATGTCGTCGGTGATATGGTGCACCGCCGTGGTGGCAGGTGGAATAGGAAAGCCTGGGTCTTCTAACTCGTCCAACACATCGGTGACGCGGTAGACCACGCCTGTGACGGGGTCGAATTCAAAGGCCAGCATGCCCAGTTCGATCACGCGGTCGTTGGCAACGTCAAAGCCGGTGGTTTCGGTGTCCAGCACGATGCCTTTGCTGAGCTTTTGGCCGGGAGCGGGGGTGTTGAACACACGGCCCGGAACTAAGCGGCGAAGCACGCGGTAGTCAGGGTGTTGTTCGAGTTGTTGGGCGAGTTGTTCGATATCAGTCATGCACCGATGGTAAGCGCGGTCCGCCTATGTAGCGTTGCGCTGGGAAATGGCGTGTGAAAAAGCGCCGAGCAGCACTGTCGTGTGTGAGTCAAAGTCGAGAAATTTGTAGTTCGCAGTTTAGGATTGCGACTATGAAGTTTTTTGCTTTTCTGTTGGCCTGCACTTGGGCTTTTGCTGCTTCGCCGGCCAAAGCGCAGTCGCATGAGCAGGATATGTCGGTTGAGGTGTTGGGCGTGTACTTCACCCCGCCAGCCGATGCGGTGGTGGCCATTGTCAAAGCCATTGATGCCAGCGAACGCGAGGTGTTGGTGCAAGCCTATGGCTTCACGCACAACAGCATCGCCCAAGCCTTGGTGCGCGCGCATGAGCGGGGCGTGAAGGTGAGGGTTTTGCTGGATCAAAAAAGCCAAAGCGCTAACCGCTATGTCATGGGCGTGTTGAGTGAGGCGCAAATTGAACTGCGCCAAGATGGTAAACACGCCATCGCGCACAACAAGGTCATGGTGATTGACCAAACCATTGTCATCACGGGCAGCTTCAACTTCACCAACTCGGCGGCCAGTCGAAACGCCGAGAACTTTCTGGTGTTGAAGTCGGAAGACCTGGCCGAGCAATACCGCCTGCAATGGAAGAACCACTGGGCGCACGGCGTGGAATAAGGCTTGGGCCAGTTTTAGTCTGTCAGCTCTAAAAGTGCACCATTTCGGCGCAAAAGTCTTGTCAACGTCAAACTAGTCCCTAAAATACGTCTCATGCTGCACTGCAACATAACGCAAGCCACTTGGGCAGGTTCGGAGCAGTTTGACCATCCTTTTAAATTTTGGAGATATGAAATGACTTTGACACCTGAACAAGTAATCGCCGCGAACAAAGCCAACTTGGAAACTTTGGTGGGTTTGACCAACAAAGCTTTCTCTGGCGTAGAGCAACTCATCGAGTTGAACTTGGCTGCTGCAAAAAGCACCTTGTCTGATTCACAAAAGCAAACCAACGCAGCCTTGAGCGTGAAAGACGCGCAAGAGTTGTTGGCTTTGCAAGCCAGCTTGTTCCAGCCTTTGGCTGAAAAAGCTGTGGCCTACAACCGTCACTTGGTGGAAATCGCCACGGGTACCGGTTCACACTTCCAAGGTCACGTGGAATCTAAAGTGGCTGAAGCTCAAAAAGCTTTCCACAACATGGTGGACAACGCTGCCAAGAACGCACCTGCTGGTTCTGAAGCCGCTGTGGCTGCTTTCAAAACGGCTGTTGCCGCTGGTAACAACGCTTTGGAGTCTGTGCAAAAAGCGGTCAAGCAAGCCACCGATGTTGCTGAAGCCAATTACAAAAACATGACTGAAACAGCTTTGAAGACAGCCAAGCCTGCTGCCAAGAAGCGTTAATTTTTAAGGTTCTCCAAGACCTTCGAAACGCGGCTCCTTCGGGAGCCGTTTTTTTTTGGGCGTTCGGAGGCCTTGCAGTAAAGTTGAGTCCATGAACAAACGCTTGTTTCTCACTGCCTGCCTCGCGCCTTTGCTGGTTGCGTGTTCGTCGCTGTCGCGCAAGTCGTCCTCTACATCCGACAGCTACCCCAACAACCCGGCCAAGCGCCAAGACATCGTCATGCAAGCCATGGCCATGCTCGACCGGGGCTACACCTATGGCGGCAAAAAACTCCACACAGGTTTTGATTGTTCGGGGTTGGTGACGTTTGTTTACAAAGAGTCCGCAGGCATTGCCATCAAAGGCAGCGCGGCACAAATGGCCCAAGCCACACAGCCCATTGATGCGTCCCAGGCCCACCCCGGTGACTTGGTGTTTTTCAACACATTGGGCACCTCGTATTCGCACGTGGGCATTTACATTGGCTCGGGCAAATTTGTGCACGCAGCCAACGAGCGCACGGGCGTGAAAACCGAGCGCATGAACAACGGCTATTGGTCCAAGCGCTTCGAGGGTTATCGAACGGTGTTTGCCTGAATGGCTTGTGCCGCTTCTTTCACCAGCGCGGGGCCTTTGTAAATCAAGCCCGTGTAAATCTGCACCACGTTCGCACCCGCTTCGATTTTCGACACCGCATCGGCACCACTGAGCACGCCGCCCACGCCGATGATGGGAAAGTTCGGGCCCATGGCCGCACGCAGTTGGCGAATGACCGCATTGCTTTTTTCCAGCACCGGCGCGCCTGAGAGGCCACCCGTTTCTTCGGCATGCGCCAAGCCCTGCACCGCATCGCGGGCGATGGTGGTGTTGGTGGCAATCACGCCCCACAAGCTGTTGGCCAGCGTGGTGTCCGGCGTCACGCAGTGGCGTTTCAATGTGGCGGCAATCACGGCCACTTGCGCATCGTCCAAGTCGGGGGCGATCTTGATGAACACGGGCACTTGCTTGCCGTGTTGTTGCGCGAGTTCGTTGCGGCGTTGGGCCACGGCGCTGATGAGCGCGTCCAACGCTTCGTCGCTTTGCAGCTCGCGCAGGTTCTTGGTGTTGGGGCTGGAGATGTTGACCGTCACATAGTCTGCATGTGGGTACACGCCGTTCAAGCAAATCAGGTAGTCGTCCACAGCGTTTTCAATCGGCGTCACTGCGTTCTTGCCGATGTTCAGACCGAGCAGCATGGGGCTGTCGCCGCCCTTGTGGCGGAACTGTGCTTGTTGCACGTTGGCCAAAAACGCGTCGAGGCCTTCGTTGTTAAAACCCAAGCGGTTGATGAGCGCATTCGCTTCGGGCAGGCGGAACATGCGCGGCTTGGGGTTGCCGGGCTGGCCCTTGGGCGTGACTGTGCCGACCTCAACAAAGCCAAAGCCCATCGCGGCCAAGCCGTCGATGCAGTGTGCGTTCTTGTCTAAGCCTGCAGCCAAGCCCACGCGGTTGGGAAACTTCAGACACGCGAGTTGAATCGGGTCTTGTACGCGCTCTTGGCAGTAGGCCCAAGACAGCGGCGTGTTTTGGGTGCGGGCCAACATGGCCAGCGTGTGTTCGTGAGCGGTTTCAGCGTCCATCGCAAACAAGAACGGACGGGCGAGCGAGTAGGGCAGTAACGACATGGATAATCTCAGACTTTGAAAAACTTCTTTGCTGGATTTTCGCCCATGAGCACCCCCACTTTCACCCAAGACGAATTGAAAACTTTGGTCGGCCAAGCCGCGCTGCAATACGTGGTGCCCGGCGAGGTGGTGGGTGTGGGCACAGGCTCCACCGTCAACAAATTCATCGACGCATTAGCCAGCATGAAAGACCAAATCAAAGGTGCGGTGTCCAGCTCGGTGGCATCCACCGAACGCTTGCAAGCCTTGGGCATCCCAGTGCTTGACGCGACCGAGGTGCAAAGCCTGTCGGTTTACATCGACGGCGCAGACGAGATCGACCACCAAGGCCATATGGTTAAAGGCGGCGGCGCGGCATTGACCCGCGAAAAAATTGTGGCCGCATTGTCCAAAAAGTTTGTGTGCATCGCCGATGAAAGCAAGTTGGTCGATGCACTCGGCGCTTTTCCCTTGCCTGTGGAAGTCATCCCCATGTCGAGCGCACAAATCATTCGCCAGTTTGCGGCGATCGGCGGCGTGGGCAAAGTACGCATGAAAGACGGCCAACCTTTGGTCACCGACAACGGCCAACACATCGTCGATGTGACAGGCCTCAAAATCACCGACCCCGTGGCGTTTGAATCCACTGTCAGCCAATGGCCCGGCGTGGTGACGGTGGGTGTGTTTGCGTACCAAAAAGCGCAAGTGTGTTTGCTGGGGACGGCGAGTGGTGTGAAGACCTTGAACTTCTAAGACAACCACCAAGTCTTCGCGTTTCCCAAAAACAAAACCCGCCGAAGCGGGTTTTGTTTTTTCAAACGTCAGAGCTTACTTCTTGCGCGCCGCAATCGCCGCTTCAGCGCTGTTCACCAAGTCAGCGCCGATGGTGGCTTTCCACTTGTTGTACACGCCGCGTGTGGCTTTGACAAACGCGTCGCGTTGCTCGGGGTTGAGTTGCGTCACGGTCACGCCCAAGGCTTCGATACCTTTGATGACGGGCTTGTCGGCTTCAATCAAACCTTTGCGGGCGATGGCGATTTCTTCTTTGCCTGCATCCAATGCAGCTTGGCGCACGATGGCTTGGTCAGCCGGTGTCCATGAGTTCCAGATGTCTTTGTTGACCACGAAGATCAGCGGGTCAGCCATGTAGCCCCAAGTGGTGATGTACTTTTGGCCCACGGTGTGCATCTTGAGCAGGTTGAACAAGAACAAGGGGTTCTCTTGGCCGTCCACCGCGCCGCTGGTGAGGGCGGGTTGTGCATCGGCCCAGCTCATTTGCGTGGGGTTGGCACCCAAGGCGGTGAACATGTCCGAGAAGATGGGGGAGCCGACGATGCGAATCTTCATGCCCTTCAAATCTTCGGGCATCTTCACGGCGCGCTTGGAGTTGGTCAACTCGCGGTAGCCGTTCTCGCCCCAAGCCAAGGGCACCACGCCGCCTTGCTCTAAGCGTTGGAAAATTTTCTTGCCGACTTGTCCTTGGGTGAGTGCATCCACGGCAGCGTAGTCGGGCATCAAGAAGGGCAACGAGAACACGTTGAGTTCTTTGACTTGAGGGGACCAGTTGATGGTCGAGCCCACGGCCATGTCAATCACGCCTTGGCGCAAAGCGCTGAACTCGCGGGTTTGGTCACCTTGGATGAGTGACACACCGGGGTACAGCTTCATGTTGATGCGGCCTTGCGTGCGCTCTTTCACCATGTCTGCCCACATCTTGCCCGCTTGGCCCCAAGGGGTTGGCACGTTGAGCACCATCGACACGCGGTACTCGGCCTTGTAGCCGGGGGGCAGTTGTTGTGCAGCGGCGTTTTGGCTGAATGCGCCTGCGGTGGCGGCAGCGGCCAAGAGGCTCAAAAAGGTGCGACGAAGTTTCATAGACCAATCTCCTGTGTAAAAACCAACAAATCAATAACCCAAATAGCGCGGCAACCACAAGGCCAATTCAGGCCAAGCGATGACGGCCACCATGACCAAGAACATACCAAACAACATCCAGCCCACCCACGGCACGGTGTCCTCCATGCGCACGCCGGCGATGCGGCTCGACACCATGAGGTTCACGGCCAGTGGCGGCGTGAATTGACCCAACGCGACTTTGAGCGTGAGGATGACGCCAAACCACACGGGGTCCCAGTTGTAGAACTGCACGATGGGCCACAGCAGCGGCACAAAGATGAGAAAGATGGACACGCCGTCCAAGAACATACCGACGGTGATGAGCATCAAAATCAACAGCGCCAACACGCCGTATTCACCCAAACCCGAGTTGACGATGGCGTGGGTGATGGGGTCAATCACGCCGAGGGTGGAGAGCGAGAACGCGAAGATGCCCGCGAGCGAGACCACCAACAAAATGATGGCCGACAACTCACCCGACTCTTGCAAGATGACAAACAGGTCTTTGACCTTGATGGTGCGGTGAATCACCATGCCGACAAACAAACCGTAGAACACCGCCACCACCGCCGCTTCGGTGGGCGTGAACCAACCCGCGCGCATACCACCCAAGATGAGGATGGGCGCGGCCAAGCCCCATGTGGCTTCGCGCAAGCTTTGCCAAAACGGTGGGCGAGGCAAGCTGGCTTCCAACGCGCCCATCTTGTGTTTGCGCGCCATCCACACCGCAGGCACGATGAGCGCCAAACCTGCCAACACGCCGGGCACCATGCCCGCTGCAAACAGTGCAGGCACCGACGCACCGGGCACTAACACCGAGTACACGATGAAGGCCACAGAAGGGGGAATGAGAATGTCAGTCGCTGCTGCTGCGCCCACCACGCTGGCTGAGAACGCGGGTGGATAGCCTGCACGCGACATGGCGGTGATCATCACCGCACCCACGGCCGCTGCGTTGGCAGGGCCTGAGCCAGAAATGCCACCCAAGAACATGGCCACCATGATGGCCACCAATGGCAACATGCCGGGGCCACGGCCCACGATGGCCACGGCGAAGTTCACCAAACGCAAGGCCACGCCGGAGCGGTCAAAAATAGAACCGACCAACACAAACATGGGGATGGCCAGCAACGGGTATTTGCCCAAACCCGCATAAAAGTTTTGCGGCACAGCGAGCAAGCCAAACCATTGCGCATCGGCATTGGCCAAGGCAATGCACGCAGCACCAGCCAAACCGAGCGACGCGCCAATGGGCACACCTGCCAACATCATGGTGATGAAGGCGACAAAGAGAAGCGTTGGAATCATTGTTCGCGCCCCCGACGGATGAACAGACCCAAAGCGCGGCCCGCAATAGCGGTGGACAAAATGGGCAGCCACACGGTGTACCACCACTGCGGAATGCCAATGCCGGGCGAGGTTTCTTCAAAGCGGAAGTCGTCCCACACCACGCGGCAGCTCAGGGCTGCGATGAGTGTGAACAACACAAACACCATCAGTGCGCCAAAACGGGCGAGGGCACGTTGGCGTTCGGGTGAGCCGCTGTCGGCAAAGTACTCGATGCGAATTTGGCGGTTGCGCGCGACCGATGCAGAGCCTGCCACCAAGGACAACACGATCATCAAGAACACCGAAAACTCTTCGGTCCAAGCAAACGATTGGTCGGTGAAGTAACGCACGATCACGTTGGCAAACGTGATGAGGGCCAACAAGCCCATGGTGATGACGGTCAGCCAATCCTCAATTTTGAGAGACACAACAGTGGCTTCATCTGGTGCCGAAGGATCGTGGATCTCAACGGGCAGATGCGCAGGTTCGTGGGGGTGAGACATAAAGTAACAACGCGAGACAAAGAGATAACGCGGTCACTTTAGCACGGCCCCAACACGGTGCATGTCGCACGCGTGATGGGGCGTGCGAGCCTTGTGTTTAGCGGCTCATGCCTTGGTGGCGCAGCAGGGCATCGAGCTGCGGCTCGCGCCCACGGAAGGCTTTGAACGATTCCATCGCGGGGCGGCTGCCGCCGACTTCCAAAATGGTTTTGCGGTAGCGGCGACCGGTGTCGATGCTGGGTGTGCCATCGGCTGCAGCCGTTTCTTCAAATGCGGCATAGGCATCGGCGCTCAGCACCTCGGCCCACTTGTAGCTGTAGTAGCCCGCGGCATAGCCGCCGGCAAAGATGTGGCTGAAGGTGTGCAGCGTGCGGCCCCAGGCAGGGCTTTGCAACACGGCCACTTCGGCGCGCACATCGCGCAGCACTTGCATGAAGTCTTGGGCTTTCTCGCCCTCGGTGTGCAAGCGCATGTCCACGAGCGAGAACTCGATTTGGCGCAGCGTTTGTAAACCGCTTTGGAAGTTTTTGGCGGCCAACATTTTGTCGAACAGCTCGCGTGGCAGAGGCTCGCCCGTGTCCACATGCGCTGTCATGTGACGCAGCACGGGCCACTCCCAGCAGAAGTTTTCCATGAACTGGCTGGGCAGCTCCACCGCGTCCCACTCCACACCGCTGATGCCAGACACATCGCGTTCGTTCACTTGCGTGAGCATGTGGTGCAGGCCGTGGCCGCATTCGTGGAAGAGGGTGATGACGTCGTCGTGCGTCAAGAGCGGTGGCTTGCCGTTGACGCCTTCGGCGAAGTTGCACACGAGGTGCGCCACCGGCGTTTGCAGTTGGCCGTTGTCGGGGCGCAGCCAACGGGCGCGCACATCGTCCATCCACGCGCCGCCGCGTTTGCCTGCGCGTGCGCCGGGGTCGAGGTAGAACTGGCCCACTAACTCAGGCGGCAAGCCGCGGGCGCGGGTTGCTTCTGAATGTCGCTCGATGCGATAGAACTCCACTGCAGGGTGCCACACCGGCGCGTCGTCGCGACGAATGCTGACCTCAAACAAGGTCTCCACAATTTTGAACAAGCCCGCCAGCACTTTGGGTGCTGTGAAATACGGTTTGACTTCTTGCTCGCTGAAGGCGTAGCGCGCTTCTTTGAGCTTCTCGCCGATGTACGGCCAGTCCCACGGTTGAGGGTCTTGCAGGTTCAGATGCTCTGCCGCGAAGGCGCGCATCTCGGCCACGTCTTGCTCGGCGTAGGGGCGGGCGCGCACGGCCAAGTCGCGCAAGAAGTGCATCACCTCGGCGGGCGACTGCGCCATCTTGGCAGCCAGTGACACCTCGGCAAAGTTGGCGTAGCCCAAGAGCTGCGCTTCTTCTTGGCGCAACGCCAAAATTTCTTGAACGTAAGGGGTGTTGTCTTGCTCGGCTTTGCCGTTTTGCACAGCCTCGGACTGGTCGGATGCACGTGTGGCGTATGCGCGGTACAGCTTTTCACGCAAGGCCGAGCTGTGTGCAAACTGCATGATGGGCAGGTAGCACGGCATTTTCAAATTCAGCTTGTGGCCCGCCACGCCATCTTTTTCAGCAGCAGCGCGTGTGGCGTGCAGCACATCGTCGGGTACACCGGCGAGTTTTTCGGCAGTGACGACGGCGGACCATTGGTCGGTCGCATCGAGCACGTTCTCGCTGAACTTTTGGCTCAGCTCCGCTTGGCGTTCTTGAATCGCAGCAAAGCGCTCTTTGGCTGTGCCCACCAGCTCGGCACCCGAGAGTACAAAGTTGCGCATGGCCAAGGTGTGGGCGTGTTTTTGTTCGGCGTTGAGCGTGTTCACATCAATCGCTTTGTACTTGGCGTACAAGCGTTCGTCTGCGCCGAGGCGTGTCCAAAACTCGGTCACACGTGGCAGCGCTTGGCCATACGCTTCGCGCAACTCAGGCGTATCGGCCACGCTGTGCAAGTGGCTGATGGTTCCCCACGCACGACCCAAGCGTTCGGTGGCAACGTCCAACACCGAAGCAATCGCTTTCCACTCTGCTGGAAAGTCAGCATCGGTGACTTGCGCCAATGCCGCATCGGCAGCAGGCAGCAACTCGTCCAGCGCAGGTGCGATGTGCGCGGGTTGGATGGCGTCGAACAGAGGAAGGTCAGAAAAATCGAGCAGCGGATTGATGGCGTGTGTCATAAGAAAACCTGATCCAAATGCAAAAAACTCAATGCTTCTCAGATAAGGCCCGTTGTGCCGATTCCAAGGTGTTGACCAACAGCATGGTGATGGTCATCGGCCCAACCCCACCGGGCACAGGGGTGATGTAGCCCGCCACTTCTTTGACGCCGTCAAAGTCCACATCGCCGCAGAGCTTGCCTTCATCGTTGCGATTCATGCCCACGTCCAGCACCACCGCCCCGGGCTTGACCATGTCAGCCGTCAACACATTGCGCTTGCCCACGGCGGCCACGATCACGTCGGCTTGAAGGGTGAGCGCTTTCAAATCCTTGGTGCGCGAGTGCGCCACGGTGACGGTGGCGTCTTTTTGCAGCAGCATCAGCGCCATCGGTTTGCCCACGATGTTGCTGCGGCCAATGACCACGGCGTGTTTGCCTTTGAGGTCGTAGCCAATGCTCTCGAGCATCTTCATGCAGCCGTAGGGCGTGCAAGGCCAAAATCCGGACATGCCGGTCATCAATGCGCCTGCGCTGGCGATGTGAAAACCGTCTACGTCTTTGGCGGGGCTGATGGCCTCGATCACCTTTTGCGCGTCGATGTGCGCAGGCAAGGGCAGTTGCACCAAGATGCCGTGAATGCTGTCATCGTGGTTCAGTGCGTCCACGCGGGCCAACAAGTCGGCTTCGGTCATGGTGGCTTCGTATTTTTCGAGCACCGAGTGCAGGCCTGCGTCTTCACACGCTTTGACTTTGTTGCGCACATACACCTGGCTCGCTTGGTTGTCGCCTACCAACACCACGGCCAAGCCGGGTGTCAGGCCTTGAGCTTTGAGCGCTGCGGTGTCTGTTGCGACTTGGGCTCGCAGTTGTTTGGAGAGGGCGTTGCCGTCAATGAGTTGTGCAGTCATGTTTGTATGCAATTTCAAAAGTTGAATTGAAAACGCCCGTGATGCACGGGCGTTTTTTTGAGTGGCCAAAAGCGAGGCTTAAGCCTTGGCGGTGGTTTGTCCGAGTGCGGTTTTCAGCAAGTCGGCCACGGTATTGGCATTGAGCTTTTCCATGATGTTGGCGCGGTGCGCTTCCACCGTTTTGATGCTGATGCCGAGATCGTCAGCAATTTGCTTGTTCAAGCGGCCTGCCACGATACGCTCCAACACTTGGGCTTCGCGGGTGGTGAGCTTGGCCATCAACGCGTCACGGCTGGCGGCTTGTTGTGACTCCGCAAACGAGGTGGTGGCTTGGGCTAGCATGCGCTCGACCAAGTTGACCAACGCGGTTTCGTCGAAAGGCTTTTGGATGAAGTCCATCGCGCCTTTTTTCATGGTGTCCACCGCCATGGGCACATCGCCGTGGCCGGTGATGAACACGATGGGCAAAGGCGACTTGCGTTCGACCAAGCGGTCTTGCAATTCGAGGCCGGTCATGCCGCCCATGCGGATGTCCACGATCAAGCACGCCACTTCGCGTGGGTCGTAGCGGCTGAGGAAGGTTTCAGCGGAATCGAAGCAACGCACACGGTAGTCCTTGCCTTCGAGCAACCATTGCAAGGAATCGCGTACGGCCTCATCGTCGTCTACCACGTAGACCGTACCTTTTTTAGGAATCAAACTCATCAAAACACTCCAACCTATCGGACCGGTATCCAGAAGGAAAAGCGGCAGCCCGTTATTTCCTCAGCATTGTAGAGGTTCTCAGCCTTCATCCGGCCTTGGTGCGACTCGACGATGGAGCGGCACAAATTCAGGCCAATGCCCATGCCTTCTGACTTGGTGGAGAAGAAGGCCTCAAACAAACGCTCCATCACCTCGGGGGGCAAGCCTCGCCCTGTGTCGGTCACTGAAAACTCAATCACAGGTTGGCCTTCTTCGCTGCGCGGTAATACCTTTAGCTCTACATCGCGGCGCGTCAGCGGGCGTTGGGCGAGGTCAATGGATTCGGCCGCATTGCGCATCAAATTCACCAATACTTGTTCAATCAAAATCGGGTCGACGTTGAGGGTGGGCAAGCGCGCGGCCACCACTTGGGTGAGGCGGACTTGTCGGCGGCGCATTTCAATGCCGGCCAATTCCACCGCCTCGGCCACCATGTGGGCGATGTCGGAAGACGTGCGGTTGGGCTCGCTGCGTTTCACAAAGCTGCGAATGCGGTGAATGATTTGCCCAGCACGCTGGGCTTGGTGTGCGGTTTTTTCCAACGCCTTGAGCAAGTCTTCTTCGGTCAAGTTGTTGGCTTTGATGCGCGACACCATGCCGCTGCAATAGTTGTTGATGGCCGTGAGCGGTTGGTTCAACTCATGCGCCACGCTCGACGCCATCTCACCCATGGTGATGAGGCGGCTGGCTGATTGCGCACGCTCGGCTTGCATCTGCGCTTGCTCTTCGGCGTTGCGGCGCGGGGTGATGTCAGAGGCAATCACCATTTGGGCCAAGCGGCCATCAACCCAGTTGAGGTAGCGCGAGCGCACCTCCAGCCATTTGCCCAACTCGGGCACGTAAATTTCGGCGTTCTCGGCTTTGGATTCGGTGATGCCCTCCGTGGGCAAACCCATCAAGCCATCGTCTTGATCTTGGCTGTCGTCCTCGGCAGCTTCAGACGCGGTGGCGCTGCGCAGCTGACCTGCTTGCGAGACCAAGTTCAAATGCCCTTGGGTGGTGCCCGCAAACCATTGGCGGTACAGCTTGTTGGCAAACAACAGTTCTTTGCTGCCCAAGGGGGCGACTGACACAGAGGCGTCCAAACCCTCCAGCACGGTGGTGAACCGGTCGTGTGCGGCAGAGAGTTGTTCGCGCACGCGGTTGGGCTCGGTGATGTCGGTCATCGACGTCATCCAACCGGTTTGTTGGCCGCGTGCATCCACGAGGGGGGAGACATACAAACGTGCATCAAACACTTCACCCGTTTTGCGTTTGACGCGCACTTGAAAACCGCTGCTGGTGGTTTCGCCTTGCAGCTCTTGCGCCAGTTTTTGTTCGAGGGTTTCGCGGTCTTCGTCTGGCCAGTAAGGGAAGGGCGGCTCACGGCCTACCAATTCGTCCTCGGTCCAGCCGGTCATTTGGCAAAACGCTGCGTTCACATAGGTGATGCGACCTTTGAGGTCCATCGCGCGCATGCCGGTGAGCACCGAGTTTTCCATGGCGCGACGAAAGTTGGTTTCGGCCACTAAGGCTTGCTGCGCTTGCACACGGCGGCGGGTGTGGCGCCATGTGCCAATCAACATCCACGCGGTCATGGCGCTGAGCACGGCTACCAGCCAGAACACGCCGTTGCCAATCAAACCCTTCGAGGTGCGATACGCCTGCGCATGCAACGACAAGGCGTAGCCTACGGGCGTGATGGGCACTTCGTATTCGTTGGTCTGGAACAACCAAGGCAGTACCTCGGTCACTTTGGGGCGGGCCTTGTTGGCTTGGCCGGCTAAGACTGTGTTGTTCACATCGCGCAATGACACGGCGTAGCGGCTGGCGATTTCATTGGGCACGGCAAATCGCAACATGCCGTCGAGGGTGAACTCGGCCAACAACACGCCTTCAAATTTGCCGTGGTTGACGATGGGCACATGCAGTTGCAAATGCGTGTAAGGCGCCGCGTTGTGGCGCGTTTCGATGATGGGCTGTGAGTAAACCGGTTGCTGTAAATCTCGGGCCAATTGAAACGTGTTGAGTGTTTCGGTGTGGCCCACGCTGCTGCCCGTTGCAAAGCTCATGGTGGAGTTGTTGCTTGCGCTGGCATAGCTGGCGTGCACACGTGGCCGCGCATCCAACCAATTCAGGCTGGCCAGTTCGGGGCTTTGGTTGAGCAGACTTTGCGCATCGGTGGAAAAACCCTTGCTATCGGTTTCCCTGTTGGCAATGTCACGTGCCATGCGCATGATTTGTTCTTGTTTATCAAGCAGGCGCAGGCGTAAACGTTGTTGGGCGTATTCCACATCGCGGCGAACCACCTCTTGCTCGCGCACGATTTCTTCGTAACGGAGGTACCAAAACGCGGTGGTGATCGCGGCCATGAACAGCACAACCGCGGCCAGCGGCGCTATGAATGCGAAACGGTCTTGACGGTTCGGGGTTTGCTTGCGCCACCATTGGCGCCATTGGACGATGAGTTGCGTCAGAGGAGAGGTGGGCGAGGGTTTGAGCATGTGTGGTGAGTTTATGTCTGCCTTGAAAACGCCCTTCGAGGTAATTATTGAATTTCACAATAAGAAATCAATAGTCGCTATTTGAAATTTCGGAAATTTGTGAGAAACTATTTACATTCGAGTCAAAACAAGTGCAACACAGAGGAGACAAGCATGTCAGCACAACCGAACGATCTGCGTAACGACGTGGATAGCCAAGAAACGCGCGAGTGGATGGACGCTTTGTCCGCCGTCATCAATGCCGAAGGCCCTGAGCGCGCGCACTTTTTGTTAGAGCAATTGCTCGAGCACGCCCGCGAGAGCAGCATCGACATGCCGTTCTCTGCCACCACGGGTTACGTCAACACCATCGAACCTGATCAAGAAGCCCATTGCCCCGGCAACATTGAAATTGAAGAGCGCCTGCGCGCCTACATGCGCTGGAACGCGATGGCGATGGTGGTCAAAGCCAACCGCCACAACCCCGAAGACGGTGGCGACCTCGGCGGCCACATTGGCTCGTTCGCTTCGCTGGCCCACATGTTTGGTGCGGGTTTCAACCACTTCTGGCACGCTGAAAACGAAAACCATGGTGGCGACTGCTTGTACATCCAAGGCCACGTGTCTCCCGGCGTTTATGCACGCGCCTACCTCGAAGGCCGTTTGACCGAAGAGCAGTTGCTCAACTTCCGCCAAGAGGTGGATGGCAAAGGTTTGTCAAGCTACCCACACCCCAAACTCATGCCTGAGTTCTGGCAGTTCCCCACCGTGTCGATGGGCCTTGGCCCACTGATGGCGATTTACCAAGCGCGCTTCTTGAAGTACTTGCACGCACGCGGCATTGCCAACACCGAAAACCGCAAGGTCTGGGTGTTCTGCGGCGACGGTGAAATGGACGAAGTGGAATCTTTGGGCGCCATCGGTTTGGCCGCTCGCGAAAAACTCGACAACTTGATCTTCGTGGTCAACTGCAACTTGCAACGCTTGGACGGCCCCGTGCGCGGCAACGGCAAGATCGTGCAAGAACTCGAAGGCGAATTCCGTGGCTCTGGCTGGAACGTCATCAAGCTCTTGTGGGGCAGCGAGTGGGACAAGCTCTTGGCCCGCGACAAAGACGGCGCCTTGCGCAAGATCATGATGGAAACCTTGGACGGCGACTTCCAGGCGTTCAAAGCGAACGACGGTGCCTACGTGCGCAAACACTTCTTCGGTCGCGATCCACGCACCTTAGAGATGGTCTCTCACATGAGCGACGACGAAATTTGGGCGTTGAAGCGTGGCGGCCACGACCCACAAAAGGTGTACGCCGCTTACCACCAAGCGGTCAACACCAAAGGCCAACCCACTGTGTTGCTCATCAAGACCGTCAAAGGTTTTGGCATGGGCAAAGCGGGCGAGGGCAAGAACAACGTGCACCAAACCAAGAAGCTCACGGATGAAGACATCAAGTACATGCGTGACCGCTTCAACATCCCAGTGCCTGATAGCGAATTGGCCAACGTGCCTTTCTACAAGCCTGCGGACGACACCCCTGAAATGCAATACCTGCACGAGCGCCGCAAGGCCTTGGGCGGCTACTTGCCACACCGTCGCACGAAAGCGGATGAAAGCTTCACCGTGCCATCGCTCGACATCTTCAAGTCGGTGATGGAACCCACGGCTGAAGGCCGCGAAATTTCGACCACCCAAGCCTATGTGCGCTTCCTCACGCAGCTCTTGCGTGACCAAGCCTTGGGCCCACGCGTGGTGCCTATCTTGGTGGACGAAGCCCGTACTTTTGGTATGGAAGGTTTGTTCCGTCAAATCGGTATTTACAACCCCGCAGGTCAGCAGTACACACCGGTCGATAAAGACCAAGTGATGTACTACAAAGAAGACGTGGCAGGCCAAATCTTGCAAGAGGGCATCAACGAAGCCGGCGGTATGTCGAGCTGGATTGCAGCGGCCACCAGCTACTCCACCAGCAACCGCATCATGGTGCCGTTCTACGTGTACTACTCGATGTTCGGCTTCCAACGCATTGGCGACTTGGCTTGGGCGGCTGGCGACATGCAAGCACGCGGCTTCTTGTTGGGCGGCACATCAGGCCGTACCACTTTGAACGGCGAAGGCTTGCAGCACGAAGACGGTCACAGCCACATCATGGCCAACACCATTCCTAACTGCGTGTCGTATGACCCCACCTTCGCACACGAAGTCGGCGTCATCCTGCACCACGGTTTGAAGCGCATGGTCGAGAAGCAAGACAACGTCTTCTACTACCTGACCCTGCTTAATGAAAACTACGCGATGCCTGGCCTCAAAGCTGGCACCGAAGAGCAAATCATCAAAGGCATGTATTTGCTGCAACAAGGCGAAGGCGCCAAGAAGGCCCCTCGTGTCAACTTGTTGGGCTCGGGCACCATCTTGCGCGAATCCATGGCTGCACGCGATTTGCTCGCTGCCGATTGGGGTGTCGCTGCCAACGTGTGGAGCTGCCCAAGCTTCAACGAACTCACACGCGACGGCCAAGACGCCGAGCGTTACAACTTGTTGCACCCCACCGAGACACCGAAGGTGCCTTTCGTGGCGCAGCAGTTGGACCCTTACGTTGGCCCCGTGGTCGCCTCGACCGACTACATGAAGGCCTATGCCGAACAGATTCGTCCGTTCATCCCCAAAGGCCGCACCTACAAAGTGTTGGGAACAGACGGCTTCGGTCGTTCCGACTTCCGCAGCAAGCTGCGTGAGCACTTTGAAGTCAACCGCCACTACATCGTGGTCGCAGCCCTCAAAGCCCTCAGCGAAGAAGGCACTGTGCCAGTCGCGCAAGTGGCTGAAGCCATTAAAAAGTACGGCATCAAAACCGACAAGATCAACCCGCTGTACGCCTAAAAATTCGGGAGACATAACATGGCATTGGTAGAAGTAAAAGTCCCGGACATCGGGGATTTCGACGAAGTCGCAGTCATCGAGCTGCTGGTCAAAGTGGGTGACACCGTGAAAGCGGAACAGTCCCTCATCACCGTCGAATCAGACAAGGCCTCGATGGAAATTCCATCGAGCACAGCCGGTGTGGTCAAAGAGCTCAAAGTGGCTTTGGGCGACAAGGTCAAAGAAGGCTCGGTGGTGTTGGTGGTGGAAGCCGCTGGTGCTGCCGCAGCTCCAGCAGCTGCGCCTGTAGCAGCTGCACCTGCTGCGGCTGCGCCAGCCCCAGCCCCAGCGCCAACCCCCGTAGCCACAGCGCCTGTGGCCGCTGCCTCGGGTCCGGTTGAAGTGCACGTGCCTGACATTGGCGACTTCAAAGACGTGGCCGTCATCGAAGTGTTTGTGAAAGCTGGCGACACCATCAAGGTGGAGCAATCGCTCATCACCGTTGAGTCGGACAAAGCGTCGATGGAAATTCCATCGTCACATGCGGGCGTGCTCAAAGAGCTCAAAGTCAAAGTGGGTGACACCGTCAACATTGGTGACTTGTTGGCCATTCTCGAAGGCACGGTTTCCGCTGCCGCACCTGTGGCCGCTGCCGCTTCTGCCGTCGCCGCTGTACCAGCAGCCGCAATAGCATCCGCGGTTGCCGCACCGACAGCCGTGGCCGCTGCAGTTGCTGCCGTGGCAGCGCCTGCACACGCACCAGGTGGCACGACCTTAGGTCTGCCTCACGCATCTCCCTCCGTGCGCAAATTTGCGCGTGAGTTGGGTGTGCCGTTGGAAGAACTCAAAGGTACAGGCCACAAAGGTCGCATCACCCAAGCGGACGTGCAAACCTTCACCAAGTCGGTGATGGCGGGCGCGACACAAACCAAGGCACAAGCTGCCAAAGGTGGTGCAGCTGGTGCCGGTGGTGATGGTGCAGCCTTGGGCCTCATCCCTTGGCCGAAGGTCGACTTCGCCAAGTTCGGTCCTGTCGAGCGCAAAGAAATGGGCCGCATCAAGAAGATCAGCGGCGCCAACTTGTTGCGCAACGCCATCATGATTCCAGCCGTCACCAACCACGACGACTGCGACATCACCGACCTCGAAGCCTTCCGTGTCTCGACCAACAAAGAGAACGAGAAGAGCGGCGTGAAGGTCACGATGCTGGCGTTCTTGATCAAGGCTTGCGTGGCCGCGCTCAAGAAGTACCCAGAGTTCAACAGCTCGCTCGACGGCGATGCACTGGTCTACAAAAACTACTGGCACATCGGCTTTGCCGCTGACACGCCCAATGGTTTGATGGTGCCCGTCATTCGCGATTGCGACAAAAAAGGCGTGCTGCAAATCAGCCAAGAAATGTCAGAGCTGGCCAAGAAGGCCCGTGACGGCAAACTCGGCCCCGCTGAAATGACCGGCGCAACGTTCACCATCTCTAGCCTCGGCGGCATTGGTGGCAAGTACTTCACGCCCATCATCAACGCGCCCGAAGTGGCCATCCTCGGTGTGTGTAAGAGCACCATGGAACCCGTGTGGAACGGCAAAGAATTTGTGCCACGCTTGATGTTGCCTTTGAGCTTGACGTGGGACCACCGCGTCATCGACGGTGCAGCAGCGGCACGCTTCAATGCGTACCTCGGTCAAATCCTCGGCGACTTCCGTCGCGTTCTTCTCTAAGGATTTGATATGGCACTGATAGATATCAAAGTTCCAGACATCGGCGACTTCGACGAAGTGGCTGTGATTGAGTTGCTGGTTAAACCCGGCGACACCGTCAAGGCAGAGCAGTCGCTCATCACCGTGGAGTCCGACAAAGCGTCGATGGAAATTCCATCGTCACACGCGGGTGTGGTGAAAGAGTTGAAAGTCAAGCTCGGCGACAAGGTGAGCGAAGGCTCGGTGGTGTTGGTGTTGGACGGCGAGGGCACGGCTGTGTCAGCCGCTTCCGTATCTTCAGCGCCTGCGCCTGCTGCAGCATCTGTTGCTCCCGTCGCAGCAGCACCTGCACCCACAGCTTCATCGTTCGGCGGTAGCGCAGACCTCGAATGCGATGTGATGGTGTTGGGTGGTGGCCCCGGTGGTTACTCCGCCGCCTTCCGCGCTGCCGACCTCGGCTTGAGCGTGGTCGTGGTTGAGCGTTACCCCACCTTGGGTGGTGTGTGCTTGAACGTGGGTTGCATTCCTTCCAAAGCATTGCTGCACGTCGCAGCCGTGATGGACGAAGTGGCCCACATGGCCGACCTTGGTGTGGACTTTGGCAAGCCCGCGGTCAACGTGGACAAGTTGCGTGGTCACAAAGAAAAGGTGATTGGCAAACTCACCGGTGGTTTGGGCGCGATGGCCAAGATGCGCAAGGTCACCGTCGTGCGCGGCTACGGCCACTTTGTGGGTGCGAACCACATCGAAGTGGAAGAAACCACAGGCACAGGCCAAGACAAAACAGGCAGCAAAAAAGTGGTGGCGTTCAAACGCGCCATCATCGCGGCCGGTTCGCAAGCGGTGCGTTTGCCTTTCATGCCGCAAGACCCCCGCGTGGTCGACAGCACCGGCGCTTTGGCCCTCAAAGAAGTGCCCAAGAAAATGCTCATCGTGGGCGGCGGCATCATCGGTTTGGAAATGGGCACCGTGTACAGCACGTTGGGCGCACGCCTTGATGTGGTGGAAATGATGGATGGCCTCATGCAAGGCGCTGATCGTGATTTGGTCAAGGTCTGGCAAAAGATGAACCAGCACCGTTTTGACAACATCATGTTGAAAACCAAAACCGTGGGCGCGCAAGCTGCCGCAGACGGCATCAAGGTGCAGTTTGAAGGTTTGGATGGCACCAAGAGCGAAGGCACCTACGACCTCGTGTTGCAAGCCGTGGGCCGCACGCCCAATGGCAACAAAATTGCAGCCGACAAAGCAGGCGTGTCTGTGACCGACCGTGGCTTCATCAACGTCGACATTCAAATGCGCACCAACGTGCCGCACATCTTCGCCATTGGCGACATCGTGGGCCAGCCCATGTTGGCGCACAAGGCGGTGCACGAAGCACACGTGGCAGCTGAAGTGATTGCAGGCGAACTCAAAGACGACAAAGACTTGGCGGCTGCGGCGTTCAACGCACGCGTCATCCCAAGCGTGGCCTACACCGATCCCGAAGTGGCATGGGTGGGTTTGACCGAAGACCAAGCCAAAGCACAAGGCATCAAGGTGAAAAAGGGCTTGTTCCCGTGGACCGCCTCGGGCCGTGCCATTGCCAACGGCCGCGACGAAGGCGTGACCAAACTGCTGTTTGACGATTCACCCGAGGCCCACGGCCACGGCAAGATCTTGGGCGGCGGCATGGTCGGCACGCACGCGGGTGACATGATTGGCGAAGTGGCCTTGGCCATCGAGATGGGCGCAGACGCCATCGACATCGGCAAAACCATCCACCCACACCCCACGCTGGGCGAAAGCATCGGCATGGCGGCAGAAGTGGCGCACGGTAGCTGCACGGACTTGCCGCCTAGCAAGAAGTAAACGCTTCGCGCTGTAAGAAAAGAAGCCGCCAACCTGAAAGGGTTGGCGGCTTCTTTTATTGAAGTTTGTTTTTGCTAGTTTTATTGCAATGCTTGCAGCACCGCTGTTGGGTTGCGATCAATCACATTGAGCAACACCAGTGAAGCACCGCTGGGTGAACGGTCACCACGCTCCCAATGACGCAGTGTGGCCACTGAAAAACCAAACCGAGCAGCAAACTGTTCTTGTGTCAGGCTTAGACGTTGGCGCAGGTCTGACACGTCAACTGCGTGGGGTTGATACAGCTTCACACCAGACGTTTTGGTGTCTTTGGTTTTGGCGTGAGCAACGGCTTCAGTCAAACCTTGTTTGATGCTGTTGAATGCATTTGTCATGTGTTTTCCTTTCACGATTTAAACCAGATTTGCACCAGCAAATCGACCAGTTCTGCCAACTCATTGCGCTCAGCTTTGCTGATGTTGGCACGTTCATTTTTTGCAAACAGTGTCAGCAGGTAAAGCGGCATTTGTTCACTGTGAACGTAATAGATCACCCGCACACCGCCTGACTTGCCCTGTGCGCCTCGTCCCCAGCGCAGTTTGCGAATACCGCCTGTGCCTTCCATCAAGTCACCAGCCTTCGGATGCGCAGCCAAGTAGTTGATGATGTCTAAGCGCTCAGACGCACTCATCAGTTTCTCAGCACGACGTATGTATTCGGGCAGCTCTGCGATGGTGAGCAGAGATTTCATTCTAATCCATTGGATTAATTTGACAAGTCTCTATGTTTACGCGATCAGTTGTATTTAGCGGCTCGGTGTCACTCGTGAGAAGAGCGATAAACACTTTTGCAGCAGGGTATGGTTGCTTAGGCTAATTAGGCTAAGCAAACGTGACGAGTCGTCGCTCAACGACATGGGGACAAACTGTCCCCATATTGCTATCACGCCTAAACTCAATGCCCCCCGAGATAACACCCCTCAGCCCGTTCCCCATCCGCTTCATCACCTTCTTCGCTACAAAGCGCAGCAATCAAAGCTTGGTCCACCACCTGGCCGGGTAGCAGCAGCTCTTCATTGGTCCAGCGCTTGACCAAGTGGCCATTGGCCACGCCGCCGGTGTGTGGGGCTTGGTAGGCGCGGCGGTGTTGCATGGTGATGCCGTTGTTGGCGTTGGCAATGAAGCGGCTTTCGCCCAAGGCCCAAGGTTCAAAGTAGGCGTTGGCGGCCACGTCGACTTTGCGGAAGTAGCTGCGTGCGCCTTCTGCGTCGAGCTTCTTTCGCACGGTGCGGGTGATGAGGCCTTGCAGGTGGTCGAGCGCTGAGTAATCCATCTGCTCCAAGGCTTCGGGGCTCATGTCTTGTGTGGCCAGTGCGGACGTGGCGGCTAGCTCGGTAGGCAGCACTTGCACCATGGCTTTCACCACATCGCGGTGCGGCGCAATGGCGGTGGCCACGCCACGTGTTTGCGGCTGAATGGGACAGCGAATTTCCACAAAGCGCGGCTTGACGGGGCCTGTGCAACCGTCGTGGTGGTAGTACTCGCCTTGGCTCAGTCGGCCTTTGCTAGATCGCCCGCGCACATCGCGGTAGGCGGGGTGTTGGGTGTGCACATTGAGGCAAGCCACCAAGCCCGTGGCATCGACCAGTTTGTAAAAGGCTTCGCGCCATTCGGGCAACAGCAGTGTGTCGTGCAAGTAGTCGCTAGGGGCGTCTTGGCCTACTTCACCTTCGATGACCAACACAAAGGGCCTGGGCCTGCGCACGCGCCACGAGGTGTTGGCAAATTCCAGCACAGAGCTGGCGTGTTCAGTGGGCGTGGCAACGCTGTGGTTTGTAGGGGCAGACATGCCCCAATTTTAAAGTTGCTTTTAAAACTCAAAGCCACCTTGTTGGCGCACGGCGGCTGATGCCGCGCCTGTGAGTAAGTCAGCCAACAGCTCGGCATGTGCAGGGTTTTGGGCGTGTGTGCAAATGCCTAAGGTGTAGTCGGTGCTCAACTCAAATTCAGTAGGCAACACATCGACCAAGTCCACACCTGCGGTGTAGTTGATTTCGGTCACTTGCGTGCAGCCAATCAAACCGCTCTCAGTGCTCTTGGCCATTTCGCCCATGGCCGTCGCCCCGTTGGGGAAGACGCGAAATTTGGGGCGCATGGTCTCATCCAGACCCAAGGCTTTGAGCACGTTCATGAAGTGAATGCCTGCCGTGGCTTTGTCGGGGTCTGGAAAGTAAATGCCTTGTGCTGCGCTCATGGCCGCGTGCAGTTCAGCGCGTGTTTTGACGCTGGGGTGTGCGGTGCCACTGCGCACGGCCACGCCAGTTTTGACTCGGCCTAAAGAGCGTGCACTGCCTGCCACCACATGGCCCGAGGCGATGAGTTGGTCAATCAACGGTTTGGTGAGGATGACCACATCGCACGGCGTGCCGCCCACCAGTTGGTCGCGCATTTGGCCCACCGCACTGAACGTGCCGTGGATGGCTGTGCCCGTGCTTTTTTCAAATTCAGCCTGAACGGCTTTCACAACAGCTGCGGCTGCGCCGCCACTCAATACATGCATGGTGTTCTCTTTGTGATGAGGTTAATCGGCTTTCGCGCCCGACACTTTGACGATGTTGGCCCACTTGGCAATGTCGGCATTGAGGTATTGATCAAACTCCGCCACGGTCATCGACATGGGCACAGCACCTTGTTTGGCCCACGTGGTTTTCACCTCGGGGTTGTTGACGATCTTGCGCATCTCGGCGTTGAGCTTGTTCACGATGTCTGCGGGTGTGCCTTTGGGTGCCATGAAGCCGAGCCAAATGGTGGCTTCGTATTTGGGCACGGTTTCGGCCACGGTGGGCAAGTCGGGCAGGTTGGTGGAGCGGGCCACGCCTGTGGCACCCAACATGCGCACTTGGCCGTTGCGCGCAAATTCGGCCATGGTGGTTTCGGCATCAAACATCACATCCACCTGACCGCCCACGATGTCGGTGCGTGCGCCCGAGCTGCCCTTGTAGGGGATGTGCGTCATGTTGATGCCGGCCATGTGTTTGAACAACTCACCCGCCATGTGATACGGCGTGCCGTTGCCCGACGACGCGTAGTTGAGCTTGCCCGGTTTGGACTTGGCCAAAGCGATGAGTTCGCCCACGTTTTTCACCGGCACAGAAGGATGAACCACCAACAACAAGTTGGAATAGTTGACGGGAGCGATGCCCACAAAGTCTTTCATCAAACCAAAGGGCTTGTTAGGGATGAGCGACTCGTTGACGGTGTGTGCGTTGGACATCATCAACAAGGTGTAGCCATCGGCGGGTGACTTGGCGGCGAAGTCGGTGCCGATGATGGAGCCTGCGCCTGGTTTGTTGTCGATCACAAAGGGCTGCTTGAGTTCATCGCTCAAGCGTTGCGCCATGAAGCGGGCGTAGTTGTCGGCGGGGCCGCCTGCTGCAAATGGCACCACGATTTTCACGGGGCGGTTGGGGTAGCTTTGCGCATGGGCAAGGCCAGCGCCAAGAGCCAAAGCGACAGCGATGCGTTTGAGCGAACGTGGCAGTTGAATCATGTGAGGTCTCCGTGGTGGATGGGTCAGTCAACTTTGCCAATGCGCGCCACAAGTGCACTCATGTCTTTGGCATCGGCTTGCACGAAGCGTTCAAAGTCAGCGGCGTCTTGGTACATGAAGGATGTGCCAGAAGCCGTCAATGCTGCCACGGCACGTGGGTCTTGCGCGGCAAACTTGGCGGCTTGGCGCAAGCTGTCAACCACCGCCGCGGGCGTGTCTGCCGGTACAAACATGCCCGACCATTGCGAGTACTGAATGGGCACGCCCAACTCTTTGAAACTTGGCACTTCGGGCATGCTGGCCAAGCGGCCTTCACCCCAATGGGCCAAGGCACGCAGTTTGCCGGAGGCGATTTGTTGCTTCACGCTGGCGGGGCCTGTGGAGACGGCATCGATTTGACCACCCAGCAAAGACAACACCGCGGGGGCTGCGCCGGTGTAGGGCACATGCAGCATGAAGGTGGAAGTGGCCGATTTCAGTTGCTCCATCGGCACATGCATGGTGCCGTAGTTGCCTGAAGAGCCAAACGAAATTTTTCCTGGGTTAGCTTTGGCATCCGCAATGAACTCGGCATACGTTTTCCAAGGGCTGTCAGCACGCACCACCAACACGGTCGGGTCGGCGGTGAAGCGGGCAATGGCCTTGAGCTGGTTCACCTGATACATCGGTGCACGCTGCAAAATTTTGTCTGCTTCGGGCAGCACCACCAGCGACGAGAGCGACATGAGCACGGTGTAGCCATCACCTTTGGACTTGGCCACTTGTGCCATGCCAATGCCACCGCCTGCGCCGCCCTTGTTTTCCACCACGATGGGTTGTTTTAAGTAGCGCGACATGGCTTCGGCCACAGGGCGCCCCACGGTGTCTGCCACGCCACCCGGCGGGAAGGGCACCACCATGGTGATGGGTTTGTTGGGATAACCCTGCGCGAATGCGCACAGGCTGCTTGCTGCGATGACCGTGCTGAGTGCTGCACGGACCCATTGGCGTCGTTGCATGTGTGTCTCCTTCGGTTGTGCGTTGCAGGTCAGGCGTGTGCCTGCCTGCTTTTTTAGTTTTAAACGAAGCGGTTTTCGATTTGACCCACACCGTCAATCTCGATGCGGATCACATCGCCTTTGGCGATGTAGCGGGGTGGGGTGAGGCCCATGCCCACGCCAGCAGGTGTGCCTGTGGCAATGATGTCGCCGGGGTAGAGCGTGATGCCGCGTGAGATGGTTTCGATCAATGTGGGGATGTCGAAGATCATGTTTTCGGTGGGGCCGTCTTGGCGCAATTCACCGTTCACCCAGCAACGCACGCGTGTGTTGCGGCCATCCAGTTCGTCGGCTGTGACGATCCATGGGCCCATGGGGCAGAAGGTGTCAAACGACTTGCCCATGTCCCATTGTTGGTGGCGCATTTGCACGTCGCGTGCGGTCACGTCGTTGACCACGGTGTAGCCAAACACATGGCTCATGGCATCGGCGTGGCTGATGTTCTTGCCGCCCTTGCCAATGACCACAGCCAGTTCAGCTTCATAGTCGATTTGGTCGGAGATGGCGGCACCCGGCAGATGCACCTCGTCGTGCGGGCCGACCACGCACTCAGGCACTTTGGTGAAGACGATGGGCCAGGCTTTGGTGTCGGTGTTGCTGTCTTTGAACACAGAGGCTTGCAGCTCTTTGGCGTGTGCGTGGTAGTTGCGGCCCACGCACCACACGTTGCGACGTGGGATAGGCAAAGGCGCTTCAAGGTGCACGTGCGCGATGTCGTGCGGTGTGCCTGCCAGCTCAGGCAGCGCATGGCCCGAGGCCAACGCATCAATGATGGGTTGAGCGCCGTGATGGGCTTGGTCTTGCGTGAGTGCAAACGCCGTGACGGATTTGCCATCGGCAGAAACTTGACCAACGTGACGTTGGCCGTTGAGCTTGAAAGTCGCAATGCGCAAAGTATTCTCCTCGAATAAAAATTGGTTTGTCTAAGACCAATTTAATCCATGATTGAGAAGATGTACATGTGGGAAAGACACACATGAGACATCACTTTGGTGGCTCAGACTTTCAACGCCTCCCACACCCGATACGCCGCATACGCATCGTTGGCGGCGTAGACGAGCTGCGATTCGCTCAAATGCTCCAAGGCCCAATTGCTGGTGGCCGCTTTCTTCGATTTTTGAAAACGTTGGTTGAACAGCACCGCCACCGCGCCCTTGACGCCCATTTCTTTGCGGTAACCCTGTGCGCGAAAAATGGTGTTGAGTTCCAACACGTTCGCAGCCTCGACGCCAAATTTGTTCAAGATGCGTTTGCGGTCGTCGCCCAAACCAAAGCCCGCTTTGACGATGCCTTCGTGCGCGAGCAAGTCCGCTGCGACAGCACGGCATTCGGCATCGTGCAGCTGAAACACCCACGCACGCTCGGCCGTGGCGAGTTGCAACACGTGTGGGCCGTCTGACGTTTCGCCCACGCGAAACGTAGGTTTGGATTCGGTGTCAAAGCCCCAAGCGCGTGAAGCCACCAAGGTGCTGTGCGCTTGCTCGGCTTGTTTGGCGGTGCTGACCAAGGTGATGCGGTCAAGCCCCAAACGCGCAAAGGGCGGGAGCAGGGCGATGGTGTCCTTGTCGGGGGTGTCGCGGCGTTGTGTCATGTGTGGTTGATCTCAACGCTTCTTGGATTTGTGCGCCGTTTTCTTGTTTTTTTCAATCGCCTCTTTGCGCACGGCGCGTTCGGCATCGGCTTGTTTGCCTTCGGCCAGCCAAGCCGCAAATTGCTCGGGCGTTTCTAGCGTGACGCGGCCCAGCGCTGCGGTGCGGAAATCGTGAATCACGATGTGCGCCGCTTTGGTGAGGTTGATGCGCCCGCCGCTTTGCACAGCGCCGCGCTTGCGACCGATGGCTTCGAGCATGTCTTCGTCGGTGTGGCTGGCCACATCGTCGAGGGTGTAGCGCTGCTTCAGCTCATTCGGGTAGTGCGGGATGAGGTAATTGAGCAGCTCCAGCGCCACGGTTTCTTCGTCAAACGCGTTCACGCCAATCGCGCCGCTGGCGGCGAGGTTGAAACCGCTTTGCTCCACGATGATGCGCGGCCACAGCACGCCCGGTGTGTCGTACAAATAAAAGTCATCGGCCAGCGCAATGCGTTGCTCGGTTTTGGTCACGCCTGCTTCGTCACCTGTCTTGGCGGCGCGTTTGCCTTTGAGCGTGTTGATGAGGGTGGACTTGCCCACGTTGGGAATGCCGCAAATCAACACGCGCATGGGCTTGACCATGCCGCCACGATTGGGGGCGAGTTGTTGGCAAGCATCAATCAGCGCTTTGGCGGGCGAGGTCATGCTGGTGTCGAGGCCAATGGCGCGTACGCTGGGCATGGCGTTGTAGTGGGCCAGCCAGAGTGCGGTGCGTGCGGGGTCGGCCAAGTCTTGCTTGCTCAAAATCTTGAGCGCAGGTTTGCCTTTGATGAGCTCGGCCAACATCGGGTTGGCGCTTGAGCCGGGCAAGCGGGCGTCGAGCATTTCGATGACGACGTCGATTTCTTTGATGCGTTCCCCAATCGCCTTGCGCGTGAGGTGCATGTGTCCGGGGAACCATTGAATAGCCATAGCGTTGATTGTCGTTCACGCGGAGTGGGTGGCTGTCTGCAATCGCAGATGCACGTTATCGGCCCAATCGACGGGAAGTTGTTGCTTGGCTTTGAGGTAGTGCTCGGTGAACACTTCAAAGTAGGCGTTGAGAGCTTCGGCGGATTGGGTGTCGTTCGCCAGTGCCAAACACATCGCACCCACTTCGGCGGTACACAGGTGCGCTTCGCTCTGGGCGCGGCGAAGTTTGTAGCGTGAGAGCTGCTCGGGTTGCAAGCTGAGCACGGGAAAGTTTTGCAGGTAGGGGCTTTTGCGAAACATCTTGCGCGCTTCGTCCCACGTGCCGTCGAGCAAGATGAACAAGGGGCGCTTGTTGTCGTTGTTCGTGACCTCATGCACCACGCGTGCGGCATCTGCAAACTTCGCAGGAAACACCACATAGGGTTGCCATTGCGGGTCGCTTAAGAGCGCCAGTAACGCTGGGTCAACTTCGGTGCGGGCCCAGCCAAATGCCAACGTGTCGGCCACCACATCGGCAATGAGCCAACCGGTGTTGCTGGGCTTGAGGGGCTCGATGTCGGCCATGAGTAAACACATGCCTGCGCGTGTGGACACGTCGGGGCGCAGGGTGCAGAGGCAGTGCGTGGGCACCAAGCGGCAGCCGCTGCAGCGCTCACCCTTGGGGCCGCCGCGTGCTAAGAAAGGTTTGACGCTGCGGGCGAGGCGGGCTGCGCGTAGGCGAGAAACAGCATGGGGAAAGTCAACAGACACAGCTTATTCAGCCACATGGCACTCGCGGCGCAACAGCGCCAGTGCATCGTGCAGTTTGTAGTCGTGGTCACTCATCAGTGTGGCGAGCGAGTCGTCGATGAAGCTCTCCCACAGGTCGATGTAATCGTCTTGGTGCTCTGCGGGTGCGTTGGCTTGAATGAACGCGGTGGCCAGCTCGGGCTGTACACCTGATTTACGGATTTTGCGAATCAGCGTGGCGGCGGTTTTTTTAGTCAGCAGCGTTTTGCCCGCACTGCCTGCCGCGATGCACAAGAAGAGCGTGAGCAGCGAGCTGTCGTCGTTGTGGCCGCCTGTGGCTTTGGCCCACGCGGCAGAGGTTTGGCGGTCAAAGTGATCGACCTCAGACAAGCCGTCTTCCACCCAAAAGTAACGGCCTACAAAGGCGGGTGTTTGGTTGAACAGTTTTTGGCACGTGATGGCACTGTCCAAAATTTTGGACAAGTCGGCTTCCACGCTTTGGCGCACTTGCTCAACCGCGGCTTTGAATTCAGCGGGTAAGTTTTTGGGTGCAGCTAGGTTGATGGTTTTCGTCGCGCTGGGTTTGCGCAGGGTGGCGATGATTTTTTGGAAAGCCACCCAGTCTGGCATTTCTTTGTGCTTGGTCGCTGCGGCTAACAACGCCGTGCGAATGACGGCTTCGGCATCGCAGCCGGCTTCTTCTAAATCATCGGCGTGCAGGCCGAGTTGGTCGGCTAGCCAAATGGCGGCGTCGATGACGTGTGCCACTTCTTGGCGCTTGCCGAGTTCGGCTTGGTAGTCGGCCAAATTGCAAAGCGACCACTTGGCCAATTGGGGGATGTGTTTGTCGCTGAAGCCGCCGTGCTCGTTCATGCCGAAGTGCGTGTTTTGCGGCATGACGATGAGGGCCTTGAGCATGTCTGATGCGGCCTTGGAGCGAGACATGAATGAGTGCTCGCGCAGGTGTTCGGCGGCTTTACGCAAGTCGCCGCCGCTTTGAATTTGCAGCGTGAGGCTGACCAAGTTGACGATGCGGTCTTTGGCTTTTTCTAACTCAGGGCGCAAAAACTCGCTGCCAAAGTAACGCGCAATTTGCACCATGCCTTTGGGGGCATCGGTTTGAATGGCTTCTAACTTCGCGGCGTCCAAGATGCCGTGTTGCACGCCGTAGGCGAGCGCCTTTTCAAAGAAAGGGCGGTCATCAAAAATGGCGATGGATTGCGTCATGGTGGCTCGACGGCTTAGATGGCTGACTCTTCGTCAGAGTCACGCGCCGCAGGCGTGGCTTGGCCGCGGTCGGTGGCGCTGGTTTCGACCTTGCCATCGTCTTCTTCCTCTTCTTCGTCGGAGAGGCCTGCATCAAAGGCGCGGGCTTTGGCGCGCAGCACCAACAACATTTCGATGAAGAGGTCTGGAATTTTGTGGCGCAAGATCCAAGCGAGTTGCATCCAGTCTTGGTCGGCCACTTCGTCTTCGTCGACACGCGGCTTCACATACGCAGAGCCGAGCAGGGCGCTTTCAGACAAGATATCGCCGTCGTCTTCCATGGTGTCAAACGTACCGGTGCGGGCAAAGGCTTCGATGCGGCTCCACTTTTCACTGAAGTAGTCGGCCAGCGCTTCAGCACCACCTTCGAGGTCGCCAATGGCGGTAAGGAACTCAATCGGGTCTGCGTCTTCGCGAAAGATGATGGAGTTCATCATGCCGCGCAAGTGGGTGCGGGTGAGGTCTTTGTATTGTTTTTCAATCACCACGGCGCGCGCAAATTGCTCGGGCGTGACCAGCAAGTTGATGACAGATTCTTTCGACGTGTCGTACTCGCGAATCACGGCCAAGATGTCTTTCGGGGGCAGTTGCTCCAGCACCACCATCAAGGCTTGGTCGCCTTCGGCATCGGCCAGCTCGACCAACGCCGCTTCAGCGCCGGTGATGTCGCCTGCGGCGATGAGGCTTTGGGTTTTGGTGATCAGTGCAATGGCATTGGTTTTGTCGGTCATGACGTTTCCTTATTCTTTGCTGTCAAAGCCTTGTTCGACCATCCACGCATTGCCTGCTTCTTCGCGCTCGCGGGCGTCGCGTTCTTCGTCCGATTCGGCTTGGTCGCCGCGTTCGACGTTTTCCAAGTCTTCATCGGCATCGGCGGCACCCGTGCTGCGGCGCATGGGGGTGCCGTGCATGTATTCAAGCGCAGCGGCCACGCTCATGAACCAAGCGCCCACAGGTTCGGTCAAGATTTGGTCGACGATGGGTTGCGCCCAAGGTGCAATGCGCACGCCTTCTGACAAGGTATCCCAACTCAGCAAATCGTCGGCATCCAAGGTGATGAAGTGGTCCATCAACTCGGGCTCATGGAACTCAAACGCTTGGTGCAACACCACGGCCACCATCTCGGGGCTGAGGTCCATCATCTGCAAAAGGAACGACAGCTCTTGACGCTTTTCGGCCAAGCGTTTGTCGAGGATGTAGTGGCCTTCTGAATCTGAATTCAGGTCGTCCAGCTCGGCTTGGTAAGCCGTGCGCAGTTCTTGGAAAAAAGGAGAAATGCTCATGGTGTGTCGGCGTGTGTCTGTACGTGCGTGTTATGAACGGTTCAGCACCTGCTGAAAGTAGGAACCCCAAATTTCGCGTGCAGTTTGTGCGGGGTCGTCCAGCAAGTTACGGCGACGGTTGTCGTCGTAGGCTTTGCGTTTGTCGTCGTCTGACAGCACGTCATAGGCTTCTTGCACTTCGCGAAAGCGCGCCGGTGCATCGGGGTCTGTGTTGCGGTCGGGGTGAAACTGCGAGGCCTTTTGGCGAAAGGCTTTTTTGATGTCCGCCAGCGTGGCATCACTCTTCAGACCGAGGGCAGCGTAGTGTTCAGACACGGCGGGCTTTCAAAAATTAAAGCGCTTGAGAATTTACAGAGCCTGCTTCAGGCGAATTTCTTCCACCTTGACGGGGCCCATCGGCACGGTCTTGGCGCTCGACATTTCGCGCTTGAACCCAGCCAGCTCGTGAAAGCGCATGGCGCGGTCATTGGCAATCGGCACCCAAATGGACACATGGGTGCAGCCTTCGTCTTGCAAGCCTTCGCGTGCGGCGTCCCACAAAGCGAGTCCCACGCCTTGGCCCCAATGTGCCGCATCCACGTAGATGTCCCAAATTTCGCCCATGGTGTTGGGTGTGCCTTTGTCGCGTGAGCGGTCAAAGCCGACAAAGCCGACGATCTTGCCGCCGTCCACCGCGACTTGCACTTGCGGTTCGGCAAACTCAATGGCTTCGCGCCAGTAAGCGGTGGTTTTCTCTTCGGGTACGGGCAAGACTTTGCTGCCCGTTTGCATGGTTTTGAACGCTTCTTTGGCGGTTGCGGCGTAGAGCTCGGCGATTTTGGTGGCGTCGCGCAGCGTGGCGGGACGGACTTCAACAGTTGTCAGGTCGGACATGCGGGGAACAATTCAGAATTCAGTAAAGCCCGCTATTGTCCCAGTAAATCTGCCTTGGC
>Ga0228701_1000412_pt1 | contig 37011 bp, 37 predicted proteins | sample McNCre117_Aug_MG_2_FD_178017 | JGI IMG/M metagenome (GOLD analysis project Ga0228701, IMG submission 178017) | Freshwater microbial communities from McNutts Creek, Athens, Georgia, United States - 11-17_Aug_MG | ecosystem: Environmental > Aquatic > Freshwater > Creek | place: USA: Georgia... | reverse complement strand
GTCAATGAATCTAAATTCATCGAATAGGTTAAATTGAAACGGTGCGATTGATTTTTAGAAACATTGGCAGATGAATCTCTCGTGAAATACGAACTGTCTTGTTGTAAAAAGTATTGTGATTGACTGCTCGTTACGGCGTTCAATCGATTTTCATAATAGGAATAGTTAAAACCGATTTTACCTGTTTTTCCAATTTTGTCGGAATAATAGATTCCCGCTTTCATGGTTTGAGGAATACCGGAAGAGTTGTTTCTGCTCGATTGATCCCACATCGTCATTCCACTATTGTTTCGTTCGTTTTCCAATCCAAATTTATTCATGTCTCCAAATCCGAAATTAGATTTCGGCGTGTTTGATGTGAGCATAAACACGGAGATTTTTTGTTTTTTATTGAAGTTATTTAATAGAACTTCTGATTCATAAAATGGGTTGTCTCGGACAAGTCCAAAATCTGATGCGCCGGAAATCTTACCGAAGTATCCTTTCTTCGCACTGTCCTTTAGTTTTAAATCCAACACTTGAATTTTATCATCCTCCCCAACAGCAGCATCTTCGTTTTTCTTCTCGTACACCTGAACGGATGCGACTCCTTTTGCACCTAGATTTCGTGTGGCAATCGTGGGATCCGAACCAAAAAACTCGTCGCCGTCGACCAAAACTTTACTGATTTCTTTTCCTTGAGAAGTGATGCTACCGTCATCGGCAACCTTAATTCCTGGAAGTTTTTTTAGCAAATCTTCCACCACGGCATTTTGTCCAACATTAAACGAATCGGCGACATACACCAAGGTGTCTCCTTTGAAGTAAATCGCATTTTTATTGGTAAGGACAGTGACTTCCCGCATGTTTTGAGTTTTTTGCATTAATTGGATGCGGGGAACCTTAATGTCGTAGTTATCCTTGCTTCCAATGATGTAAAAAGTTCGGGTGTCTAATTTTGGATGTTCAATGATTAGCTGAAACGTATCAATCGGAAATCCTGTTAAGGTGAATTCCCCCATTTGATTGGTTCGTGTGAAACTCAAAAGCACGGAGTCTTTTAAGCGCAAGGCCATGACCGAAACGTTGCGCATCGGCACCAAATTAGTCGTGTCGTAAATAGTTCCAGTTAATTTCATTTGCTGCGACCAAGCGGATTGCATGCTGGTGAACAACAAGAAAGCAAGGACAAGAATTGTCTTTAGTGGATGTTGTTTGGGAGAGTTATTATTTTTCATCAATACGTTCATGATTTGAATGCCAATTTAATACGCTTAAAAGTCAAAAAAGTTCAGTAAACTCAATTCTTCGCTTCACTTAAATTGATTAAAGCTTGAAAAGTGAATCCATCGGGTTCGGTTATAGGGGAAAATTCCACGTCAAAACGTTTGTTTTTATAGGATTTCTCGTTGTTTTTTAGTTGCTTTAAAATAGGGCTTTCCACGTTGAAAGCGACAGTTGTACTTTGATTGCTTGTGCCTAATACCAAGAACTTTCGACCAAACGCTTCATCAAATCCTAGAAAGCATGTTTCAAAATCTCCTGAACGTTTGATCATGTCCAAGGCTGTTTGATGTGAACACGCATGCTTTTCTCCAACAGACAATGCTGACAAGGAGACATCTTCTTGTTTCGAATATCGTTGAAACGTGGCAATGACGGATCCGTTTGTACTGTAATAACTTCTTTCCTCTGAAAAATAAGGAGACTTTCGTTCGTAGTGAGCTGTAATTTGTTGACTGACTGTTTTTAATCCATCACAGAAATAAAACGTGCGTTCGTATTTTTTACCGCTCGTCAAATTCTCAATTTGTTTGATTTTTACAATGTTCATGTCCGCGTCAAGCCAGGCCGTTGCTTCATTCGTATTTCCTTCGGAGTCTGTGAAAAACAATCCTTGAATCTTTTGTAATTGTTTGTTCTCGTCAATTTTCTTTACATATTGCTCGAAAACAACTAGGTCTTTGAATTCATCAGAAAAATCAATGCGTTTTTTTTCCACTTTTGGAGCGTGGCTTGCAGGTTCGTTTTGACAATTTGTCAAGCAGATCGATAGAAAAACGAGTAGGAAAGGAGAAGCGAAATAAGTTTTCATACAGACAATCTCAAATAGCAGCGTGAAGTTACGCATTCGTACTTAATTTCTTGCTTTTACAAGCAAATCTTATCGAATCCTGTCTTTGTTTTGTACTTTTGTTTATGCCTAAAATGCTCGCCATCGATTTTGGATTGAAACGAACAGGACTCGCCATCACGGACGATCATGCGATTATTGCGAGTCCTCTGACGACCATTGAGTCAGAAAAACTCATGGATTTCTTGATACAGCTGACGCTGAAAGAGAAATTAACGGTGATTATTTTAGGATTTCCAACGCGCATGGATGGATCAGATACACATGTCACGGAAAATGTTCGCCTATTGAAAAGTGCATTGGAAAAACAATTTCCTGAAATCAAGGTAGTTTTTCAAGACGAGCGATTCAGTTCGTCACGTGCCATGGAGACCATTCACTTGGCTGGAAAGAAAAAGCAGATCAAGCAAAAAAACTTGGTGGACAAATTAGCAGCCACCTTGATTTTACAAGATTACTTGTCCGCACAATAAAACTCAAATAGGAAATCACTAATTTTGCACCATGATTTTACCCATTGTAGCTTACGGCGATCCAGTGTTGAAAAAGGAAGCTGAAGAAATTGACGAAAAATACCCCGATTTATCCAAGTTAATCGCGGATATGTTTGATACGATGTATCATGCAAAAGGAGTTGGTCTTGCCGCACCCCAAATTGGGAAAAGCATTCGTTTGTTTATCGTGGATGGAAGTCCATTTGCAGATGAAGAAGACGATGAGCCAGATCCAAAAGCGGAGGGAATTGAACACTTTAAAAAGGTGTTTATTAATCCAATCATTGAAGAGGAAAGCGGCGAAAAATGGGCCTTTCAAGAAGGATGTTTGTCGATTCCTAAAATTCGTGAAAACGTGATGCGTAAAGAAAAAGTCCTCATCACGTATTTCGATGAAAATTGGGAATTTCACGAGGAAACGTTTGATGGATATGCGGCACGTATTATTCAACATGAATATGATCACATTGAAGGAATCCTATTCACGGACCATTTGTCTCCGTTGAAAAAGAAAATGTTAACGAAACGACTACAGAATATTACTGCTGGAAGAATTGACATCGATTATAAAATGTCCTTTCCCGGTGGTAAAAAACCAAAAATGATATGAGATCAATTTATGCTTTATTAACCGTGGTTTGCATGGCACTCTCCGTAGTATCTTGTGGTGGACCAGCAAAAAAAGATCAGAAAACGGAATTGAAAACCAGCATCAAGCAAATGGAAGATTCCATTATGGCGATTCAAAAAGATCCGATGCAAGCAGCAAAGATGCCAAGTTTAACAAATATTGAATTAATCAATCGTCTTTTGGCTTATTATCATGCTTTCCCAAAGGATAAATACGCTTCGGAGTGTTTATTTAAAGTCCACATTAAATACAGTGATTTACAAGCATATGAACTTTCTGTCGCGTATGGCGATACCTTGTTGCAACAGTTTCCGAATTTCGAAAACAAGGATTTTCTATTGGAAAGTATTGCGAGCACCTACGACGTTTTAATCGAGCCTCGTGAAATGGATAAAGTGAAATTCTATTACGAATTGCTTTTGAAAGAAAACTTGAAACCATCGAAGCGTAAGGACATCGAAAATCGTTTAGCGCATATTGATATGGACTTTTTTACCTACAGTCAATTTCGAATGACGGGAAAGTAGTTTAGATTCCTAAATCTCGAAAAAAAGTTGGGTAAGATTTTGAAACACAGTTTTCGTCCGTTAAACTGATTTCATTTCTGGAAATACAAGCGGCAATCGCAGCGGCCATGGCAATGCGATGATCGTTGTGGGTGTCGACTGTTCCACCCTCTATTTTTCCAGTTCCATGAATGGAAATTGTGTTGGATTCAATTTCGAAGGACACACCAACGGATTTTAATAGCTCACACATCACGGAAAGCCTGTCGGATTCTTTGTTCTTTAAGCGATGGATTCCGGAAATAGCGGAAGTTCCATCTGCGGCACATGCCAAGATCACCAGAATTGGAAATATGTCAGGACAATCTTCGATGTTAGCTATAAACGCACGCCTTTCGGTTCCTGCCGAGATACTCAAATTGGCATCACTCCATTTCACCTGTGCTCCAAAGGCTTGAACGAATTCAAGGATTCTTTTGTCTGCTTGTAAGGATGTTGATGCAAGTCCTGAAACACGAATATTTCCAGAAATAGCCGCCCCAACGATGAGGTTTGCAGCACCACTCCAGTCGCCTTCAATGTGGCATTCATTTCTGTGGTATGTTTGATTGCCAGGAATGAAATAGGAATCCTTACCTAATGATTGAACATGAATTCCCATGAATTTCATGCGTTCTAAGGTCATTTCCAGATAGGGCTTGCTTGTTAAATTTGCGACAGAAATTTTCAGTCCATTCGGTAAATGAGGCGCGAGTAAACACAATCCACTAATGACCTGTGAACCTGCGGATCCATCCACACTTAATGCAGATACAGAAATAGTACCTTGCACACGAAGAGGAAGTTTTCCATCGTTTGATTCTACTTGTAACCCTAGTTGATTTAATATTTCGATGAGTTGATGCTGTTCTCTTTTTAACAGGGTTCCTTTTCCGAGGATGGTGACATCATTGTAATCAATCAAGCTCATAAATGCCAAGGTACGCAGGGCGAAACCACTTTCGCCCACCTGAAGTTCAACCGATTTTTCACCTTGCTGAATACGCGGTTGAATATAGATTGGATTTGTCCCATGATGCTCCGCACCTAGCACACGTAAACATTTTTGCATGGAGACGATATCTTCCGATTCATCTAATCCATGCAGAGCGGTTGGACCCGAACTGAACGCAGCCAAAATCAAGCATCGCTGTGCATCACTTTTGGAAGCATTCGCTTGAATTTCATGATTAAAACGAAAGGGGCTAATCGTTTTCATTGGTGGACAGAATTTCGGACTGAATGCGAATGGAATCCTGATGAATGAGTTTGAAAAGTTGCGTTACGAATTCTTCTGACAATCCTGCCGCACTCGCTTTTTGTACATTTTTCTTTAAGGCTTCTTCCCAGCGGTTGCTTTGAAAAATGACGTGATTGTGGTCTTTTTTGAATTGTCCAATTTGGCTTGAAATCGAAATGCGGTGTTTCAGTAGTTGGATAATTCCTTCGTCTGTTTCGTTTAATTGATCACGCAAAAACAACATGGCGTCTTCATCTATTTCAGAGCGATTGCGAATGGTTAATGATTGCAAAAGTACCTTCAATTCGCTGGGAGTAATTTGTTGCTTAGCATCTGTCCAAGCAACCGTTGGATTTTCATGCGATTCAATCATGAGTCCATCGTATTGCAGGTCCATCGCTTTTTGGGCCAATGGTAATAGCAGGTGCGCTCGACCTCCAATGTGCGAAGGGTCACAGATCATTGGAATGGAGGGCATTTCCTGTTTTAAATCGATGGGAATTTGCCAATTTGGATCATTTCTGTACAAGGTTTTCTCGTAAACCGAAAATCCTCTGTGAATGGCGCTTACATCCGTAATTCCCGCTTTTAAAATCCGTTCAATGGCGCCAATCCATAATTTTAAATCTGGGTTGACTGGATTTTTGACCATCACTTTGATGTTGGTTCCTTTTAAAGCCTCGGCGATTTCTTGTACTGTAAATGGATTCACGGTTGAACGTGCACCAACCCAAATCATGTCCAAGTTGTTTTTTAACGCAATCTCAACGTGTTCTGCTTTTGCAACTTCGGTGGTGATTTTCAGTCCGTATGTATCGCGGACTTCGCATAACCATGAAATTCCAATGTCTCCAATTCCTTCAAACTCTCCGGGTCTCGTTCGTGGTTTCCATATCCCAGCACGAAAGTAGTCGATGCCCAAATCGGATAAACCGCGAGCAGTCTCTAGAACTTGGCTTCGTGTTTCCGCGCTGCACGGTCCAGAAATCACGATGGTATTTGCTGGCATCATAGGCTTTGAAAGACAAAAAAGGGGAACGAATTCCCCTGATGATTATTTTGCGTAATTGACGGATCGTTTTTCTCGAATGACCGTCACCTTGACTTGTCCGGGATAGGTCATTTCGGTTTGAATGCGTTGTGAAATGGTAAATGAAAGCTCTTCAGAGCGTTGGTCAGTTACTTTTTCAGCTTCTACAAGCACACGCAACTCGCGTCCTGCTTGAATCGCATAGGCACTGGACACACCGTCGTAAGACAATGCTAAGTTTTCCAATTCTTTGATGCGTTTAATGTATGCTTCCACGATTTCTCTACGTGCTCCAGGACGTGCACCAGAAATGGCATCACAAACTTGAACGATTGGAGAAATCAAGGTTGTCATTTCGATTTCGTCGTGGTGAGCTCCGATGGCATTCAATACATCACCTTTTTCACCGAATTTTTCGGCGATTTTCATACCTAGAATCGCATGCGGTAATTCTGGCTCTTCATCTGGAACTTTACCAATATCGTGCAACAATCCAGCGCGTTTAGCCAATTTCACATTGAGTCCAAGTTCGGCGGCCATAATGGCACACAAATTCGCTACTTCTCTCGAGTGTTGTAGTAAGTTTTGTCCATAAGATGATCGGTATTTCATGCGTCCAACCATGCGCATTAATTCCGGATGTAATCCATGAATTCCTAAATCGATACATGTGCGTCGACCCGTTTCAGCGATTTCTTCATCCAACTGTTTACGTGTTTTTGTCACGACTTCTTCGATGCGCGCAGGGTGAATGCGTCCATCAGAAACCAATTGGTGTAAAGACAAGCGAGCAATCTCGCGACGTACTGGGTCAAAACAAGAAAGAATAATTGCTTCTGGAGTATCATCTACAATGATTTCAACACCCGTTGCCGCTTCTAACGCACGAATGTTACGTCCTTCTCGTCCAATGATTCTACCTTTTACCTCGTCAGATTCAATATTGAAAACGGACACAGCATTTTCAATTGCTTGTTCTGTTGCAACGCGTTGAATGGATTGAATCACGATTTTGCGTGCTTCTTTGTTCGCATTCAATTTTGCTTCTTCCGTTATTTCTTTGATCGTAGCCATGGCTGCTGTGCGCGCTTCATCGGTTAAAGCTGTCATCAAATGATTTTTCGCATCCTCTGGACTCAAATTACTGATTTTAGACAATTCAGCAACTTGTTTTTGCTGCATTTTGTCCAATTCTGCTTGACGTACTTCTAACGTTTGCAATTTCAATTCGTAATCCGCTTTCGCTTTTTCCGCATCTTTTTCTTTGCGGTTCAGCTCCTCTAATTTTTGATTCAAGGTCTTTTCTTTGGCGCGGAAACGATCTTCATTAGATTGCATGCGTTTTTCACGCTCACGGATGGACTCTTCGTGTTCTTCTTTTTGTTTTAAGAACTTTTCTTTGGATTGAAGTGCACGTTCTTTGCGAATATTCTCCGCTTCGATTTCGGCATTCTTAATGATTTCTTGACTTTTAGATTTAATGAAGAAACGTTGTGCGATAAATGCACCTCCAGCTCCTCCAATTAATCCAATTAATAATCCTACTGACCACATATTCTTTTAGTTATGAATGAATATTGGCCGTTGAAAATGAATGTTAATTATTGAATTCCGTCTAACTCGTTTGAAAGGTGAGACAATGCGTCTTCAAGTTCAGTATAGTCGACTGGTGCTTGTTCAACGGTTGTCGTTTCGCCACTAGCTTTCGCTAATAATTGTAAGGCGGACATCGCTAACAAATCTTGATTATCGTTCACAGCATAATTCTTACGTAGCAATTCAACCGCTTTGTTAATATCCGCGGCCGCTTTGGTTACCTTTTCTTCGTCGCTTACCGGCACATTTAGTGGGTAAGTTCTTCCAGCAATGGTAATTTTAAGTGATACTTTGCTCATTATGATTGCTTCAACTGTTCGATACAGAATTCAATTTCCTTAACTAATTCATCGATTTCCTGCTCATTTCTGCCTTTTACAGCAACAGGAACTTCAACGACTTTGTTTTCAGCCAAATGTAAAGCGGACTTTAAAGATTCATTTTCTTCTTTTAAGAGTGAAAGTGCAGTTGCTTCGGCAGCTAATAGCTCTTCCTTACGATCGATTTCTTCTTGTAGAATCGCGTTTTTCGAACGTTCAGCACGAAGGGCTTCCCCAATTCGCACTACTTTTCGACTTATCTCTTGTATGGTATCTTGAATCTTTTCAGTCATTACTTTTGACTTTGTACAAAGTTAACAAGCATTCGATTACATTTATCATTTTTCGAAACTATTTTGCATTTTTTTTGAAAGTGTATCTTTGTCTATGACCAAATTCTTCCAAGTACTCTTGTTTTGCAGTGTTCATTTTTTCTCATGGACGCAAATTGTTCGAATGGATTCCTGTTGGACATCGCCAATTGGTACGACACCGGAGTTGAGCGCCGGATTTGGTGACATTCGTCCAAACCACTTTCACATGGGCTTAGACTTTCGGACAAATGGAGTGGAAGGAATTCCACTTTATGCTGTTGCTGAAGGTTATGTATCTCGCATCCGGATTTCTTCGACTGGATATGGTCGGGTGATTTACATCAATCATCCAAATGGATTGACATCTGTTTATGCCCATTGCTCGCGGTTTTCTGATCGGATTTTGGCTGTTATCCTTCCCTTACAATGTCAATTTCAACAAAATGAATTTGATTGGTCCTTCAGTCCTGATCAGCTTCCAGTAACGAAAGGCGAACAGATTGCCCTATCAGGAAATAGCGGAAATTCAACTGGTCCACATTTGCATTTCGAATTGCGTGACACGAAAACTGAGCATGCCCTGAATCCATTTTTACATGGTTTTCACGTGAGCGACAATGCCTCACCAACGTTGCACGGAATTCGTATCGTTGGAATCGATCAAAATGGCTATTTGATTCCGGGTAAAAGTTTGAATGTTTCATTGACCAAATCACACCATGTGATTCAAATCCCGAAGGATTTTATTTCATCGAATGAAAAAATTGGAGTGTGTATTTCAGTAACGGATCCACTGAAAGCTGGGGGACACGGATTTGGATTGTATGCCGCGGAACTTTGGACAGATCAATCAGCTCGCTTCGGTTTCGAATTAAAGGACATCTCGTTTGATGATTCCCGATATGTCAACAACCACATGGATTATAATGAATACAAATCGAAAGGCATTAAGTATCAAAAACTATTTCGGAATAAAAATAATCCACTTGGCATTTATACCATGCAATCTCTCGGAGGAATAGCCTTACTAGGGAATGATTCTATTTCATGTAGTTTGATGCTTTCGGATGTAAATGGCAATGAAGCGCAACATACCTTGCACTTGGTTTATCCATATGCGTTAACTTCCGTTCAAACGTACCACTTTAATCCAAAAGACTATTTTCTTCCAGATTCAAGCTATGTGTTTCAATCCAAAAATATGCTTGTTGAAGTAGAAGCAAATACGTTTTATGAACCCATTAAAAAAACACTGAATTTAAACGCTGGACAATTTGGGACTTCCAGTGCAGTCCTTCAAAAATCCATATGTCTTCGAATGAAAGTCAGTCCGACTTTAAACCTTTCAAAGTATTATATTTCCGTTGGAGGAACAAGCTTAGAAACAAGTGTCGAAGATGATTGGTTGTTGGCGGAATCTAAACAATTGGGTGCGTTTACGGTAAAAGTTGACACCATTTCACCAACAATAGAAGCATTTCCTACGTCGAGTAATGTCATCATACCATCCTTTCTTTCGTGGAATATTATGGACAAGCAGTCAGGCCTTGCACGCTACGATTTATTCATCGATGGAAAATGGACTCCTGTTTATTTTGATCAGAAAAATAATCGCTTGAGTTGGAAAAATGACCGAAACGTGACGATAATAGGTCCGAAGTCAGATCAAACGATTTCGCTGCGTTTAGTGGTGAGGGACCGATGCGGGAATGAGCGTGTTTGGGAAAAACAATTTTCACTTATCGACGCACCCCATTAGCATCTTTCAAGTAAATCGGAGTGAAGTAGGCGAGGTCCTCGAATTTTTCCGTTTGAAATTTCTGGAAGGCAATGGAAACTTGACCTTTAGCGCTTGGATGAATGTCCAACCAGTCAATCGAACGATGCGCCCACATTTCCTTGCATTTTTCCGCTCCATCCCCGAATGCGACAAATGGTTCGAAAGCAGTGAAACTTGTTTCATCCAACACCACCGAATCGAGTTCTTGCAGAATTTGTCCATTCGGAGAATAAACTTGCGTGTACACTTCCATGCGGCGAGCATCCAATAAAGGAATGATGTTTTTATCACTTGGTTCGATCAAGGCGACCAAAGCATCTAACGTTTCAACTGAAATTAACGGAATGTTCAATGCAAAGCATAATCCTTTGGCCGTAGAAAGTCCAATTCTCAGTCCAGTGTAGGACCCGGGTCCACTCGAGAAACTAATCGCATGTAGACCCGAAGCGTTCAATTGAACACTTTGTAGGACCTCTTGGATGTAGCGTGTCAAGGACTCGCTATGGATGAATCCATCGGAGTTTGATTCTTTGCAAGCCAAAAGCTCACCGTTATTTGATAGGGCTACACTACAAACTTTCGTAGCAGTTTCAATGTGAAGAATGTAACTATTCTTCATCTGCCATTTCAAATTTGAATCCTACACCATGTACGTTGGTAATTTGAATGGAAGGATCTTCCTTCAAGTATTTGCGCAATTTGGTAATAAAAACATCCAAGCTTCTTCCAACGAAATAATCATCTTGTCCCCAAACGGTATTTAAAATAACATCACGTGCAATCAGTTGATTTTTAAACCTAAAAAGTGTGCGCAAAATCATGGCTTCTTTTTTCGTTAAGGTTTGTTTTATGCTTGGTGAATTTAAGGTGAAATTTTCCGTATCGAAGGTAAATAGGCCCAACTTAATGACCTTTTCTTCAGGTTGAATCACTTGAACTTTGACGCGTTTTAACAATGCGCGAACACGTAACTGAAGTTCTTCGATGCTAAACGGTTTCGTGAGGTAATCATCTCCTCCAGCATTGAATCCTTCAATTTTATCTTCAGTCATGGACTTTGCAGATAGAAAAAGAATGGGAATATCTGAATTGACTTTGCGAATATCTCGTGCCAAGGTAAATCCATCTTTCACCGGAAGCATCACATCAAAAATACATAAATGATAAGGTTCCTCATTGAAACGGCGAAGTCCTTCCGCGCCATTTTCACAAAGCGTAACGGAATAAGAATCAGAGCGTAACTGATCAGAAATAACGATTCCAAGGTTGATATCGTCTTCTACAATGAGGATTTTTATTTTCATGGAAACGTCTTAAAAAGCCAAGAGCCTTGGATAAACCAAAGCTCTCAACTATTAACCTAAACCTACTACTAGTCCTGCAAAGATAATCGAATTTCATCTTCTTGGTTACATAACATATGTTAATTTTTTCCTAAAAAAATAAATTCGCACGATTTATCAATTTATTCCTCCTTTGGATAGACTATATTTGATGGATAAATGAATAATTATGGCTTACATTTTTGTAGTCGATGACGAAGAAGACATCCGGGAATTATTAAAATACAACCTAGTTCAAGATGGACACCGCGTTTCCACCTTTGAAAATGGCAGTCTATGTTTGAAGGCCATCGAAGTTGAAAAACCCGATTTAATCATCTTGGATGTTATGATGCCAACCATGGATGGAATTGAAGTCTGTGAGGCCTTGAAAAACAATCCTGAAAATGAGGATATTCTCATTTGTTTTTTAACTGCACGAAGTGAAGATTACAGTCAAATTGCTGGACTAGAGGCCGGAGGGGATGATTATATTTCAAAACCGATCAAGCCAAAAGTCCTCATGAGTCGCATTCATGCCTTGCTTCGAAGAAAAACAAAGGGAGAAGTGAAGGATGTGATTTCGCAAGAGTTAAAAATTAACCGGGAAAAATACCTGGTTGAAAAGGACGGAATTGAAATTCAATTACCACGCAAGGAATTTGAATTGTTGGCGCTGTTGGCATCGCGTCCAGATTTCGTGTTTAAAAGAGAGGTCATTCTTGAACAAGTTTGGGGAACGGACATCATTGTTGGAGATCGAACGATCGATGTACACATTCGAAAATTACGCGAAAAAATCGGTGATCAATACATCTCAACGGTCAAAGGAATTGGATATAAATTCAACCGATAATTTGGTTCAATCTTTGTTAAGTCAGAAAAAAAATAGTGTTATGAAATATATATACTTGATCCTTTTTGTCGGTGCTTTGGGTAATTCTCAAGCTCAAACATTTGAAGAACAATTTTCACCTATTCGACAAAAATTAGAAAAATGGGATCCAATTAGAGGCGCATGGTTAGCGCTTTCCATGTTGGCGATGTCTGAACACAAAGCGATACCAGACCGAACCTTTCCGGAGGATTTCACACCCTATGAAATGTTGACAATGGTCCCGATGTCAGATCGAAAAGACATGGAAAGTATGATTCAGCAAAGTCGATTGCCAAATGGGTCATTTTCAACTAGCCAATGGAATGTGATTGATGTGCTCTTTTCACATTCATTTTGTAACCAAGTCATTGGGCGAAGTTTTGGTGATCCGCATTTAAAGTCCTTCGATGAAGCAACATATTCCTTTCAAACAGTGGGTGAATTTGTATTAGCCAAATCAGAAAAAAGTCAATTTGAAGTTCAAACGCGTCAACGTGCTCAATCAGATAACTTTTCATTAAATGCTGCTGTAGCGATGAATGTCGCGGGAGATCGAGTTTGCTATTATGCGAGCACGAAACCAGATAATTTGAATTCCAATTTGCGCTTGAATGGCATGCCAGTTCAATTACAAGGAAGAACTTATTTCTTACCGAATGGTGGGGTCATTCGATTTGAAGGTAGAAACTATACGGTATCCTGGCCAACGGGAGAAATGTTGATTTTTGATGTGCGCTCTTCTAGTGAATTTGGTTTTGTGAATACAACCGTTCATGTTTTCGCTTGTGATGCAGGAAGTTTCCAAGGATTACTGGGCAATGCAAATGGAATTGCGGATGATGATTTTCAAGGAAGAAACATGGATCGCCAGCGTCCAGCTTATATGGCCTTTTCAACTTTTGGAAATTCATCCTTGCAACAAGCTTCTAACATAGCGGAGAAAGAATATTTGGCCTTTTTAGCAAAAGATTTTGCGGAGGATTGGCGTGTTACGCCACAAACTACCTTGTTCGACTATGCTCCAGGAACGTCCACGGATTATTATACAGACCGCAGTTTTCCTAGAGTTCATTTAACAGTGGCGGACATGAATCCAACTCAACGAGACAATGCAAGAGCGCGTTGTCAAGCCATGGGAATTCCAGCGGCTGAAATGGGGGGGTGTATTTTCGATCAAGGTTACTTGAATATTGGGCCAAATCAAGTTCCGAGTCCGAATAAACCAATTCCTACCGAAACGGTATTAGGCACGATTAACAAACCGGCATTGCACACCAATCAATATGTTTTTCCTGAAGCAAATCTGGCGCCATCTGGGGCTAATAATCCTTTGCCGATTCAACAACAGAAACCAAGTATGAATCGAGAGGAGAATCCTTCCGTGTCAAAACCGGAGACTGAAAGTCGTTTCGATACGCCGCCAACGAAACCATCTGTGAATGTGCCAAGTCATGTCGTTCCGGCGAATCCGGTTCGTCCAAACACTCCTGCGGCTCCAACCGCAGTTCCAGCAAAACCAGCACATACTCCTGTTCCAGCAACACCAATTAAACCGAGTATTCCTTCGGTAAAATCTGGAAAAGGATAGTGTTTATTCATAACCATGAAAAGGATCTCAAGCGAGGTCCTTTTTTTTGTTCAACACTGTAAACCTCCGTAACACTTTGGTCATAAAAAAAGGGCAGGAATTTCTTCCCGCCCTCTTCTTGATAAGAGTTTACCCGATTATTTGATTACTCGGTAGGTAAACGCGTTTTGAGTATTTTTCAATTGAACCATGTATGTTCCATTTGCCACGTTACTCATGTCAATGTTTGCGTTTGTTGCATTTATTTGTCCACTCATAAGGATTTTTCCTTCCATGTTTGTAAGCGTATAATCTAACGCTGATGTCACATTTCCAATCATCAATACCGATTGCACTGGATTAGGATAAACGTTCATTTGTGTCAAGTTATTGTTCGAAAGACCAGCTTCAGATAAATTAAGAACAGAAATGATGTTGTAGTAAACAGGTTGCGATTTGATTGGGCAATATAATTGTAAAATCAAATTGTATAATCCAGTCGTTCCAAATGGCACAGAATACGTATAGTTTACATACATAGAGTTCCCATTCGTATCAATTAAATACCATGTGGTGTATAAGGAATCTTGTGTAAACATGGAGTTGCCGAAAGAAGCAGAAACCATATACGCTGTATCCAAGGCTCCTAAGTCAATCGTGCAATTGTAAATCCATCCTGAGCTCATTGTTCCAATAACGTTTGCTCCACTTGCTAAATTTCCAATTACTGTTACTGAATCGATATTCGTTGATGAATTACCAATTGTACAAGAACTTGTGAATGAACATTGATTGTTATCGAACACTGTTACTGTATACGTCCCAACGCAAAGATTATTGATGACGGAAGAAGTTGACCCATTCGACCACTGAATTGTGTAAGGATTGGTTCCACCATTGATGGATAAAGCAGCTGATCCATCACAAGCCGTTGCACCAGTGGCATTCGTGCTGGTAATGTTTCCGTTAAATCCAAAACAAGGATTTAAAGCGTTAGAGTCAACAACAACTGTTGCTGCGCCATTTGCTGCGCATCCGTTTGCATCAATTACGGTGACGGAATAGGTACCAATACATAGGTTTGACACTGTATTTGTTGTGATCATTCCACCAATATTCGCCCACTGATACGTGTAAGGCGCAGATCCACCAACAGCTGTTACGTACACAGATCCATCGCATACATTCGCGCCTGAAGTAGGCGTACTCGAGCAAGAAACCAAGAATCCAGCACATGGATTCGGTACATTTGTTCCAATGGTAAATGGTGAAGTAGATGTAAATCCACCTCCCATAAAGATTAAGCTATATTGACCAGCACAAAGGTTGTTGATCATGTAACCTCCATTTTGGATGATGGTGTTTCCTTGCATCCATGTTAGACTAGCTGCAGTAACTAAGTTATTTGTATCTACAAATGCACTTCCGTCACAAAGACCTGGTCCACTCACGTTTGTCACATTCACAATAATTTGTGATTTTGCTTCAAAAGAGAATAAACTCGCAAGGATGAAGCTTAAAAGTAGGATTTTTTTCATGTAAAAATTTTTCGATTAGACGACTCGAAGTTACGAAAGGTTGCTTAATTATCCTTGTGTATTGTTTAAATTTGAAACATGAAAAACATAGGATTGAGGATATTCATGATTTATTGCTTGTTCAGTGGGACATTGTCCGCTCAAAAGCAACCTAAAATAGTCGTGGGAATTGTAGTGGATCAAATGTGCTACGATTACCTGTATCGATATGAGCACCATTTTACGGACGGTGGATTTAATCGTTTCTTAAAAAAAGGATTGAATTGCCGAAATACCTTGTATAATTATGTCCCAACGTTTACTGGACCAGGTCACGCTTCCATTTACACCGGAACAACGCCATCCAATCATGGAATTGTTGCAAATGAATGGTATCAACGTTCTTCGAAGTCTTACGTAAATTGTGTTTCGGATAAAAGTGTTCAAACCGTTGGGAGTTCTTCGTTAGAAGGACAAGCGTCGCCCCACAATTTACGAACATACACCGTTACCGATCAATTAAAATTAGCTTCTCCGAAGTCAAAAGTGATTTCGGTTTCCATTAAAGACCGAAGTTCCATTCTTCCCGGAGGACATTTAAGTGATGGTTCGTACTGGTATGATTATTCCAGTGGGAAGTTCATCACTAGCACCTACTTTAAAAAAGAACTTCCTAAATGGCTACAAACATTCAACGAGTCTAAAAATGCAGATCGCTATTTGAAAACGTGGGATTTATTGTATCCGAAATCAAGCTATCAAGCGGTGGATGAAAGTCCGTACGAAACTATTTTAAGTGGGAAAACAGCTGCAACTTTTCCATACGCGTTCAAAGAGATGGCTAAAGTATCCAACAATGCAAATCAACTCTTCACTATTTCACCATTTGCCAATGAGTTGTTAACGGATTTAGCAATAGAAGCCATGAGTCGCGAACAATTGGGTGCAGATGGAATCACAGATATGCTGTGTATTTCTTATTCGACTCCGGATATTGCAGGACATGCTTTTGGGCCATATTCATTGGAGATGGAAGATATGTATGCGCGATTGGATCGACAAATTGAGCGTTTGCTTTCGCATTTGGAATCCATGTATGGGAAAGATGGCTTTGTGGTCTTTTTAACAGCGGATCATGCGGTTGTTCCTGTCCCACAAATGTTGGTCGATCGTAAAATGCCTGGTGGATATTTATTCCTAAATGAGCGCATGGTCAACTTAAAAAAAGAGGTGTCAGTGCGATTTGGTGCTGACTTAATCGAAGCGGAGGAGAATCAAAATATATACTTGAATCAAAGCCGAATCGACTCACTAAATCTCCACAAACAAGAATTGGCTGATTTCATTGCGGAGCGCGTACGCACATGGCCTGAGGTGAAGTTAGTGATCACTCAATCCGCATTACTTTCTGGAACGGAAAGTTTGGATGAATGGGGGCAAATGATTCAGAAGGGATTTGATTTGGAGCGAAGTGGTGAAGTGATTTTCATGTTGCATCCAGGCTATTTGACAAAGTCCATTGACGAACCCAAAGCACATACGGGAACTTCCCACGGTTCCGCGTTTAATTATGACACACATGTCCCTTTACTTTGGTACGGAGCAAATATTCCGGCTAAGAACACTTTTCGTCCGATTCAAATTGTGGACGTTGCACCGACATTAATTCATTTGATGAATCTCCAAAGAACGGGAGCAATGACCGGTACACCGATCCTTGAACTTTTAGATAAATAAGATGTCAGAACGCCAATTTTTTCTCGACCACCTCGGACAAACCACGCCATTTCCATTTTTAATTGAAGTGGAACGGGCGGAAGGGAATTACATTTATGCGAAAGATGGCAAGTCATATTTAGATATGATTGCAGGTGTCGCTGTGAATAACATTGGACATCGTCATCCAAAGGTTGTTTCTGCCTTGAAAAATCAAATTGATCAGTATTTGCATGTGATGGTCTATGGAGAATTCATTCAAGATTCACAGCAACGATTGGTCAAAGAATTATTGGAAGTTTTGCCAGAGGAATTGGATGGAGTATACATCGTTAATTCCGGGACAGAAGCGGTTGAAGCTGCATTAAAACTGGCAAAACGCGTGACAGGAAGAACGGAATTGGTATCATTTCGAGGATCTTACCATGGAAGTACACATGGATCCATGAGTGTTTCAGGAAATGAAGTGAAAAAATTGGCATTTCGACCCTTGTTGCCAGATGTCCAATTCTTAACACATAATCATCTAGCAGACCTGGAAAGAATCACGGAGAAAACGGCGGCGGTCATATTAGAAACCATACAAGGTGACGCCGGAGTTCGCAAGCCAAGTGTAACGTTTATGAAAGCGCTGCGTCAGAGATGTGACGAGGTTGGCGCGATGTTGATTTTGGATGAAATTCAATGTGGAATGGGAAGAACTGGAAAGATGTTCGCTTTTGAACATTTTGGGATCATCCCTGATATAGTAACACTTGGAAAGGCTTTGGGTGGCGGAATGCCGATTGGTGCATTGGTGGCATCGCAATCGCGGTTGAATGAATTCACACATGCTCCAATGTTGGGTCATATTACCACCTTTGGTGGGCATCCTGTGATCTGTTCGGCAGCTGCGGCGGCTGTTCATGTATTGAAAACGGAAATTTCGTGGCCCGAATTGGAAGCGAAAGCCCAACGCTTCGAAGATCGTTTCAAGGAACAAAAGGAAATAAAGGAAATACGCAGGGTCGGGATGATGTTTGCATTTGACATGGAAAGCGCTGAGCGTGTAGAAAAAGTAGTGACAAAATGCATGGAAAAAGGATTAATTACCTTTTGGTTTTTATCTCATCCATACAGTTTTCGTTTGTCTCCGCCATTAAACATGGAGGAATCCGTGCTTATGCACGCGGCAGATTTAATCATCGGCGCCATTGATGAAACTGCCGGTTATTAGTCCATCTGTCTAGAAAGACGTATTTTTGCAAACGCTAAAAAAATTATGAAGGTAACAGATCACATAGAGAACGCAAAGGACACACTTTTTTCATTTGAAATTCTTCCACCATTGAAAGGCAAGAGCATTCAATCGATTTATGAAGGCATTGATCCCTTGATGGAATTCAAGCCTAAGTTTATCAATGTGACTTATCACCGTGAGGAATTTATTTACAAGGAACGTGAAAATGGATTATTGGAAAAAATTGCCATTCGCAAGCGTCCGGGTACGGTAGGGATTTGTGCTGCCATCATGAATAAATACGATGTAGATGCCATTCCACATTTGATTTGCGGAGGATTTAGCAAGGAAGAAACGGAAAATGCCTTGATCGATTTACAATTTTTAGGAATAGACAATGTCTTGGCTTTAAGAGGTGATTCAATAAAAACGGAAAGTAGTTTTCGTCCACATAAAGAAGGCCATGCATTTGCGGAGGATTTGATTCATCAAATTAGCGATATGAATCGTGGAAACTACATGATGGATGACGTTCAGTTGGAGCCGACGAACTTTTGTATTGGTGCTGCTGGCTATCCGGAGAAGCATTTTGAAGCAATGAATTTGGAAACTGATTTACTGAATGTAAAGCGCAAGGTAGACGCTGGGGCTTCCTATATCGTTACGCAGATGTTTTTTGATAATTCAAAGTTCTTTCGCTTTGTTGAATCTTGTCGAGCGATTGGTATTACCGTACCGATTATTCCGGGAATTAAACCAGTTAAAACATTGGCGCACATTAGTTTCTTACCGAAATTCTTCCACATTGACTATCCTGTCGAATTGTCCAATGAATTGTTAAAATGCAAGGACAACAAAGCGGTTGAACAGGTTGGTATAGAGTGGGGGATCCAACAATCCAAGGAGTTAAAAGCAAACGGAGCTCCGTGCATCCATTATTACACCATGTCCAATTCGACTTCAGTGCAACACATTGCACGAGAGGTATTTTAATCAACTACTATGAAAGCAATTTTAACGATTTTTTTATTTGTCAGTATTTTCTCTTTTGGACAATCCATCAAGTTTAAAAATGCTGTCGTTGTTGCGCAATTCGATAAATCAGAAGATCGTTATGCCATGGAATTGAATTATGCTGAAATCCTTCAACAACATGGCTACAAAGCAATGCCTTCTTTTAATGTATTGAAACAAGGAGAGCCATTGGTTAATTTGGCAAACGATTCCATCAAAAAGATTTTAAGAAGCAAAGGGGTTGATGCATATGCCATTTTAAATGTGCGTGGTTACGACCGTCGATTTAAACCCTCAGAGGCAAAGATATCTTTGAAAGAAATACTTGAAATGACGAGTATTTATCACATTTATCGCGACGAAGCAACATCGGTCACTTTCGAGTTTACCTTTTTTGATTTGAATGATCAATTGATTGGACGCAGTTTGTTGAAATGCAATAATGTTTCGGACCGTGATTCTGTCATGAAACGTTTTCGTAAAAAAATGCCCAAGTTGATTGCTTCAGGCTGGAAAGCGTAATTAATTCTGCATTTCGTACGCTTTCTGCATTTCTTTGTCCTCCGGAGTGCTATACACACCACACTTATTTGGCTTCTCGAACAGTTTAATGAATTTCACTTGTGCCTGTATTGGCCAATAAGAGGAAGAATACCAATTGAAATTCGCGTTAAACCCATCCCAATGATTGACTGTTACAATGGGAACCGTCACACTTGGAACAAACATCCATGCTTTGTTTAAACGAATTCCAACTCCTAGGCTATACACAAATTGAGCTGCAAGCTTATTGTCGTTGTATCCTTCAAAGGATCTTGTCGTTAAATGTGGGTCGTACCCATTGTTATAGGTTGTGTCACCTGGTGAAATACAATACGAAAATTGAAATCCGAGGCTGTTGTCCACAAAATGCTTGCGTACTTTGACAATTTTCTTTTTTCCGAAATACACCAAAGAATGGGCACTGTATCTTCCGTATAAGTAGCCGTTATTAAATTGTCCACTTTCTTTTGATGAACTGATGACATCTCCCAAGGCGTTTTTGTAAGTGACTTCCGTTTCTTCTGTGCCACGATACATGGCATATCCAAGTCCCCAATCAAAGTAATCAATGATGCGGCTTTTTTTCAAAGCCTTGACAGGTGTTCCTTTCCATTTTGGAAAGTGAACCATTCCAAATTCAGCATAGATTCCTAATTGACTTTTGGGTGTAATGTTATAAATTCCTCTTGCGCCATTTAGGGAAGTTAATTCACCTTGAATTGGATCACTATGAAAGGAGTAAGTGGGTCCCAAAGAGAACTGAATTCCGTGGTTACTCACCACCATGTAGTCATTCCCTTTTTTTTCAGATTTCACGAATCCACCTTGTCCAAAGGCAGTCAACGAGCAAAAACCAAAAAGTGCAAGTAGGTATTTAGCCATAATTAAAATTTAAAGTCCGCGCTTTTTTCCAAGAGAATATCCATCACGATTTTTGAATCCCATTCCTCCTCAATATTCGGCAAGGCCATGATTTCATCCATGATTTCACTTTGAATGTTTCCTTGACGGTAAGCATCTCTATAGCGAATGTTGCTAAAGGTTACTTGAGAATACAATGGCAACCAACGGTCTGGGTGTAATTCACTGAATTTTGCTTCAATTTTTTTACGTAAAATAAATGCTGGGTCAGCAACATAATCGCGCATGACGTAATAATTGTCAACGGATAAATCTTGTAAAGCATCGCCATCTGGTTTGCGCTCTGTGCTATATTCCGCGAAAATTGCATCCCAGTCATGGTTGTGTTTGTGCATGAGGCGATTCATTACCGTACAGTCTTCGAATCCAGCATTCATACCTTGTCCGTAGAATGGAACAGTAGCATGTGCCGCATCACCCATCAAGGCAACTTTTCCGTTTGTCCATGGATAGCAACGAATAATGGCCAAATTGGACAATGGATGATCTTCCCACGCATCCGCGATGTTTGGCATCATTTCATAAAAATCAGGGAAGGTGGTTTGAAAGAAATTATTTACCGCTTCGCGAGAAGTCAATTTATCAAAAGAATTTTCTCCGCCTTCGTGAGGCATGAAAAGCGTACAGGTAAAAGAACCATCTTCGTTGGCCATTGCCATGAGCATAAAACGACCTCTTGGCCAAATATGCAAAGCGTTTTTATCTAATTTATGCGATCCATCTGGATTTGCCGGCAATAATATTTCACGGTAGCCATCTGCAATGTAATTTTGGCTAAAGTTGAAACGATCTACTTTTTGAAATGAATTGTATCGAACAGCTGAAAATGCACCATCAACGCCAAAAACCAAGTCCGCTTTCACGGTAACTTCCTCATTTGTAAGTGTATTGGTCAGCGTGACAATTCCCGCTTTTAAATCTACTTTTTTGCAATCGTGGTTATAGTGAATGGTCGCATTTCCATGCTTTTCTGCCATGTCCATCATGACAGCATTCGTTTTTCCTCTTGAAATGGAATAGATCGCTTGTCCTTCTTTTCCATAGGGTTGATAGGACAAATTACCTTGTAAGTCATGCATCATTCGACCGTACATTGGAATACCAATTTTACGGATTTCATCTCCCACACCAACGGCGTCTAAAGCGGTCCATCCGCGAACGGATAAAGCGAGGTTAATGGACTTTCCAGCACTGATTTCTGCTTTGCGAATATCTGGACGTCGTTCGTAAATGGTTACGTTGTATCCAGCTTTGGACATATAAACGGCCCATAATGACCCGACTAATCCTGCTCCGATGATGACGACTTCTTTTTTTTGTTCCATTTCTTGCTAATTAAAGTGATGTGAATCGTCTAGTTTGACTCTTGACAAAGTTAAAAACTATGTCGAATGAATGGGGCAAAAGACGGAGATTTTTCAACAGCGAAAAACGGAAAACTATTTTCTTTTCAAAAAGGTCATATTGCGTTTTAATCCTTGGTATTTCGTGCGTTTCACAGCGCTTCGTTGAAAGAGCACTTGAAATCCGTCTTCTTGTAAATCGTACCAATCATCCTTGCTCAAGTTCAGCAAAGCTCCGCTTGGTTGAAAGCGTTCTTCGTTGTGCAATTGAGAAAAGCGGTTCCATGGACAAACATCTTGACAAATGTCGCAGCCGAACATCCAATTGTCCATTTTTCCTGCGAATTCTTTTGGAAGCAATTCGTCTTTTAATTCAATGGTTAAATAGGAAATGCACTTGGATCCATCTACCACATACGGTTGTGCAATGGCGTCGGTCGGACAAGCGTCGATGCAACGGGTGCATGTTCCGCAAAAATCGGTAATGGGTCCATCAGCTTCCAATTCCAAGTCCACAATTAAATCGGCAATGAAGAAAAAGCTACCTTGATTTCGCGTTATCAAATTGGCATTTTTTCCGATCCAACCGAGTCCAGCTTTTTTTGCCCATGCTTTGTCCATGACTGGCGCTGAATCAACGAATCCTCGTCCGTTTACTTCGCCAATTTCTTCTTGAATGTAGGCAATGAGTTCTTTCAACTTATCTTTTATGACGTAGTGATAATCTTCGCCAAAGGCATATTTTGAAATTTTTGGGGCTTCCGAATCTTCTTGTTTTTGATCGGTGTAATAATTAAAGAGCAGGGAAATAACGGTTTTTGCGTCGTCCACAAGCAGTCGTGGATCTAAACGTTTGTCGAAATGATTAGCCATGTACGACATTTCTCCGTGATAATTTTTTGACAACCATTGTTCTAAGCGAGGCGCTTCCTCCTCTAAGAAAGTTGCTTTTGAAAAGCCAATATGAAAAAAGCCCAGTTCCCTAGCTTTTTGTGAAATCATTTGTTTGACGGGAAGCGTAGACATGGTATTTAGAAAAGTCCTCCTTGTGTCCAGCCGATGTCTTTCCCAAGGTGACGGTACGTTTTTTCGGTAGCTTTACGTCCACGTGGTGTGCGCATCAAGAATCCTTCTTGAATTAAAAAAGGTTCGTAGACTTCTTCCAAGGTTCCTGCATTTTCACCAATCGCTGTGGCAATCGTGGTGAGTCCAACTGGTCCACCGCTGAATTTATCGATGATGACTTTCAAAATGCGAATGTCCATTTCATCTAATCCATTTGCATCCACATTTAAAGCTTTCAAGGCAAATTCGGTGATTTCTTCATCGATTTTACCGGAACCTTTAATTTGCGCAAAGTCACGCACACGACGCAACAAGGCATTTGCAATACGTGGTGTTCCTCGGCTTCGACTCGCAATTTTAAACGCAGCGGATTCATCGATCGGAATGTTCAATAAATGCGCGGAGCGTTCCACAATGGAGGTCAAGGTTTTGGCGTCGTAATATTCCAAACGGGAATTAATCCCAAAACGTGCACGTAGGGGCGAGGTGAGTAAGCCAGAGCGGGTTGTTGCACCGATTAAGGTAAACGGATTTAAATTGATTTGAATGCTGCGCGCATTGGCACCTGAATCGAGCATGATGTCAATCACATAATCTTCCATGGCAGAATACAAGTATTCTTCAATCACGGGACTTAAACGGTGAATTTCATCGATGAACAAGACATCTCCAACGCCTAAGTTTGTCAATAAGCCAGCAAGATCTCCTGCTTTGTCTAATACAGGACCAGAAGTAACTTTGAATCCAACCCCGAGTTCATTTGCGATGATGTTTGCTAAGGTCGTTTTACCGAGTCCTGGAGGGCCATGAAGTAAAACGTGATCGAGTGGTTCGTTTCTTAATTGAGCGGCACGGACAAACACTTCCAGGTTTTCGACAACGGATGGTTGTCCGGCAAAATCACTGAGCGTTTTCGGACGCAGGACTTTATCAATTTCCTGTTCGCCGTTTTTCTCTGCCTCGTCTCTATAATCAAAAGAATCTTCCATTCCTTACAAAAATACAAAAGCATTCCAAATAGGCGTCGCTTCTACTGGGCTATTTCATGTAGGAAATCTGACATGGAGTCAAAATGAAAATCGGCAACGGAAAGTTTTGGATTTGGGTGATGTGTTTTTTCCGGGATGCAGACCACTTTCATTTTAGCAGCGAGTCCAGCAATCACGCCATTCAATGAATCTTCAATGACCAAGCATTTATTTGGTGACACACCAAGTTCTTGTGCAACATGTAGGTAAACAGCTGGATGAGGTTTTCCAAATGCTTCATTTTCCGCAGAATGTGTCACGTCAAAGTAGGAATGAATGCGCAATTCGTTCAGCACGACTTGAATGAGTCGATTGGAGGATGATGTTCCTAGTCCAATTTTAATGTTTTGAGACTTTAAATAATCCAATGTTTCGATGACACCAGCAAGCGGTGCAGCATGTTGGGAAATGAGTTCAATCATCTTCACAATGATGGCCTCTTCAACTTCCTGTTCATCTTTGACACCCCAATTTTCATGGATATTCCAAAAATGAATGACTTCATCAATGCGCAATCCAACGGTTTTTTGAAAATCGGATTTTGTCAGGGTTGAACCAAGGGAATGAAAGACTTCTTCCATGGCGATTTTCCAAAGTGGTTCAGAGTCAATCAGGACACCGTCCATATCAAAAATGACCGCTTCGAATTGGGATAAATGAATCATGGCAGAGTGAGCTTAATGAATTTGGCTGGGCCTAAATATTTATTTTTTTCATTGGATAAAAAGTACTGATTTTGTCCAAGGTAAACGCAGGCTTCAACTTGTTGAATGTGGGGGTAATAATAGAGGTTTTCCATGTGAATTCCTTCTTTCGGAAAAGTCATTAAGATTAAGCGATTGTAGGTGCTTAGCACAATGTGGTTTCCAACGGTGCATGCACTTGTTATGGCATCTTTCAAGTAGGATGTTTTGTTCAATTTAATTTCCGCCGTTTTTTTAATGGTTTTATTGGCATTCGCTTCAAATTGAACGGTGTAGAGATAGGAAATTCCGTCAAACGGTTTCGTGCTATTTTTCGTAAAAATCCATAATTGTCCTTCGAAAAATGTCATGGCTTCTGCATCGAAATACCGTTGCTTTTCAGAGGGCGGAAAGTTTGTTTGTTCTTGGTATCGAAAGGACATTTTTTCTGCATTGACTAGCGATTCTTTCACGAGGTCTTGTTTTGCGATTCGGTATAAACACAAGTCTTTTCGTTCATTCATGTTGTTTCCAAAATCTCCGATGTACAGGTAGTTTTCGTCGCTGGCCAACGCTTCCCAATCAACATTTGTTGCGTTTACGGTTATTTCGCGGATGATTTGTCCGGAAAGGTTCAGAACGTATAAAATCGGTTTATTTCCGCCGTCATTTATGGCGATCAATGTTGAATCAGTCCATTTTTCCAATCCGGAAATTTCAGAAAGTTCAATCGGGAGTTTATAAGAAGTTTGTGCATAAACAAATGCTGGAAGTAGAAGTGTTAGAAGTCCAACCAAGCGATGCATTACGACTCAATAAAAAGACGAACAGTTTCAATTTTTCGATCGCTCACTTCTTCCACAACCAAGCGGTATTTTTCCAATTGCACGGAGTCACCTTGTGTAGGGATGGATTCGATGTGGTGAATAATGAGTCCTGCGAGGGTATCGTATTCTTCGGATTCTTCTAAATCAAGTTTGAATTCTTCATTGAGATAATCGATGTCAATGCGCGCTGAAAACAAGAATTCTGAATCGCTAATTCGTTCTTCCAACCAATTTTCTTTGTCGTGTTCATCTTCAATTTCCCCGAAAATCTCTTCAATGACGTCTTCTAACGTGATGATTCCGGCTGTTCCTCCATATTCATCGGTAACTACGGCAAAGTTCCCAGCTTGTTTGGTGAATTTCTCCAATAGTTCTTTTCCAGAAATAACCGTTGGAACGAAGCTGATGGGCTTTAAGATTTGTTTAATGGATTTCGGTTGTGAGAACAAATCGAAGGAATGGACATATCCAATGATGTTATCGATGTCGTCGCGGAAAACGATTAATTTGGACAAGCCTTTATCAATCAGTAATTGTTTTGCTTCTTCGATGCTTTCTTCGATTTCGACGCCAATGATTTCGGTTCTCGGAATCATGCAATCGCGCGCTTTCACATGACTGAAATCTAAGGCATTGCGCAGGATGAGCATTTCGTTGCTGAATTCCTCTTCCGCCTTGATACGTGAACTGAGTTCATCCACATAATGTTCCAAGTCGACTTTGGAAAAAACGCGAGCCGATTGATCTTGTGTTGATCCAAATAACTTTAGGATGATGTAACTGAAGAACAGCACAAGTTGTGTTGGCAAATACAAGACAATGTAAAGAACCAACATTGGGGCGAGCGTAATGTCCAAAAAGCGATTGGGATTGATCTGCACTAATGCCTTCGGAAGGAATTCCGCTGTGACCAAAACAATCAATGTGGAGGTGATCGTTTGCAAGACCAACAAAAGCACTTCATCAGAAATCCCGAGTCCCATGAAGAAGGTATTCAAAACGCGAGCGGCTGCGATTCCATACATCACCAGCGCAATGTTATTTCCCATTAACAAGGAAGCAATCATGGTTGATTCTTTGTGGAAGAAAAGCCCAATGATGCGACTTTTTATCGATCGGTTTTTCTTCATCACCTCAATGCGCAAGCGATTGGATGACAAGAACGCTAACTCCATGGCTGAAAAGAAAGCTGAAGCGAGAATGGAAATGAGAATGATGATAAAATCTACACTCATAGTTGTGGGATTGACATCCAGTTTTTATAGGACATCTTGACCGATATCCTTGCGGTAATATGCACCGTCGTAGTTGATTTTTGAAATGGAATCGTAGGATTTTTCCAAAGCGGCATCCAAGTTTTTGCCATAGGATGTCACCGCAAGTACGCGTCCACCTGCTGTTAACACAGACGGTCCATCAGCGCTTGTTCCCGCATGGAAAACGATGCTATCTACAATGCTATTTAAACCAAAAATGGATTTTCCTTTTTCGTAGTCACCAGGATAACCACCAGAGACCATCATCACAGTTGCAGCACTTTTATCGATGAATTGAATGTCGCGTTCTGAAAGTGTATTACTTGCTACGCCTTCGAATAGATCGAGGATATCTGATTTCAATCTTGGAATAACTACCTCTGTTTCCGGGTCACCCATGCGGCAATTGTATTCAATGACAAATGGATCTCCTTTTACGTTGATGAGTCCGAAGAATACGAATCCTTTGTACGTAATGTTCTCTGATTTTAGTCCTTTAATTGTTGGGACAATAATGCGGTTATGCACCTTATCCATGAAACTTGCGTCAGCAAATGGAACAGGGGAAATAGCACCCATTCCACCGGTGTTCAATCCGGTATCGCCTTCGCCAATTCGTTTGTAGTCTTTTGCCTCAGGTAAAAGTTTGAAAGATTCGCCATCTGTCAGGACGAAAACGGAAAGTTCAATTCCGTCTAAGAACTGCTCAATGACCACTTTGCTACTTGCTGCTCCGAATTTCTCATCGAGCAACATGCTTTTCAACTCTGCTTTCGCTTCCTGTAAATCCGTTAAAATCAACACGCCTTTCCCAGCAGCAAGTCCGTCTGCTTTCAACACGTATGGACCTTTCATTCCTTCTAAGAACGCTAATCCTTGAGAAATGGTATCTGCCGTAAAGGTTCCGTATTTCGCGGTAGGGATCGCATGGCGGGACATAAATGCTTTTGCAAAGTCCTTGCTTCCTTCTAATTGTGCGCCAAATTGACTTGGACCGATGACACCAACTTTTTTCAATTGTTCATCTGCTTGGAAGAAATCGTAGATTCCTTTCACCAATGGTTCTTCCGGACCAACGATGACCATGTCGATTTGTTGTTCAAGTACAAATGTTCGGATTCCATCGAAATCGGTTGGAGATAAATCGATGTTTTTCCCATGTTTTTTTGTTCCTGCATTTCCAGGAGCAATGAATAAATCATCTAAAATGGAACTTTGAGCAATTTTCCATGCTAATGCATGTTCACGTCCACCAGAACCTAATAAAAGTACTTTCATGAACAGTGATTTAAAATCGATTCAAAAATGCGTACACCATCGGTGTTTCCTAAATGAAGATCAGCGGCACGTTCAGGGTGCGGCATCATTCCGAACACATTTTTTTGTTTGTTGCTAATTCCAGCGATGGAATGCAAAGATCCATTTGGATTTGCTTCATCTGATATCAATCCTGCTTCGTCACAGTAGTGAAACAATACTTGATCGTTGTCTTGAATGCTTTTAATGGTGTCATCGGAAGCAAAAAAACGTCCTTCACCATGCGCGATTGGAATTTTATATGCTTGACTCATGTTTAAGTCCATGCTTGGCGCTGCACTTAAACTAGCTGGTTTCAAATGCACATTTTTACAGATGAATTTCTGTGTGTTGTTGTGAAGCAAAGCTCCTTCTAACAAACCGGACTCTGTCAAAATTTGAAATCCGTTACAAATCCCCATTACGTAACCACCGCGATCAGCATGACGCATGACCTCTGTCATAATTGGAGAGAATTTCGCAATGGCTCCAGAACGAAGGTAATCCCCGTAGGAAAAACCTCCAGGAATGATGACCATATCCACATTTTTCAAATCTGTATCCTTATGCCACAAATGTTCCACTTGTTGTCCCATCATCTCTTGCAAAACATAAATCATGTCTTGATCGCAATTTGATCCGGGAAACGTTACAACTCCAAATTTCATCTTACTAGGTTATTATCGTTCAAAATTAATCATTTAAACTGCTACTCTGTGAAGCTGATAAAAAATTTCACAAAGGAATACAGCAGTGTAATGTAGAAAAAGATGCTTGCAAGGATTCCTGATCGCTTGCTCAGAAATGCATAGGTTAAAAAGTAGGTAAGTGGAATTATCGCTAAGGATAAATACACCAATGATCCACTAAAGAAAAAATCAACGCTCCCAAGTAAAATGAAAAAGGCGAATAAGAGTCCGAGCATTTGAATTTGTTTTTTCAAACGCAATGAGGATTTCAATAATCTTGCCCCAAGACTGAAAAGGCTGATAAACAACAACGCAGCAAATAATCCAACAACTGGATAATTGTTAAGCGCTTGCTGATAATTATGCATGTTCCAATTCGGCAATAACCAGGAAAAACCAAGTTGATTGGTAAAGAACAAATAGCTGAAATAGTAAATTAATGGAACGCTTATTCCTGCTAGACATAGGAAAAGTTCACGCCAGATGAATGGACGAATGACCACGATCATCATCAATATAAAAGGAATTACGGGAAGCAAGTAGGGTAGAAATATAATGCCTAGACTGGATAATAGACCGGCATTAAACACCACCATTTTTCCATCTGAATTCTGTTTTAATTGGAAGAGGACACTCATTGTCAAAATGATAAATAAATGCGCCAATAAGCTTCCGTCAAAGGAATTAAGTGGGATAAACATTGGAGTCAATACCACGTAGATCAAACTGATGATATAGGTGTTTTTATCAAGGAATTCGTGACTATTGAACACGGCATTTAACAATACGGCATTCAAAAGAATGAGAAGTGACTGAATAATGTAAGATGCGACACTTCCAATATTGACACCGTGAAAAAAAAGTCCGTCAGCACGTAGGGTGGGACTCACCTGTAGTCCTAGAATGGACGCAAGGGCGTAAACACCAACAATGAATGGCAATAAAAATAACACCCCAGTTCGGTTGTCTAAAAACAGTCGAATCATAGAACGAAGTTACTTTTTTCTGACGGGTACAATGTATGATTGTGAATAACTCGACGCATTTGTTCAAAATGACTTATTTAACGAGAAATTAATTTTGTTTTGATTCTCATTTTTCGCTAAAAATGATATATTTGCTTTCCTCAACAAGCGAGGACGAATTGAAAGAATATGGCTATGAATAAGGAAAAAAACAGATACTCAGATGCGGATCTTGAAGAATTCAAGGAACTCATTTTACATAAATTGGCGGAAGCACATGTAGATTATAAATTGTTGGTTGGTTCGCTGTCTCACAATGACGACCACGGAACAGATGATACGGGCAGAACTTTCAATATGATGGAGGATGGATCTGAGACCTTGTCACGAGAAGAAGTTGCTCAATTGGCAGCTCGTCAAGAAAAATTCATTCAAAGCCTTCAGGCTGCTTTGGTGCGCATTGAGAATAAAACGTACGGAATTTGCCGTGTGAATGGAACACTTATCCCAAAAGCACGTTTGCGTTTGGTGCCTCACGCAACCATGAGTATTGACGCAAAAAATGCGCAAAAATAGTGAGGAAAAAACTGACGATTGTTTTCGTAGTAGTTCTGTTGTTGTTGATTTTGGATCAACTCATCAAGATTTACATTAAATCAAGTTTTGAACCTGGGCAAACCAATGCACTTTTCGGAGATTGGTTTTTGTTGCATTACATTGAGAATCCGGGTATGGCCTTTGGAACCACCTTTGGCACTGGTATTTGGCACAAACTTGCGTTGAGTATTTTTCGGTTCATTGCTATTGGATTTCTGATCTATTACCTTGTAAAACAAGCGAAGAAAAACACTTCTCTAGAGTTCTTATTGGTCTTTGGGTTGATTCTCGCAGGTGCGGCGGGAAATTTGATTGATTCTATGTTTTACGATTTCTTTTTCCCTTTAAATCCATGTGATTCGTTCAATCAAATGCCTGGTTCGGGCATTAAGGCTGTTTGTTCGGACTACGGCTTTAACTATCCGGTGGAACTACGTCATCAAGGATTTATGTTAGGAAGTGTGGTGGATATGTTTCAATTTAATGTCAATTGGCCACAATGGGTGCCTGTATTAGGTGGACAACAAATTTTTCCAGCTATTTGGAATTTGGCAGATGCATGCATTTCAACGGGAGTTATCCTCATTCTCATTCGTCAACGCACCTATTTCCCAAAGAAAAAACAAGCAGAGGAAACCACTGTTTAGAAATTCCACTTCATGTTTCGGTCGTCCAAAATGGCGAAGGACACTTTCCAATTGAAGGTTGGTTTGATGTGATTTCCATCGGAAATAACACCGTAAATCCCTACACGAAGACGTCTTCTTGACATTTTAAAGTTGCGTTCGAGTCCACCAAGAACTTCGTAATGTTGCCAGTTGTGTTCCAAAATGTACATCGCTCCTGCCCCAGCAACAAGTCCAATTCTCGTTTTCTTGAAGTACGGGATTTTGTTTAATATGGCACCGTTGTCGTGATGCACAACGTGGGCTTGAAAAACATAGTTTGTAGTGGGTAACGTTGTGTCTAATCCTTGAAACGAATAGAGTGGATTGGAAAACCAAATGGGATCACTTCTACGTTGGTACTTGTAGTCTGGATTATACAGGTGTCGAGCGCTCAAGAATTTCCCAACTGAAATGCGGTAATTCATGGTTCCAAGAGTGGAAATTTTAAACGATTGCATGGCGTCGAATTGCAAGTATTCATGATCGACATCACTGCCAAATAATTTTGGAATTCCACGTTCGTAATTCACGCTAAATGTTGGCCATGCGGAACCTAATACCACTTTTTTATGTGGTTCTCTCATGTATTTTTGCTTAGGAGTATAGCTGAATCCTAAATAACCAATAAGTGCTTGATACGGCTGAAACGCGGTCGGATCATTATTCGGAATGATGTTGTCAATCGCGTTTAAAAATTGAAAGTCACTTAAACTTCGTCGTTCGCTAAATCCTAGCGAAGAGTAGGCGTAGAAACCATTGAATAGTTCGTAGTCGCAGGACAAGGTCATTTTTGTGGCTTCAATGAAATTGTCGCGTTTGTAAATTTGTGTGATGGCGTCATAACCACGAATGACATCAAAATCATGGTTGATTGCGAAACGAACAAATCCAAAATGAAATGGATCGAACCGATAGCGCCACCAAGTATCTCCTTTGATGTCTTTGTTTAAAAATCCATAGGAAATGCGCGAATAGGATTCCAACGATCGCTCATCTTTCCATTTTTTAAAGTAGTCGAAACTTGGATTCAAGCGTGGACCACCAATCCCAAAAGGCTGAATGAGTGTTGCTGCGGAACCTAAACTCCATTGATATTTGAGGTCTCTGTTGCGGTGATCGACACCAAACCACAAAATTTTAAGTGCCGTTATTTTATTGAAAACAGCATCGACCGAATCCAAGTATTCCTTACGATTGTAGTAATCCCTTATGCTATCCTTGATGATGATAAAGCGTTGTTCTTCCGGACTTAAACTTGTTTGACGCGCAGTTGACCAATAACTAGAATCACGTTCATAGGCATCTTGCGTGGTGACGGCTACTTCCGTGTTAAAAAACTTCTTGCCAAAATTCGGATCAAAATTGTAATTGTTAAAGGTTGCAGTGGTTTGACAAACCGATGTTTCATTCTTGTATTTTACACCGTAGTTGAGGATTTGTTTGTCCAATACACACAGGGTGTCGCCAACAATCGAATACGTTTGCTCAATTTGAAAATGATCGTAAATCAACAAGTTACCTTTATTCATGGTTAATTGCAGTTTTTGAATCAAAAACAAAGAGTCAATCACATAGATGTATCCTTCTAAAGTGGTGGTAGCGGTGTTTCGTGGAATGATTTTAATCTTACAAATGGTTAAGCCATTTTCCTCATAGGTTTCTTCTAAACGATATTTGTAAGATAGAATACCAGGGACAGAAATCGGCGAGCTCACTGGGGTTTGATGTAAATCATCCAAATGCAAGAGATTCTCAAAGAAGTTGAAATTGGATTTTACGGTAGTCGTGTAATACAAGGATTGAGCAGTTCCATGCAATGAATACGCGTTTCGAATTTCTTTGACTTTATTTCCGGGGGCGTAATTCCTGGACAATTGCACTTCGAGTAAATTCATGTTATCGACCCAAGCAGGCGCTTTCGGAAGTGACGATTCGAGTGGGTCCACATCTTTCGGATTTTCATCCGCTTTTTCTTCTTTTTTCTTCGGAGTTTTTTCTTTGATGTCTCTGTTTTCAGTTGCTTTGATATAGACATCAACAGAATGTGGATAGTTCCATGGATTCATTTGGTCGCGTTTTTCGACCACTTTCAACATGATTTCACGTCCAACGTTCGTTCGTTTCGTGTTGATGACAACTTCGTGGTAATCCTGCGCTTTTTCTGGAAAAAGCTGCACGTCTCGTTGTAAATCAATGTTACTGATGGAAACATAGGTTTCGCGGTCTTGGAATCCAGTAGCGGTAACGACCAAGAAATATTCACCTGGCATCAGCGAAAGTTCGAATTTTCCTTCCGAGTTGGCTACCGTACGTTGATCTGCTGTGTTTTTAACGAAAATCGTTGCAAAAGGAATCGGTGCTTTTCGCTCATCAAAAACTGTCCCCCGAACGAAGTTCTGTGCGGAAAGTGTACAGGCAAGAAAGAGGCTCACGAAAAGCAGAAGTGATTTCATATGGATATAAGACAACTAAAAGCCAGTTTTGTTACAAAAATACAACAACTATTCGGCCTCATTGTTGTTCGCTTGATCCTTCATGAATTGCGTATGATTGCCCATTCTTTTCATCATCCAGCGTTTCACAAAGAAAGTAGCCAATGCAACAAAAGAGAAGACATAATTGGATACGTATTTCTCAAATCCTTCTGTGATGCATAGATAGGTCACGGAAACAAACGTTACGGTTGCAACAGCTAACCAAAAGTAACTCATGATGGTATTGTACAGTTTCATATTAATTTATTTCAAGTTCTTTATCAATCACGATGTGTCCAACGGGCTTGATTAATTCGTATTTACTAAAATCTTGTTTGGTTCGAATTCCTTCTCCGAAAATAGTTCCTTTGGGTGAACGGACGACGACGCTCGATTGAGAGTAAATCGAACTGTCTTTTTGATTCCAAAACAAGGCTTCAGTTTCCAAGGTTTGTTTTTTCTGATAGTTGTATAATCGAACTGAATCTTTTACCATTAAGGTGCCTTTTGTGTAGTTGATTTCGCCGTATAACGCGGTAAGTTTGGAAACGATTTCTCCTTTTTCGTTGAAAAAATGGACTTTCAAGCTATCTTTTATCTTGGTAATTTCTTCTTTTCCTCGAAAGGTTTCAGCGAGACTCGCAAAAATTTCAACGCGCGCATAGCCTTCATCCGAATAAATCATCTTGAGGTTTTTGGTCGTTTCGTCTGGGGAGTGAACGTCAAAACTGATGCGTTCAATGGCTTCGATGTCATTCTCACAGGAATTCATTCCTGTCCAAATGAAAAGGAGCAATCCGATTAATCCAATTTTCTTTGTCTGAACCACTTTTCGAAGTTGGATGGAGCCAAAATTAGGCTGATGTTTAGTCCGGCAAATTGTTCTTGAATTCCAGTGCTTTGATTGCTGGTTCTTTTTCCAAGTGTAAAGCCAAAGTTTACAGAACTCGCTGACATTTGTGCTAAAATGGGAAGTCCGAGTCCAAAAGTCACGGCAGATTCTTCGTATTGAATGCCATTTTTACTGTACGGTAACGTTTGGGAATAGAAGCCTACCCGGTAAGTGATTTTCTCAAGTCCCTTTAGGGTAGCAATGTTTTCCATCATTTTTGTTTCAGGACTAAATTGCATACCGAATGACATGCGAGAAAAGTTTGTCATACCGAAATCCGGAACAAGATCCGTAGCGTCATGACTCATGGATCCAAATTGACTATAGGAAGCCAATAAAGTCAACTTTGGATGAAGTACACGTGTTTGTCTTCTCAGACCAGGAAGTAATATGGCATAATTAAAACCGAGTTGCAAAGACGAAGAATTCAAAATATGAATTCGGCTTCGGCTAAATGCTAAAGTATCATAAGTTGCAAGAGTGTTAATGTTTGAAGCTGTGTAGAATTCATCCTGGTAATATCCTGAAATTTTTTGGTTCGGTAAATAAACAGCACTTAGGGAAATTAAATGATTTTCGCCAAATTTCTGCTGAAAATAAGCACCAAGTTCATAATGAAAGGAACGAATGATCATTGAATTTCGGTTCAATCCGCCTTGATTGCTTCCAGGGGCAATTAGTAATGATTGACGCTCATTGGCGATGGTTCCAAATAAATAGGAAGCATTCCCACCGATGGATAGTTTCGTTTTTGGACGATAAACAAGGCCATATGAATATCCCATGAAAAGGTCTTGAATGGCACCAGTGCCTTTGTAGATGTATTTTAATGAGTCAAATCCTGTATAAGATTTGTCGATAATGGTGTATCCGCGAGAAGAGAATGGTTTCAATCCAAAGGCAAAACCCATTTGTTTTTTAATGCGCATCCCAATCGCAATATGATCTAACATGCCGGAAAAGGCAACCTGAGTCTTCGTTTGTTCTGAGTAGCTAGATAAGCGAGACTGAATTCCGTATGAATAGAGTGTATTTCCTTTTGATAGGGTATTGTATGTGGATGGATTATAGAAATTTAAAACTGTCGAGTCAAAAATATTGATGGTGTTTTTTCCAAGGGCATCAAAAATTCCGTGATTTCGAGCGGAACTTTCCCCAAGTCCGTAGAAAGAAGCTGGCTCGTTTGTCGTGGACTGCGACCAAGTTAAAGTACTCAAGAAAAGTAAAAGGAAACTAAATAGAATCTTCATTCAGACGGTAAATTTCTAGAATTCCTTCTAGGGTTAAATGTTCAAGTGCAAAGATGTTACTTTTTTGGCCGAAATCAAAATATCGGGCATCTCCACCGGTAAGATAGATCATTAAATTTGGGTAACTCTTTTCGTAACGCGCGATCAGTTGCTCAATTTCAGCAGTCCATCCATGAAAAACACCACTTTCAATTGATTCTTGTGTACTTTTTCCAATGAAGGAAGCGTTTACATTGGTCGGAATAAAAGGCAGCTTAGCCGTGAAAGATTGAAGTGCTTTTGCTCGCATGTTTAATCCTGGAGAAATTGATCCACCTTCATAGTTTTGGTCTGCATCCACAAAGTCAAATTTGATGCAAGTACCTAAATCGACAATCAACTTTGGATATCCAGCTTCTTTATTCACAATCCCAGCGACGTTGCATAAGCGATCAATTCCAAGTGTTTCAGGTGTGAGATAGTTCATTTTAAACGGAAGTTTCAATTCTGAATGGATGTAAACGACCTTCGTAAAAAAATCTTCAAGCTGAGTTCGCCATCCTTCTTCAATGACAGACGAAACGATAACAGGATAGTTACTCTTCAGTTGATTCCATGGAAAGTCATTCAGAGCGAAGCGTTTAATTTCGGATAATTGTCCATTAATTACCTCGCATAATTTCACCTGGGTGTTACCGGCGTCAAGTAAATAGGCACATTTCTCATTGGACATAAAACAAAGTTAAGCACCTTTCAAAGAAATTTACCTTAGTTTTTGAATAGAAATAAAAAAAAAGTATTAAATTTGCCCCACCAATAGCTGGTGCCTTAGCTCAGTTGGTAGAGCAAAGGACTGAAAATCCTTGTGTCCCTGGTTCGATTCCTGGAGGCACCACTAGCAAAAGCCTTGACGTGTTCGTCAGGGCTTTTTTTATGGGATGTATTTTGTTTAGGTACTTTTTTCGGAAAAAGCGGATCAACACCAAAACCTGGAGACTTAACTTCAGTTGGTATCCAATACAATTGTTTATTTTCCACTTTTTGGCTTGATCCAAAAAGTTCGCAAAAAGATCAAGACTTCGAATTCGATTCCCTTTGCAGATCTTACTCCGAATGGATCATCCCTCACATCAAGCAAAGGGTTTTCTTCGGATTTTGTCACACGATGCTTGGCGCATGAGCTTGCAGCTATGCTGAGCATTCGCGTGTGACAATGCTCCTTGAAAAACACCGAATTCTA
>Ga0228701_1000409_pt1 | contig 37114 bp, 32 predicted proteins | sample McNCre117_Aug_MG_2_FD_178017 | JGI IMG/M metagenome (GOLD analysis project Ga0228701, IMG submission 178017) | Freshwater microbial communities from McNutts Creek, Athens, Georgia, United States - 11-17_Aug_MG | ecosystem: Environmental > Aquatic > Freshwater > Creek | place: USA: Georgia... | reverse complement strand
TGCTGGCCACCGAGGAAGTGATGCTGCCCTATGACCAAGGAGGTCTCTCGCTAACGCTGGAAGGTGCTGATCTTGATCGATACCGCCACCAGATGTTCTGGGAACTGGTGACCGGCTCAGGCATGTCGGTGGGGACGATGCGGGACAAAGTCGACGAATTCATGCGGGCGCAGGCACAGGCTAGGCCGCTGAATTCTTTGGGCCAAAAGTGCGGCATGGACCGTGATGACTCGATTGCCGTAGACATGAAAGGCAATGTGACGACCTGCCAGAACATGAGCGCTTCGACCCATCACAGGATCGGTCACGTTGAACAATTTGACGACATCGCGCTGAATACGGCGTACCACTTCAGCACCCGAATCGAATGCCCGCGTTGTCCAGTGGTGCAACTTTGCAAGGGGGCCTGTCTGTTTCTGGAGGGCGGTTACTGGCGCGCTGCCTGCGACAACTCGTTCGCGCACAACTTGGCGGTCATGGCCGCAGCGCTGTACTACCAGACCCAAGGGCTGATCCTGACCCGGATTGAGGCTGATGCAATTCGCTCGTCACGACAGAACTTGATTGACGTCATCAGTCTTGCGTTTGTCGAGTCTGGTGGGGACATGCAGACCGTGGTTCCTGTCCCGCACACCCGAAAAGCGTTTCCGATTGCGGTCGTTGCCGCATAGAGCTGCTTCGAAGCCTGTCATTTCATTCTTTGTTCATATTTTTTATCGACCGCCATGGTTCGCCCTGGCGGCTTTTCTTTTGGAGTTACGAATGCCAGAACCGACAAGCAGTGGGGTCGCCGGGGCGGCGGTCGCCTACAAAGCATTGGGAGGATCCGCAGCTGCGGCAGCCAGTGGCGCCACCTTGGCAGCTGTGGTTGTCATGTTGATGACGCCGCCTCGCGACAAACGCGAGTGGGCCGTTGGGCTGATCAGCACCGTAGTTTCTAGCATCGGTGGTGGAGCCATCACCGTCGAACACTTTGGGCTTCATCACTGGGCTTTCTCAACCATGGGGCTTTGCGCTTTGGGTGGGTTGATTTTTGCGTGTGGTCTGCCTGGATGGGCGATGGTGCGTTGGACATTTGCCTTCATCGACAAGCGCCGAGACGATTCCATCGATCAGGTTGCCAAGGATGTGAAGGAGTTGCTGTGAATCCCAGTGAATTCATTATGCGGCTTACCTCGGCCGCTGTCGCATCAGCCAAAGCTACGGGTGTTCCTGCCAGCATCACGATCGCTCAAGCAGCACTTGAGTCTGGCTGGGGAGAATCGGCTTTGGCCAAGACGGGCAACAACCTCTTCGGCATCAAGGCTGACAGCCTCTGGCGCGGTCAGACTCTGACCATGAACACCAAGGAGTTCATTAAGGGCCAGTGGATGGTGGTGCCAGCCATGTGGCGCAAGTACCCCAGCTGGCAGGCGAGCATCGACGATCACGCTGCGTTCTTCAAGCGCAACCCTCGTTACAAGACCTGCTTTGCATGCACCAGTGCCCAGGCATTCGCCAAGGCGATGGCTCAGGCGGGCTATGCCACCGACCCGGCTTATGCAGACAAGGTCATTGGCCTGATCAAGCAGCACAACCTGCTGGACTTGGACGGAGGCGCGGCATGACCTGGCTCAATCGATTCTTACTGGCCAATTGGTCGCATATTTTTGATGCACTTCTGTTGACCTTAGCACTGATGTGGGGAATTCAGATTGGAGAGTCTCGTGTGCAGAAATCTTGGGACGCAGAAAAAAAATTGATCGCACATGCACAGGCCAATCAGGAACAACACGTTGCTGATGTGCGGCAGTCTCAATCTCAAATCACGCAGGAGGTATCACATGAATTCGCAAAAAGGTCAAAGATGCTGGCTGATCGTCAGCTTGACTCTCGTGTTGGCGGGGTGTGCAACGTCCCCACAACCAGTGGCGGGGATCTGTCCGCCGTTTCCGAAGCTCCCGCCAGAGCTGCTCCAGTCCGCTCCGACTCTTTACCTGCTTCCTCAGGAGATGCGGGAGCAGTGAGCTGCGAGCAGCTAATCAAGGATGCTTCTCAGACCACCTTGATGCTGATGGAGGTACAGCGATGGTACCGAGAGCAATCAACAATTGAGCCCTGAAAATGAAGCCCGGCTTGTCTTAGGACAGGTCGGGCTTTTTTTGCGTTTCTAGGCTTGAATTGATGCATGGATCTAGGTGATGAATTCCATGTGATACGACAATTTTTTTGACTTGCACTGTGGGCAGAAAATCATTTTCTCTCGATCAAATTTTCCACCGCAGTCGCATATCAAGCTCTCTTTGTACTGATTCGCTTTGCCCCGACCGCCCCCAGTGAGCGAGGTGATTTTTCCGCAAGATTGGCACTGAAATCCTGAATGACTGCTGTCGATTCCGTGAATAAATGAAGTCACCTTCTCGCTGTGCTGGCAATCTCGACAATGAATAGATCCACAACCGCCCATACGTTGGAACCAGAGACCAACTGACTTTTCAATGCGATTTTTTTCAATTTCAACTTGCAATCTACGCTCTTTGATAACACCCCATATCAGTATCGACCACAACAAAATCATTCCGAGCGTCAGCAAAATTCGCAAAAGCAGAATCTTATTTTCTGAGGGAGGCGGCTGATCATTGGCTGCATACAAAAGAGGGTTGCTAGCTCTCTTGACCTCATTGGAAATGACCTTGCCTGCTGGGCCAACAGTTGCCAGGAATACCCCGATTGCCAGATAGCTGGCAATCGCAATTTGAATGAAATCAATAATTTCGAGCACGATTTTCCATTAATGGAGTTGATCAATTTTTCTTCGAGTGATCTTTTCCATCTTCATCCAGGCCATCTAGAAAGCTCTTAAGTTTTTCTCGATTTCCGCTTCTTGGGAGACCGAGTGTGATTCGCTCTAAACGGAAATCTGGGTCTCTAAGATTGATTACAGCTCGTTCACGGGATAGTTTGAAACGGGTGGGTAGATCAGGGGCCGAAAAGAATGCAACACATTCTCCTTGGTATGCAAAGGCATCTAGCTCATCCTGACTTATGCAGAGGTGAACGTGTTTGTCGCATGTTGAGCAATGCTTAACGTCTGCCTTGTCTGTCTCCGTGAGCTCGAACCAGTTCTTTGGACACTCATATTCCATTTCGCAGTTGAGGAACTGGTGTGGAGTTTTGTTCGGAGCAGGCATTGACATGATCAAAGGCTCTTTCTTGATTTGTGAGAAACGTTCCCGCTTCCTCGCTGCATGACGATGCTGCCTGTGTAGACGGCATCAGCTTCAAAATATCGAGTCTGGGTAACGCTAACCGAATCATCATTGCCGATCGCTAGAAAGTAGTTTCCTGGACAAAGATTCCCAAAATTGACAGCTCCCCCGTTACTTCGTCTGGACTGAACAACCCGAGAGTTTCCTGGACTGCCAGATCGCAACTCCACAAGAACACCTTCCCCAAAGGTTTGAAGTGTGATGTTGTACTCTGTGTTGCATGCTGATGCATTGGCTGCCATTACTAGGAGCAGCAGAGTTGAAATCAGATACTTAATCATGGTCATCCTCCGAAGTGTCGTCAAAATGCTTGGACTTGATCGATTGCAAGAACGAAATAAGGTCCTCTAAGTCTGCCGCAACAAACATTCCTGCTTGAGAGAGTTCGACTGCAGACTCGCCAATGTTGAGCATGTTTTCCTGTAAGATTTTTACGGCGTGTTCTTCAACAATATCGCGCCCATCCAGCTTCATCGAGGAAATCCATTCGCCTCGCATGTACGCCGAGTGGTTTATGTTTGCGATGAGATCTTCAACTGTGTGTAGATCGTCACGGTACTCGCCAGGTTTGTTTTCAAATGTGGAAACTTCCCCGTCGTCTAGGCCGCCAGCTTTTTCAGAGCGACGAGTGCCATTGATGGTGAGAACCATTGTGTGATTGATCATCTTGACTCCTCTTCCGCTGAGACTTTGATCTCGTAGATGTCCTCAAACCATTGCGTGGGCTTCCAATAGTCTCTATCGGTCGGTTTGCTTCCAACTTTGTTCCACACAGTTGTCCGAACCTGCTTTCCTTTGAGGGCTGTCGCTTTTGCGAGCGTCCTTGGGATATCCCATTTCTTGAGTAGCTTGAGGCCGTTGCTGAGCTTAATCTGCGTATATTGGGTCGGGCCTCGTTGCCGATCAATCGTGACTACTTGAGCGTCTTCAAGAATCGCCCCATCGGTCACATCAATGATCTGGTTTTCGTAGTTGACCTTGGACATCTCTTGATCTTGAACTGCCTCTTTGGCTTCAAGTTCCGAGATCCTGGCAAGGAGAGCCTTTCGATCCTCGTTAGCCTCTTCAAGGGCAGTTACAAGCCCCTCAACTTGACCCTTATTCAAGAGGTCTGAAAGATCTTGCTGATTTTTGAGCTGGCCGTTTTTATAAAGGGGATGCAGTGTGTCTCGAATAAATTCAGGAGTGATTCTTGAGTCACCAGACTGACGCGCATCTGAGAGGGCTTTTGTCAGATTTGCCTCAGTCCTGATATCCGATTCGGTTGGGAGAACTGTGAAAACTGGCGGTAGCTTTTGCGTGTCTTGGCTGTCTTTGATGACTAGCCTCCACCTACCTAGATCCTTTCTGCTGGGGAAGAGGGTTACTAGGTTTGCGATTACGTGGTATCGGTTGTCAGCGAGCTCGCGCCGATTTTGCTGATCAGTACCAAGCTCGTCATAAACAAGATTCTCAAGGAATACCTTTCGATCTGAAAGCACAACACCAATTCGCAATGGAATTGTGTCGAAGATTGCGTGGGTTGTAAGGTGTGCTTTCATTCTGAATCTCAATAGTATTGTTTGATATAGCTATATGCCTTCTCGAATAAGTCTTCATCCGCATGCAGCTTGTATTTGAAGAGCGCCTTGCGCAGCGCTTTCTTGACTTCACGTTCACCGGCCTGGGTGCCTTGCCATCCCGGAAAGCGCACCAGGCGCACGATCGCGTCTATGTCGGCCACTACTCGCTCCACCAGGATGGGCGTCTCGTCTGTCTTGACTTCGTTGAACAGTTCGGTAAGCGCAGCCTTGCCACGATCCTCGTCTTCTTCGGGGGGGGCTTCTTTTTCGGCCTGCAGGGTCTCTTTGGCTATCTCTAGCAGTTGCTTCAGGAATTCGACACTGTTGATCTGCCCAGACTCAAAGCGATCCTTCAAGGCATCCAGACGTTCTGACAATTTTTTGAACGTAGGATTGCCGCCGTGCCCGCGCAATCTGCGCTTGAGCTTGATCTCAATTACCTTGGCTTTCTTCGGGTCAGGGTTCGAGAGCACTGCTTCCAATAGGTCAGCATCGAGCACCAGTGTGTCGAGGTCATCTCGTACCGCGTCGACATGTACGTTCTGGTGGATGAGTTCGATGGTCTTTGCACCCAAGGAATGCCAGATCAGTTTTCCGTGGCCACTGGATGGCTGCACCGATTGGTAGACCTGAGACAGCCACTTATAGTCTTTCTCAAAGGGGCTCAGCACGCTGTCAGGCGACAGCGCCTCCCAGATGCGAGCCAGCACCGTGTATTCGGCTGCGAAGTTGTCCCGCACCTCGTTGTTTGGCAAGCACTGTTGTGCGGCGATCAAGCCTTCGTAGCCCTGCAAGGTGCGATCACAGCCGTTGAAGAAGGCCAGACACTTCTGCATCGCCTCGGGCAGCTTGTCCTTCAGCTCCTCGATGTTGCTGACCACTTGTTTGACGCTTTGATCGTCAAACTCCAATGCAGCAGCCACGTCGTCGAAGATACCCAGGTAATCCACGATCAAACCGTGGGTCTTTTGTTCGGAGTAGGTGCGATTGACTCGGCAGATGGCCTGCAGCAGCGTGTGGTCGCGCAGCGGCTTGTCTAGGTACATCGCCTGCAAGATCGGTGCGTCAAAACCCGTTAACAGCTTGGCCGTGACGATAATCAACTTCAGCGGATCGGCCGGGTCGCGGAAGCGATCTAACAGCCGCTCCTCTTCGTCACGGGTGCGGTCGTACTTTGCGTACTCGGGGTGGTCCTTTTTGTCCGCCGCCTGCACCGACATCACAATGTCAGTGGCCTCGGGCGCCAGCACCTTATCCAACTCAGCCTTGAACAGTAGGCAGGATTCACGATCAAAGGTAACGATCTGCCCCTTGAAACCGTTGGGCTCCACCTTGCTTTGGTAATGCTGAACGATGTCTTCGCATACTTTTCGAATTCGTTCTGGCGTCTTGACCAGCACCGCCATCTTGGCGGCGGTCTTGGCAAGGTTGTCTTTGTCCAAGTCTGATAAGCCGCCGGTTAGGTCTTTGTAGGCCGTGTCCAGTGCGGCTTTATCGATGTGCAGGTCGATCAGCCGTGGTTCAAAGTGCAGCTTCAGCGTGGCACCGTCACGGATTGACTCTTCGAACCCGTATCGGCTCATGTAGCCTTTTTCATCCTCCTCCGCTCCGAAAGCGTAGAAGGTATTGCGGTCAGCGCGGTTGATCGGTGTGCCGGTGAGTCCGAATAGAAACGCGTTAGGCAGGGCTTCCCGCATCTTGCGGCCCAGATCCCCTTCTTGGGTGCGGTGGGCCTCGTCGACCAATGCAATGATGTTACTGCGGTCGTTTAGGCTGCCGGTGGCCTCGCCGAACTTAAAGATTGTCGTGATGATGATCTTTCGCACGTCCTGCGCAAGCAACTGTTGCAGCTTTTCGCGCGTGTCAGCTTTCTCCAGGTTTGGAATGTCAGCGCCGGTGAAGGTGCCGGTGATCTGGGTATCCAGGTCAATGCGATCCACCACGATCAACACCGTGGGGTTTTTCAATCCGGCATGCAGTCGAAGCTTCTGTGCTGCAAACACCATCAGCAGTGACTTGCCAGAACCCTGGAAGTGCCAGATAAGCCCTTTCCTGGGGTAACCCGCCAGCACGCGCTCAACGATTTTGTTGGCCGCTTCAAACTGTTGGTAGCGGCAGATGACCTTGGTCCGCTGCTTTTTCTTGTTGGTGGCGAACAGGGTGAAGCTTCCGAGTATGTCCAACACCACATGCGGGCGCAGCATGCTCTCAATGGATAGCTTGAGAGACTTTAGCGGGTGGTGCTGGCCATCTTCGCCATCACCATCCAGATGCCACGGCCCCCAGTCCTTTACCGGCAGTCCGATGGAGCCATAGTGGTAAGCCTTGCCTTCGGTCGCCACCGAGAAAACGTTACAAACGAAAAGCTCCGGTACGAACTTCTCGTAGTCGTCGTGCACCTGTACCGCGCCATCAACCCAGCTGATGCACTTCTTAACTGGCGTCTTCGCCTCGATCAGCACCAACGGTAGGCCATTGACCAGCAGTACAAGATCGGCGCGTCTCTCGGTAGGGCCAGCACGGTAGGTGTATTGCTGAGTGACGATGTACTGGTTTTGTGAGTGGTCGTCCAGGTCGATCAACCGAACTGGCACATGCTCGTTGTTTTTGCCAAAGGGCATCGAGCGTTCACCGCGCATCCAAGCGGTCATTTCCTCGTTGGCGCGAATCAGACCATCCGAACGCACCGAGAGCACAATGGCACGCAACTTGTAGAGCACCTCATCTGCTCGGTCGGGCTGAGTGGCGATCTCTGGGTTCAGGCGTATGAGTGCCTCGCGCACCCAGGATTCAACCAGCACTTCCTGAATCTGGCGCGGCACCTCAGCCGAGACGGCGTAGCGCCAGCCGATGCCATTGAGTCTGGCACCGTATTCGGCTTGATTTTCCTGGACAGACTCAATTGCGACTGCCTTGATCGGGCCGGCGAGCAGATCGCGGACGTAGGCTTCGACGGTATTTGATTCGTTGAAAGAACTCACCTCGCATCCTCCGTGATTTCTGCGAACAACTGCTTTTTCATCGCCTCCGAAGAAGTACGGCGTTGCATCGCTGCCATTCCCGCAAACTTTGCCTTCGCTATCTCACCTAGCAAGTGTTGTTGCACATCCAGTGGAGGAAGCGGCATACGGACGCGGAGTAAATTGCTGGCGTTGACGTTTGCCTGGCTTACAGCTTTAGTCGCATAAGCTAGTACTTGTCGGCGCCCAAAATCGGAATTTAGGTAAAGCGTGAGGAATTTTGGTTCTAGTTTTTCCGTGTCGGTCTTGATCCGAACCAGGTACGAAGCAAATACGTGATCGCCATTGAGTTCGTAAACACCTGTTCGTCCGACCAATTCATAGCTGTTAGTACGGTTAAAAAGCACATCGCCGTGGATGAGCCGGTATGCATCGAAGTCTTTATCGTTGAGGTCTACATACTTGATGTCGTTTTCAACGCATAGCCCATCTTCGATATTCATCATTCGAAGCATCGGATATTGACCGTCCGATCCAGCGTTTATTGAAAGCCCGTACTGAGTCCCCTGAACAACTGAGCCAAGTTCGACAACCGGCCATTCCCTATTCAGTACGTCGGAAAGCAAGGAGCGAACAAGCTGATCGGCTATCTCTCCCACTCTTCGATGCGCTTCGCCGGTTTGCTTAAGTGCTTGGAAAGCGTCAACAAGCCTCGACTGTTCGTCCAAAGGGGCAAGGGGGAACTCAAAGTCTGCCAAACTCGTCCAGTTAGTGCGAGGGCTCAACGAGCCAGCTGATGTGCCCACCGCATGATCGAAAAAGGCATCGGTCTGGCAAATAAAGGGCAGCAGATCTGGCAGCAGGATCTGCACATCCTTGGTTTCCAGCACGTAGATGTCCCCGGAACACACACCGGAAAAATCCGCCACAGCTACCTTGCGCTGGTAAGCGCGCCGCTTCCCGAACAGCACCTGCCCAGGCTGAAACACACTGGTGAAGGTGACGCCGTCTGCAACGTTGCCCCAACTGCGGATGCGCAGATCGCCTGGTTCGAGGTGTTCCAGACCAACGTAGCGATCAAAGCCATCAGACAGAGGGTCCTGACTGCGGGCTTTCGAGAGACGCACCACGTCGCCAAATTTCACCCGACGCCAGCCAGGCTTCAGGGTTTTATTGTTCTTGTTAGACACGCTCGATGTCCTCCTTAATCAGTCCATCCAGCGTTTCCACCAATCCGTCCATCTGTTGCCAGAACGCGCGGCCATCGATTTTCCATTGGTTCCAGGCGGAGTGCAGAGATAACGTCCCACCATTGCCATCTGTGGCGTCAGCTGATGCTGCGCGCTTCACGTACAGCGGTATGGAGAGATTACCCTCATTCGCGTTGATTTCGGCCAGGGTTGAGACCTTGGCAAAACCAGGCACATCGGAAAAAGTCTTGTACGCGCCCAGGATTCGCTGCTGGTGCTCGGGCTTCAGAAAACTCTGCGCTCGTTCCCGAGTGACCTCGTTCACCGCGTCAATGAATATCACTTTGCCTTTGTGGGCAGTGATCTTTTTGCGGTTGCAGATAACGATGCACGACTCCATCGGAGAGTTGTAGAAAAGGTTCGGACCTAAACCAATAACAGCCTCGACCCAATCCTGTTCGACCATCTTGGTCCGCATCGCCTGCTCTTCGTTTCGGAACAGTACACCGTGCGGCCAAAGCACAGCACTACGCCCTTTACTAGTGAGACTTGTGAGGATATGTTGCTGAAAGGCGTAATCGGCACGGCCTTGCGGCGGTGTTCCTAGGGTGTTGCGGCCCCACTTATCGCTGCTCCAGGCCTCGCGATCCCACTGCTTGATTGAGTATGGCGGGTTGGCAAGAATCACATCAAACTGGCGCAAGCGGTCGCCTTCGATGTGCTTTGGTTCAGCCAGAGTGTCGCCCCGTATGATTTCGAAGTCCTCCACTCCGTGCAGGAACAGGTTCATCCGGGCAATGGAAGATGTAATGAGGTTGCGCTCTTGCCCGTAGAGTTTGAGAGTACGGTATTCGCCGCCAGAGCGTTTCACTTCGTCGAGCGCGGAAATCAGCATTCCACCTGTCCCGCAAGTGGGATCGTAGATCGACTCGCCTGCCTGGGGCGTCAAGAGTTGCGTCATCAAGTGAACTACAGTGCGGTTGGTGTAGAACTCAGCGGCTGTGTGGCCAGAGTCGTCAGCGAACTTCTTGATCAGGTATTCGTAGGCATTTCCGAGCTCGTCTTCCGGGACGTTGGCTACCGATAGGGTTTTGGTCGAAAAATGCTCGATCAGATTTTTCAACGTCTCGTCGGGTAGGCGATCTCGGTTGGTCCATGGGGCATCGCCGAAGATGCCGTCGAGCATGTCGGGGTTAGCCGACTCGATAGCGCGCATCGATTTCTGAATGGCAGCGCCCACATTTTTTGACGTCTGACGCACATCGTTCCAGTGCGCGCCTTCGGGAATCTGGAAACGGTGGTTTTCTGCGAACTGGGCGTAGGACAGGTCGCCATCGGAGTCGGCTACAACGGACTGGTATTCCTCATCCCAGACGTCCGAAGCGCGCTTGTAGAACAAAAGAGGGAAGATGAATTGCTTGTAATCGCCTGCATCAATCAGGCCGCGAAGCAATACAGCTGCGCCCCAGAGGTAGCTTTCGAGTTCTTGTTGGGTCATGCGGCTCATTGCAGCCATCCTCCTTCAGTCATCACCTGTGCGAGGCGTTCTTCGGCCTCTCGGCAGCTGGTTAGTGCGTCTTTGAATGCCGCAATTGCGTCGGGCAGTGATGGAATGTTTTCTTGTAGCGGGGGCAGGACGTAACGCGAGATATTCAGCGTCCAGTCCTCAGTCTTAATCTCATCAAGGGTGACCACGCGAACGGCATCTGGCACGTCCGAAAAGCTGCGATACCAGCCTAATATTTCAGCAGCGTGCTCAGGGTCCAGATAGTTCTGTGCACGGCCACGGCGTAACAATCGAGAGGCATCGGCGATAAGCACCTTTTTCTTGTTCTTGGCAGACTTTCGCATGCGCAGAACCAAGATGCATGCAGCGAGTCCGGTGCCATAAAAAAGGTTTGGTGCCAGGCCAATGACGGCTTCAACCAAATCCATCTCCAGAAGCTTCTGCCGGATGTCGCCTTCTGCTCCTTTGCGGAACAAGGCGCCTTGGGGAAGCACCACGGCCATTCGGCCGGAGCCATCCGCCATCGACTTCACCATGTGTTGCACCCAGGCAAAGTCACCATTATTTGCTGGCGGCAGACCAGCGAAATTGCGACCAAAGGGGTCATTTAGCCACAAGTCTTCTCCCCACTTTTCAAGTGAGAACGGAGGATTGGCTAGCACGCAATCAAAGGAGGCTAAGCGATCGCCATCGAAGAAGGCTGGATTACGCAGGGTGTCCCCACGCACTACCTGGAAGTCCTCGATGCCGTGGAGGAAAAGGTTCATCCGGGCAATAGACGATGTAGTGAGGTTCTTCTCCTGCCCGTACAACTTGCCCCAAAGGCGCTTGACGTCCCCATGCTTTTCTTTGACGTGCTGTACAGCAGCGAGCAACATGCCGCCAGTACCGCAGGCGGGGTCGTAAATAGTCTCTTCTTCCTTGGGATCGAGCATATCGATCATCAGCCGAACCACGCTGCGTGGGGTATAGAACTCCCCAGCCTTTTTGTTTGTGGCGTCGGCGAACTTCTTGATCAGATATTCGTAAGCGTCGCCGACCAAATCGGAGTCGACGTTCTGGTTTCCCAAGGGGAGGGATGAAAAATGCTCGATCAGATCCTTTAGCAGAGCGTCAGACAGACGTTCCTTGTTCGTCCACTGTGCGTCACCGAAAACTCCGTAAAGGGTGTCTGGGTTGGCCTTTTCAATCCCACGCATTGCGTGCTGAAGCGCCGCACCAACATTGGTTGCTTTGGAACGGACGTCTACCCAATGACAGTCTTCCGGGATCTGGAATCGGTGTGATTCGGGGAAGCATGCGAGCTGCTCGTCACCAGTTTCATCGACGATTTCCTGATATTCCTCATCCCAGACATCACAGATGCGCTTGAAAAAGAGCATCGGGAAGATGTAGGTCTTGAAATCTGCAGCATCCACAGGTCCGCGCAGAATGTTTGCAGATTCCCAGAGATGTGACTCAAGGGTGTTTAGAGAGACGACCATTAGTTTTCTGTTCTTTTGATTTCTAGGACTTGGAATGTTTTGGAGGCGCTACCGGCCAGATGAAGAGCAACTTCATCCCCGACAACTGCTCCAAGTAGTGCTTGAGCTAGAGGGCGGCTTTCGTTGACGATTCCATTTGCGAAGTCGTCTTTGCCGTGGGTAATTTGGACTGTGAGGACATCGTTTGGATTGGCCAGGTCAACATAGCGAACCACGTCACCCACTTCAATTTCCAGGTCATCCTCGGTTTCGATCAGCACCGAGCTGACTGCTTCGCGCTCAATTTCTGCCTGGGCTGTGTTTTCAACCTGCTCGACTTCCTGCGTGACTCGATTTTCAGATCGCACTGAACCTTGGCCTTCCTCGATCCAGGCTTCGCCAGAGGCATGTTCAGGCTTCCAACTTTCTCGCAGATCCTCAAGGAAGCTGATGAGCTTCTCAGTTTCTTGTCTTGGGGTGCGGAACCAGTCGGTAGACCAGATGCGCCAGATACGGCCACGCCAGCCAAGAGACTCCAGGATTTCTTGGCGAATACGATCGCGATCTCGTACAGACAGGGCTGAGTGATAGGAGGCTCCATCGCATTCAATAGCGGCCAAATACGAGCCTGGTGCATCTGGGTGTTTGACGGCGATGTCAATGCGGTATCCCGCCACTCCTAGTTGAGGGGTGACTTCGAAGCCTCGAAGCTTGAGCATGTCCATAACGGAGATCTCAAAGTCGCTGTCAGGTTCGCGATCGGTCTCCTCGTATGTGGTCAGTGAGCCAGTGCGGGCGTATTCAAGGTAATTGCGAAGGGCTTTGGTGCCATCAGGTGTGGTCCCGTCCATCACGATGTCTTCTGGGCGAAGGGACGTGTAGATGGCGATCGACTTCTTGGCCCGCGTGAACAGCACGTTTAGTCTTCGCCATCCACCCTGACGGCTGATTGGTCCGAAGTTCTGGCGCACTGCACTTGAGCCTGCGGGTTTTCCGAAGGTTGTAGAGATGATGATGGCGTCACGCTCATCGCCCTGAACGTTTTCAAGGTTCTTGATGAAGAGTGGCTGACCTTCTACTGCCCAGTGATCTCGATAAGAGTCAGCACCACGCGCAGACTTTAGGCGCTCTTCTAGTAGCTCTGCGATCAGGTCACGCTGCTTGATGTTGAGGGTCACAATGCCCAGCGATTCATTTGGTCGCGTTGCAATGTGTTCGACAACTGCATCTACAACCCGTTTGGCTTCGCGGAGATTCGTCTGGTTTTCGTAGATGGCATCGGCCAAGTAAACCGCCCGCACGCCCAGCTTGCCCCCTTGCCCATATGGCGATGGGAAGATGATCAGGTTTCCACGGTAGAAACTGTGATTCGAGAATGCGATCAGAGAATGATGTTGAGAGCGGTAATGCCAACGCAGCGATCGTGTCGGTCTGAAATGTGACGAGCAGACATCCAAAATGCTCTCTGCATCTGTGGTGGTGAAATGATCATCCCCGCCATCACCATCCTGCGTCATTCGCGAGAAGAACGAGGTTGGGGGAAGCTGCTTCGGATCGCCAACCACCACCAACTGACCACCACGGGCAACCGAACCAATCGCCTCCTCGGGCTTCAACTGGGACGCCTCATCCATGATGACGAGGTCAAACTTGATGACGCCTGGGGCTAAGTATTGAGCCACGGCTTGTGGGCCCATCATGAAACAAGGCTTCAATGCCTGGATTGATCCACCTGCACGGGTGAGGATTTTCCGAACGGGCATGCGTGGACGTTGCTGAGGCATGAGGTAGTTCAGAAGAACCATTTCCGTGCGGTCATCTACGCGGGCTCCACTTCTGCCGGGTGGAGGCGAAGCCTTGCGAGAGCATTCGTAGGCGATTGCCTTGCCACGTAGTGAAATGATTTCCCTGTCAAGGCGCTTGAATTCGTCACGGATCTGATTGTGCTTGAGTCCAGTGAAACGACCCAGCTCAGGAATGTTTCGGAAAGCTTCGCGTGTGATCGCGCTGTAGGTGCAGTAAGCATAAGCGTCGGTCAACTCTTCGGGCTTGATACGTTTCTTCTCCAGGAGCTCCACGAATTCGTTCAAGGTCAGCTCACTTGCTTCCTTGCGGCGGGTGATATACAGCGACCAAGGAATCAGAAGATCTTTATCCTGAACTGCCTTTTGAACTGCTCCATGCAGAGCACTTACAAAAAGCTCCAAGTCTTCGTCTGCTGGCGCACCGGTCCATGTGTCCATTTCAAATGTGCCGAATTGGGACAAAGTACTGATCAAGTTTTCGACGTGCTGCAGGCCCGTATGCACATCCTCCAGCGCGGCAATCAGCGTGCAACAAGTCTCAATGGGATGTCCCGAGCGCAGCTTGTACTTGACCTGAGGGGACAAATTGAGGCCGTCAATACTTTGACCAAATGAAAGTGCTTCGATAGCAGTTGCGCAGTCGGTGTCCACTCCCAAATAGAGTTCACCGAGGAGCGTTTTGACGCGAGCGTTTGCTTGTATCTGTGACTTCAAAGCAGAGCGCTCCAAAGCCGCATCGCAGCCCGTCACCACCTGAGTGAAGGTGGCTTGGCTTCTTGCCTCCAACTCGAGCCACTCGAATCGGTCCTCAAGAGCTTCGGTAAATTCCCCAGTCTTCTCCGTCACTTTCTCAATCAGATGGCTTCCACTGAGCTCAGAGAGTCGCTTGAGCTTTTCGTTGATGCTCTTGAAGGCTGAGATTGCTGTTGTGATTTCCAGTTTGACTGCTGAGAATTCGCGGCGTAGGGCACGTGCCTGGTCGGCCGTGAAGCTGATTGGGTCGATCAATACGGCTTGGATGTCCTCGGACGCGACTTTGATTCCGCGATTCCACTTTGCTAAGGCGAGGTATCCCTCTAAGGGTGACGGTGTCGCTGGCGCAGGCAAGCCAATGAACTGTGTCCAGGTCGGAGATGACTTCCACTGTTCCTTGAGGCCCAGTAGTTTGATGATTTTCTCGAGCTGTTCCAGCCGCTTTTGGCCAGGCATCTTTAGTTTGGTGCGCTGCAATGCTTTGTGCAGTCCCACGGCTTTGCGCCAGCGCCCTTGGAGGATTCGATACCAAGCATCGCCTTCGCGCAGAGTCAGGATTGCTTGCTTGATGTCTCCTTCATGCGGCAAGGTGTCCACATAGAGTGAATCACCCAGTTCCTTTTCGAGTCCAGTCCACTCAGCTTGAAGTGCAAGCAATTGATCGATGGCTTGGACAGCGCCATCACGAGTCAGACCGGGGGTCTGAAGATGGAAGTGCTCTTCAGGAGCATCCAGTATGAGATCTGTGAAACTGAGCAATTGCTCCAGTTTCTGTTTCGAACCGTCATAGGGGATATTTTTCCCACAGAGAAAGCTTATGACAGCCATATTGGCTGCCGAGAGTTTGTCCGCCGTCTCAACAAGGTGTTGATGAAGACTTCGCAGTTCGTTGAGCGTGCCCAGCTCAGCGCCCAGGCTATCGGCTTGACGTTTCAGACTCTTCAAATCATCTGCGCCGGACTTCGTGACGCTCGATTCCAGTTTGAGAGCAGCCTTGACGGCACCCTCTAAGCTGTGGAACTGTTCGACCTGTTTCGCAAACGCTTCGATTGTTTTTGCAGCTGCTGCGCCTGTCTCGTCGTCTTCGAAGAAGCCAGGGATCAGGTGCAGGGGCAGTTGTTGATTCGCGGTCTCAAGCAAGCGCTTGAGTACAGCCAGCTGCTCCCCGCTGAAAGCCAATGAAAGGTTATGGACGCGGCCCCCGAGAGCCTGCGAGAAGTGCTTTGAGGAATCCACCAAAGCCTGCCCCCAGCCATCGGCTGCTTCGAACAACTGTGTGAGCTTGACCTCGTCACCTGGGATCAGCCGCTCAGGGTAAAAGCCCCAGAAAGTGCAGCTCGCATCGAAGCCACCAACTGACTTGTATTGAGAGCCAAGATACCCGAGACAGTCCATACGGCGACCGAACTCAAATTCGGAGATTTGAGTCGCGTCACTGATGTTGATCTGGCTCAGCATGCTCTCTTCGTTGCTGAGACCTTGGCGGTGCTTTTCAGCACGCCACATGATTTGGTGGAGTGTCAATCCAAACGCGTTGTGAGCGATGGAGTTAATCAAGTCCGTATAGGCTTTGAGATCTTTGCGGTGTGCTTCCAGTTGCTGTTGCAGACGAGGAAGGTCATTGGGGTGGTTTGGTCTGAAGGTCGTTCGCTTGGCGATTTCCTCCAGGACTCGTTTTTTATTGGTCTTGTTGCTGTGCAACTCAAGCACGAACGGATCAAGACCAGCGAGTGATAGGCGGTTTTTTACGACCTCAAGAGCGGCCAGCTTCTCGGCGACAAACAGTACTTTCTTGCCCTCGGCAAGGCAAGCTGCAATCAAGTTCGTGATGGTTTGAGACTTGCCTGTGCCCGGAGGACCTTCAATGACCAGGTTCTTCTTGAGTGACAAGACATCAATGAGGGCGCTGTGCTGGGAGCTGTCGGCGTCGTAAACGAGCGGAATGCTCGCTCCGGGGCCTTCTTCCACCAGATGTTCTTCCGCTAGGCTGAAACCTGCTCCGCCGTCATCGGCTCTGCCTTCGAATACTTCCCGAACGATTGGGTGGTCGATGAGGGAGTTTTCATCACCGTTTGACGGCCATTTGGTTGGATCCAAGTCTCGAACCAGCAGCATGTTGCTGAAACTGAGTAAGCACAGGGAAACGCGATGCTTCAGTGCAAATCCAGGTTGCTTTTTGATGATCGCCTGAATTTCGGCGAAGTAGCCGTTGACATCAATCTGCTCTTCGGCGAGCTCCGGTAAAACCAGTCCGAAGTCGTTACGTAGCTTCTCGCGCAGTGAGAGGTTTTCCGAGATGTCGTCACCGGTGTACTGCAATGAGAACTGCTGGATGCCCGCAACTTCCTTTTTTTGCAAGGACACTGGGACGCTGATCAACGGAGCCGTGAACGTCTTGTCGCTGTCTCGCTGATCAGGAAACTCCAAGAACCCGAGCACCAAGAACAGCATGTTCGCGCCGGTTTCCTCAATCGCTAGGGTGGCTTCGCGTTCGATCTTGCGGCAGTGCTTGGCCAGATCATCTGGGTACATCAGCGCTCTGACATTTGACTCATCAGAGTCTTCCCCGGCGCCTGAGATGTCGTAGCCCGTTGAAACGCCAGCAGACTTGGCCCACTCTCGAGGTTCGGGACGCTGCAGACGCCCATTGCGTTCAACCCAGTCTCTGCGAGCGGGTTCGGGCAGTCCGAGAACACTGATGCTGGCTTTGTTGTTCGCCTCAACCAGCTTTTGATAGATAGCGGCAGGGTGTCCTTCTACAAACTGTAGCGACTTGCCTGCGGTGTGCTTGAAATTGATGAGGCGATTGCGCCCTGTCAGATCGAGCAGTTTCAGGCGTAACTGCTCTAGTGCGGATGTGAGTGAGGATGCGCTGTCGCTCATGCCTGTCCTTTTATTCTTTTGTAGCCCGGAGCTAAGTCAGCACTCTCTGCGTTGGCTAGGGATTCAATATTTTGGAGTGCAAGGTGGTACTCCTCTGGATTAAGGGAGCTGTCTACGGAACAGTCCACTCCCCAGCGTCTCAGCATGTATCCAGCAACTGCCGCCCGACAAGACACTTCGATTCGCCGTCCCTTCATGCGGTAGTCGGCTTCGATGGCTGCCTGATGAGTGATCTTGGGGTGAGGAATCAAAGAAAGATGAACGACCTGCGCCCACTGTCCATCTGCGGCGGGTACTTCATGGGCCGCAATATCTTCATCAAGGGCATGGGCAAACTGGATGCGGTTGATGACAAAGTCAGAAAACCTGTTGTTTTCCCGATCGAATGCGCGAACGTGCCATCGCTTGCCGTTATCTACCAATGCATGGGGGGCAATCTGGCGGGTTTTGTAGCCGCTGGATAGCGATAAGTATTTGATTTCTAAAACTTTGTGGCGATAAATGGCTCGGGTCACTTGAGCCAACATTTCACCATCTGGAATGCAGAGCGTATTTACAGACTCCGTGGGCAGGCCAGGGGGGTTGGGCAAGCCATCGCCTAGTCCGGATTTCAGCCACCACAAAACGTTCTCAGTGGAGAGCTCGAAGATGCGTTTGAATTTGTCAGACGGTTGATAGATTCGCCCCCGATAGTCGTAGTCCAGATTCTTGGGCGCAAGTTGCTTGTAAAGGGAAAGATCTCTACTGGCTTGGACTGAGGCGACAGAGAACCTATGGGCAATGTCTTGCCTCTGGAGTTCACCGAGAAAGTACAGCCTGGCTTCTATATAGGCGAGCCGCTCCACTTGCGAACGGGGCGCTTGGGCTAGCTCTTTATCAACTCGGGTCATGTAGGCTGGACAGTTCTTAAAAATATTGCCATTGTCACGATACCACTGTATCGTAATGATAACAACTCTGATAACATCTTATAAGATTAAAAAGAGTTTCTTTGTCAAATGATTTGAGGAGTACCGATGCATGACATCCCCATGTCCGAAGTGACACCAGAGTTTGCCCGTTGCTGGCAAGCCGCTGGTATGCACATCGAGCGCGCGGCGGGTGGTCAGCTCAACGCTTGGTTGAGGGCGCATCTGAACCCTCCTTTCCTTGAACACTTGTCGTTTCGACTGGGGAACCAGCTTTTCTTCTTGAGGGTCGAGGACGAAGAGGGGCGGATAGAGGGACCTGGAAGCCTTCAGGGGCTACTGAGCGTAGCCGACGGGTGCAAAGGGCACGCCTGTCTAATGCCGATGCGACGGCGTGATGGCAAATGGGAGGCCGCCCTCCCTGGTTGGGGCGTGCAAGACGCGAGAACTAAGAAGCTCATCGAGCCACCAGCTGAAATCAACGACCAGAAAATCGAAATGACTGACTGGGAGTTGCAAGACTTTGCAGTCCAGGTGGTCCGTGAACAGATCGAAAAAGAAGGCCATGAGCTGATGTCATGGCAAGCCAACCCTGGCGTCGATCCCTCGGTTTGGTTTGTTGGCAACGACGGTCCGGAGTGGGTCATTGTGAGAACGGCCCGTTATCCCCAGAAAGATGCCGAGCTGCCAGGCAACTGGCGCACTGTTGCAGATAACTGCTCCCGAATGAGCAAGCGTGGCAACTTCGCTTCCGTCTCCGTGGCTTGCATGCAGACCATCTCCGAAGGTGGACGGCTTTACCGAGGCTATCCGCTGGTGACGAACTATGCGGGGCTTCAGCCCATACACAAGATGGGGCGCACTGCGTAAGACGATGGGATTTCGATTTCAAAAGCGCATCTCCTTACTACCCGGAATTCGGCTCAATTTGAGCAAGTCCGGTGCAAGCATCACCGTAGGCAAGCCCGGTCTGTCCGTGAACCTCGGCAAGGATGGCGCAACCGGCAACGTTGGCATACCCGGTACTGGTCTCTCTTACCGAGAGAAGCTCACATGCAATCCAACAACCGTCCCAGATCAGGAGTCCGTCCAATCCGAAAAGCTTGTTCAGCCCGATGCCAGTAGTGCCGGGATTTGGAAGTGGCTGTTCTTTGCAGCGGTTGTGGTGATTCTTGTTTTGCTAGCTGCGAGGGGATAGAAGATGACGCAAGCGGTCTGTTTCAAGTGCGGCGAGATAAAGCATGGGGCCTTTACTGACTGTTCTCATTGCGGGGCAAGACCAGTCACCGATGATGAATTGGTGCTCTCGTTGGCAATGACAGATCACTACTTTGACTTGGCGACCATGAAGCAAATGGGTGCGGCAGTCGCAGAGGGCAAGCCTCCGCACCTAGATGAGAAATCTCGACAAGACCTGTTGAAGCAACTGGAAAACGTCCGGAAAAAACCAGTTGGGCGGTTATTGGGCGGTGGGGCACCAGCTCCCGAGAAGAAAAAAAGCAAGTGGTGGCCGTTCTAAGAGAGGTGATGCATGGAGCTCGTTTTAAATAATCCGTTTCGAGTGTTGGGTTTGCCTAAGGCAGCAAGTACGCAGGACGTCACCAACGAATTTCTGATTTGGAATGTGTAAGGTTAAGAGCTGAAACTAATCTCAGCTGAAGAATTGGGGATCAAGATGAATACAGAGCAATCGGACAGAAGTGAACAACTTGAGCGATCACTTATCGACATGGCAGTAGAGAGCTGGCGCTTTGCACGCTTATTCAGTCGTCTCGTAAGCAAACTTGATGCGGGCGAGGGCTCTCGATACGTCAATCAGCTTCGCTATTTTCAGAAGCGGCTTGAAGACAGTCTTGAAGCAAGTGGGTTGAAAATTGTTAACGTAGAAGGGCAGCCGTTCGATCCAGGAATGGCAGCGTCGGCTATCAACATCGGTGATTTCGAGCCAGATGATGTTCTGTTGGTTGATCAAATGGTCGAGCCAATCATCATGGGCGCGGAAGGACTCCGCAAACAAGGAACGGTAATGCTCAGGAAGGTTGCTGCATGAACTACATAGGTATCGATCTCGGCACGACGAACAGTGCCATTTGCTCCTACGACGGAGAAGCCGTACGCCTGTACAAGAGCCCGGATCAGAATGATGTAACCCCATCTGCCATTTTTATCGATCGCCGTGGGAATAAGTATCTGGGGAAGCGTGCCTATGACAGCGCTGCGAAGAACCCAGACAACGCAGCAACGAAATTCAAGCGGATGATGGGAACAAGTACCCCTGTGAAGCTTGGCGCGGTCAATATCACCATGACGCCTGAGGAGTGTTCCGCAGAAATTCTGAAACTATGTTTTGGGTATCTGCCTGAGGAAATTCGCAACAGCGGTGCTACAGGTACAGTCATCACCGTACCAGCTGCATTTAATCAAATGCAGAAGGATGCAACGCTGGCTGCTGCGGAGATGGCTGGACTTGGTAGTGTTGCGCTTATGCAGGAGCCCGTGGCTGCGGTTATGAGTGTGATGAAGCAGCGCAAGGGTGATGGTGTTTTCCTTGTTTTTGACCTCGGCGGCGGAACTCTTGATATTGCAATCGCTGAAAGCATTAGCGGACGGGTGAGTCTTCTTGCGCACGGCGGCGTGGCCATGTGCGGTGGAACAGACTTTGACCGCTCTATTCTTGATAACGTTGTTAAACCTTGGCTCTTATCTCAATTCAATCTTCCTGACGATTTCACTGCTAACAGCAAATACAAGGCACTACTAAGAATGTGCTTGTGGGCAGCAGAGAAGGCAAAAATCGAACTCTCTGCGAAAGAAGAGTCTGTTATCAGTTTGACCGAATCCGATCTGGGCGTATCAGATCAGGATGGCGCCGAGATTTATGTCGACATCCCTTTTAGCCGAAGTCAGCTTGACGCATTGATAGCTCCAAAGGTGGATGAGGCTATTCAATCTGCCAGAGAAACTCTGGAAAAGGCAGGATTAAGTGCGCACGATGTGGAAAGAATAGTCTTCGTCGGCGGCCCAACTCAATACAAGCCACTTAGAGACAAAGTCGCTTTCGAGATGGGTATTGCCCCATCTACCGATGTGAATCCGATGACAGCAGTTGCCGAAGGGGCGGCGGTATTTGCGGAGTCAATTGATTGGCAATCGGATAGCAGAGGGCGAAAGAGTTCGCGTGGAGCTTTGAGTGCCGGTGGCGTATTAGATATTGCATTTAACTTTATTGCACGCACACCAGATTCGAAAGCCAAGATCGTCGTGAAGGTCGGAGGTAATGCGGCAGCTGGGACTGAGTTCCAGATTGACAGCTTGGATTCCGGGTGGTCATCAGGTCGTCTTGCGCTTAAAGACGGTGCGGCGGTTGAGTTAAATCTAGGAAAGCCTGGCGAAAACACGTTCAAGGTCTTCGTTTTTGACTCGAAGGGTGGGCCGGTTAGCCTTAAGGACGACAAGATCGTCATCACAAGAACTGCGGCAAGCATCGATGCAATTCCAGCGTCGCACTCCATCGGCGTTGAAGCCCGAGACAAGCTGGGAGGGCGTTTAGTGTTGGACTACTTGGTGCGTGAGGGAGATCAGCTACCAAAGAAGGGGAAAAAGGTTTTTAAGACTGAAGAATCCCTGCGAGCTGGGAGTGCAGGATCAATTAAGTTCAAGCTTTGGGAGGGGGAAATTTCCGACCCTGTCAATGACAACAGATTCATTGGTATGTTTGAAATCAAAGGATCCGATTTCGATGATGGAGTTATTGCCGCTGGCGCAGAGATGATTTGTGAGTACGAAATCTTGGACTCTGGCAACATCATGATGGAAGTCTCAGTTCCTTCTATCGGTGGATCATTCCACAGTGGAAGAAATTTCTACTCGCGACAAGATGGTCAGATTGATTACACGCAGGCATCAAAACTCGTGGCCGAGCAATCTGAGCATGCAATACAGCGGCTCGATGAAATGGAGTCAAAGATTGATGATCCTCGTCTTCAGCAGGCTAGAGAAAAGCTCGCACAGGCCGAGTCCATCAAATCCGGCGAGTCCGACCCAGAGACTGCGAAGCAGGCAATGGACAATGTGCAGGAAGCGAAGCGTCTTCTAGCGCTTGCACGAAAAGATCACCTTAAAGAAATACGCCAACTTGAACTAGATAAAGCAGTAGATTTCTTTGATCGTTTGGTCCGAGAGCATGCGCGACCTACAGAAGCGAACTCGTTTGACAATTTGGTAAAAACTGCTCAACGCTCTATTGACAATAACAGTGGCGATTTTGAGGCGCATCTCGACGATCTGCGTGGCAAGAATTTTATGATTCTGTGGCGGCAAGATTGGTTCGTCATTGACCGTTTCAAATGGCTCTCAAAGGACTCGTACCTGTTCCCGGATGCACGCGAGCACGCTCAACTTTCTAGCGTTGGGGCTGAAGCACTAAAGGCCAACGACATCGACAAGCTGCGTGCAGTTGTTGCTCAACTCGATTCCATTCGAATCGGATCTGGTGGTGACGACGAGATGATGGCCGGTGCCAACATCGTGCGGAGTTGACCATGGCGATCGATTCGTGGCTTCCAATTGGCTTCAAATTGCCTGATGGTGCAAGAACAAGGGTAGCCCTATTTGAAGGGGTAAACTGGCAAATATTGGAAACCCATGGCGCAGGTCGTGCACTTATTGCTCTTGATGATCTAGTCAAGCACTGGGTTGGTGCCGGAATCGCAGAGGATGGGCAATTTGATGTTTTCAGTTATGGCACTCGACAACTCCGTTCGATTTCCTGCGGTGCGACTCAAGTTTTGTGTCCTGTAACGGAGGGACACTCGCCTGACTCGAAAGCAGAAGCACTCTCTTTCGCCCTTGCTTTCAAAGCGACGAGAAGTATCGACTCAGAGTCGCCTCTGCAAGATGCTATTTACGTTGAGAAGATTAGCCGCCTCCTTCCTACGTATAGCATTTCGTCTCGAACAGACGATGACGTTGTATTGGGCTATTGGCTTACTGGTGGTGCGCCTGTATCTGCAAAATCCTTCAGGCGCTTGCATCAAACCCTGAGCTGGCTAGGAGCCAGCCACTTAAAAGATGTGGTTCAAGCTGCGGGATTTGAAGTGTCTGAGGTAGTCCCAGAGAGAAAGCGTAGGAACGCGCCAGTTGGAAATCAAGAGGTGCCTGCTGAACTGGTGAGCAAGCCATCGTCTTCAAACGGCAAAGTAACAGAGAAGCCAAAGGTGTTTGAGCTCGCTGGTCGGCCTGATCTGGCCGCGTTTTTTAATGAGCACATTGTTGACATTGTTCAGAACAGAGACAGATACAAGGCTCTCGGAATCGACTTTCCTTCAGCTGTAGTTCTGCATGGCCCCCCAGGTTGCGGGAAAACTTTTGCAGTTGAACGCTTGGTCGACTTCTTAGGCTGGCCCAGTTTCCAGATTGATGCATCGAGTGTTGCTAGCCCCTACATTCATGAAACCAGCAAAAAAGTGGCCGAAGTATTTGACAAGGCAATTGAGAATTCGCCATCAGTTCTTGTTATTGATGAAATGGAGGCCTTTCTCGCTGATCGCGAAATGGGAAGTGGTCACCATCGAGTTGAGGAAGTTGCTGAGTTTCTGCGGCGAATTCCAGAGGCAGTAAAGAACGACGTGTTGATCGTTGCAATGACCAATCGAATCGAAATGATTGATCCTGCAATTCTTCGTCGCGGACGTTTTGATCATGTGATCAAAGTCGACTTTGCAAGTGAGGAGGAGATCCTCTCTCTTCTTGAGAAATTGCTATCAACGTTGCCGAAAGATGATTCGGTTGACCCATTGCCATTTGCTCGAGAGATGGCTGGTCGTCCGTTATCGGATGTGACTTTCATCGTTCGTGAGGGAGCACGTCTTGCTGCGCGCGCAGGTAAAGACAAATTAGATCAAGCGAGCCTGAAGGCGGCTATGGAAGCAACTCCAGCTAGGCAAAGAGAGGGCGGATCCCATAACAAGATCGGCTTCATCTAAGGGGGATGTGTGAGTAGTGGTTTGGACAAAACACCAAAGGATGAGGCAAAAGGCTTTGCTGGTCTTTCGTCTATGGTTTCTGATGTTGGCGATGTGCCCTCCATTGAAAAGCGTGACGTAGAACCTCGACCGAGTAGAGGCGCGTCGCAGCCAGTCGACGAGGCTGCCAAAAAAACTGAGCCGCAACAGCAACCACAACCGCAACAGCAACCACAACCGCAGCCGCAGCCGCAGCCGCAGCCGCAGCCAAGAGCAATTTACCAAGACCCGCCTAAGTCAAACGATGGTGGATTCCAAGGGAAATGGCTTATAGGGATTGCGGTGGTCGTTGGGTTGGTATGGCTGGTTTCGTCGTCTGGGAAAAAGGCGCCTGAATATCCTCCTGCATATTCAATGTCAACTAACAGTGCACCTGCAAAAGTCGACTCGCCAACTTGGCAGCCTCCAACATCTGATGTGCAGGTTCCTACAAAGCCATCAGAGGAAACGCCGCCTGTCGGTACCGGGTTGGTGCTGTCGCAACCTCAAATAAGATATTGCAGCGCTGAAAGCATTCGGTTGGATGCGGCCAAAGAAGCGATGAATCCATACAACGATTCGGATGTGAATCGCTTTAATGCACTTGTTGCTGATTACAACAGTCGCTGCAGTAGTTTTAGATATAGGAGCGGTTCATTAGAAAGCGCGCGCAGTGAAGTAGAGAGATATCGAACTGAATATGAAACTCAAGGGCGAAAGATCTTTTCTTCCTCTACAGTCCGACCGCGTGTTGAGTCTCCGGTAGCTAGTACGCCGCCCCAACTCAGACAAGAAAGCCCTGCAGGAGCGGCAGAAACAGACACCTCCCAACTCAGTCAACCTGAAGAAGAGTCAATTGAGGCCGCCTGCTCCACTGACAAGTATTTGAATGGTCCGGCAGCATATCGAGCTTGTCGTGAGCGACAGATGGCGGCACTTCGCAAGGCCCCTAGAAGACCTGATTTGAGTGGACTTGCCTCAGCGGAACAAGAGTCGATAGAAGCGGCCTGTTCCAGTGAAAAGTACCTGAATGGTCCAGCCTCGTACAACCGGTGCCTATCACGGCAGCTAAGTGCTCTGAATACCAACAATCGCCGTCCATCTTTGGACTCGCTTTCCAGTCCTGAGCGTGAATCAATTGAAGCAGCATGCTCCAGCGACAAGTATCTGAATGGCCCTGCTGCTTACAACCGATGCTTATCCAATCAACTCAGTATGTTGAGCCGACAGTCCAGCAAGCCTGATCTCTCGAATTTGAACTACACGCAAAGACAGTCTGTTGAGGCCGCGTGTTCCTCTGATAAATATCTGAATGGTCCAGCGGCCTATAACGGTTGCTTGTCGAGACAAATTAGGCAGCTGAGATGAGCTTGAAGAATTCTTGGACTTCGATGATGGCTAATTTGTGTGACATGGCCGAAGCTAAATCGTCCTCGAGCAAAAACATACAAGACAAGGGGAAGGTATGACAACTGCAGCTCGCTTCAAATATGGTGAGGGTAAGAGCACCCTGCATGTCAGCCCATTTATGGTGCTTGATGTTACGAGTAGAGACGATAGGCGAAAGATCTCTGATCAAGCGGAGCAGAAGTCTCTCGAGATTAGCCCTGATGAATGTCAAAAGGCAAGAAGTGATCTAACAAATCCTAGGAATCGGCTGAGTGTAGAGATGGCCTGGCTCCCAGGTGTTTCACCTAGACGTGCCAAACAGTTGTTGGACGGTTTGCAGACTGATCCAATGGCCGTGCGAAACGAAACAGGACTGCCGACATTAGCTCATTGCAATTTATTGGCATCTGCCTTTGAGTCGGTAGATGGGGCGCATGCTCCGGAAGACCTCTCTGAATTTATCCAGGAGTTGGCAAGGCTTGTTGAAGAAATTGATGTTGATGAGGTAATTCGTGACATCAATGAAGATCGTTCGATTTCAGGATTTCCTGAGGTTAAGTCGGTTGACCAAATTGAGTCTGAATTGGCTGAGCGAAAACGCTATTTTCGTTCTGCCATCAAGGATGCTCTGAACAGGTTGCCACCCGAAGCTCTACTGATCGCCATCACTGATTGCGTTGATGGATCTACAAACAGTGGTGAAGATCACGCGCCTGAGTTGATAGATGAATTGGTAGATGGCTATGCAGTTGAGGTGCAGGGTGTCTTAGAGAAAGAGGCAGACAACGTATCCAAGCTGATCGAAGCTGTTCGCAAGGCCGTTCCAAATGGGGAGTCGGCAACAGCTTTGGCGATAGACAGACTGGAGCGTGTTGCTAAAAATTGGGACCGATTCGCCCAACCAATTCAACTAAGCACTAAGGCTCGCGGAATTGAGCATGAAGCCAGCCGAAAAATGGCTTACGCAATAAGGAGCCTTGCAATTGAGTTATTCAATGAGCACGATCAAATCAACCTTTCGACCCGATTGACTCATTTGCTCGGAGAAATATTCTCGGAATTACCTGAATTTTCTGACCGAGTGGAGCAAGACGCTAAAGCGCTGTCAGATATCAAATCCGAACGAGCTGAATCTGAGCAGAAGGCCAAGTCAAGAGATGCTGAATGGGCGCGTTCAATAAAATATTCTGCTGAAGTTGGCGTAGTTTTTAAAGACACCTTGGCCATTTCTGAAAATGGCATCGAGTGGAAAGAGAAGCGTTATCCACTTGAATCCGTCACAGCTGTGCGTTGGGGGGCTGTTCGTCACTCTGTCAATGGAATTCCTACAGGTACTGACTACGAAATCGCTTTTGCCACACGCTCTGGGTCAACAACAATTAGTCTGCGCAAAGAATCTACGTATTCAGGGTTTCTGGCTGCGTTGTGGCGCGCAGTTTGCGTCCGACTCATCATTGAGATGGGTGAGGCATTAGAGGCCGGAAAGTCATTGCACTTTGGAGACTTCGTTGTTGAAGATGGATATGTCACTCTGGTTAGGCATAAATTTCTTGGAGCAAACGAAAAGGTGCGGCTTTCTTGGAGCGATGTTCACGTTTGGACTGCCAATGGTGAATTCGTCGTGGGCTCTAAAAGCGATAAAAAGACGTATGGCTCTGGCTCATACAAAGATCAATGGAACATACATCTAATAGAGCATGTTATCCGGGCGGCTTTCAAAAAGGGCGTGGACAAGCTGAGTGACTATTTCAAGGGCTGAGCTTTGATAGTCAGTCACTGTAGTGGTCGTTTCTCAATGCAATGAAGATAGGGGTTTTGAAAGTGAAAAAAATTCGAGCGCTTGTTGCCCTAATTCTGTTGTTAAACGGAACGCTTGTTGGTCTTGATGCTTCGGCAGCCACCTTGCGTGAAATTCTTGAAAAGAATGGGCGCGATTATGTTTTGGCCAACTCGAGCACAGTGGCGATCCAACTAGATGAGCGAGACAAGTTTTCGCTTGCAAGGATGCTGATGCGAAATCTGCGAGGAGGAGATGCACCAGAAATTCTTATTCCGCTTGCACAAAAAGGAGATGTTCCCTCGATTCAGCTTCTAGCCATGCATTTTGGTACGGGAAAAGAGGGCATAAAAACTAGCAAGGCTCAATCCTCAGTATGGACGTCTAGGCTGGAAACCCTTCTTTCAAGTGGTGATGAAAAAAATCGAAAGGCTGCACTCGCAACGCTTTGTGAGATCTACAAGGACCCCAATCACCTCTTGTTCAATAAAGAGTTGGCAGTTAAACGGTGTGAGGAGTATTACAGATTGCCAGATACTCCACTAGGTACGCAGGCGGCTTCTTACATAAATCCAAAATCTCCACTCTACGAACCTGTACGGGCCGCGCCGTTGTATGAGAAATGCTTTTCCGTTGGTGACGTCTACTGCAAGATCAATTTTGCGTGGGCTGGGACTGAATATTTAGAAATAGCAAAAAGAGTAACAAAGCAACGGCTGTTTGAGTACGCATCGCTGGCTATTGATGTGGATTCAAGTGTCGGATTGAATAACCTGGGGGTTTTTTATTTGGATGGATTCGGTACTCCGAAAAATCCAGAAAAGGCAGTTGAGTTATTTGATAAGGCAGCAGGGAGGGGTGTTGTTTACGCGTTATATAACCTACTCCAGGTGACATTTTTCAAATATGCTGAGTGGAAGGATGCGCCGAAAACAGCGGATAGAGCGATGGTCTTGATTGCATACTATGATTATCTGAGTCCCGAGTTGGATCGATTCGACTCTGTGCCGTTCAAGGAATGGGTGTTCTCAAAGGGGCGACTGCCATCGAATGACAGTGAATTCAGCGATTTTTTGCGTGAGCGCGCGAAGGCTGGTTCAGATACCTCTGCGTGTATGCTGGCGGGCCATTTGCGTAAGATCGGAAATCTGGGTGAGAGTATTCAGTATGCTGAGATGGGGCGTCGCACATCAAACCTTAAGGTTCAACAGTGGTGTGAGAAGGAGCTTTCTCGCATAGATGTTCTCGCCGTCATCAAACCTTAGCCATGCCGACTTCTGCCTACTCAGTCCGGCTGGCTCTTTGCTGCATTGCATTCTTCTGGAGTTCGTTATCTGCTACGGCGGCAGATATCGTCGGACGTGTTGTTGGTGTGTCTGATGGTGACACCATAACTGTTCTCGTTGACAACCATGACCGCTTAAAAGTGAGACTCGCAGGGATTGACGCACCGGAAAAGTCTCAGCCATTTGGTTCTGCCTCTAAGAAAAGCCTTTCTGATCAGGTGTTCGGGAAGGTCGTGAATATCGAGTCAAATAAAAAAGACCGGTATGGTCGTTTTCTTGGTCGGGTCATTTTTAACGGTACTGATATTTGCCTCGAGCAGATTCGAGCCGGAATGGCCTGGCACTACAAGCGTTACTCGTATGAGCAATCTGAGAGTCTGAGGCATTCGTATGCTGATGCTGAATCGCAGGCAAGGCAGCTAAAAATCGGGCTTTGGAGTGAGCCCGCTCCAGTCGCTCCATGGGAATTTAGGCATCAAGGGAGAGGTGGTGATTGATATGAATTGGACCATGCAACATTTCGGAGCACGACTGGTTGGTGCATTCCTTTTTAGAAGAAGTTTAAGAAACTTGTCGATGGCGTTTCTTCTTCTCGGATGCATTGCGTCGGGATATGCACAACCGAATGGCAGTCCAAGTTCGGAATATATGTGGGATGAGAGCCAGCCCTACACTGTATTGGATAAGGTGAGGTTTTCCAATGGCCAATTCATTCAGGTCGCCGAGGGAAAAGTGACTGGGCAGTCATACAGTCAGCCTATTCGAGAGGAATGTGAGTACAAGCGACTTGAAGTACGAAATGGAAATTCTGGATCGTTGCAGTACATCAGTGGGGCATGCGATGGAGTCGTACATATTCGAGCTGCATATCCAGATGAAAAAAACGCGAAACTAGCAATAGTCACTACGAATTGTGGTGGCACGATGTGTGGCATGTGGAATGATCATTACGTAGTGTTTTTGGGTGAGTCGGGAATTAGAGTGACGCGAGTCGGTTCAAGTTTCTATGGCCCAAAGCACAAGATCACCAAGTATGGATTTGGATTTGATGGTCAACGGTTGAGCAGATCAAGCGTCATAAATTTTTATGACGGAACTGAGAACGATCTAGGCGATCTAGTGCCGTCAACACGGATCTTTGTCAAGCAAGGAAGCTATGTTGATACTCGCTTTGACAAGAAGTTTTTGCGGTTTGTGGGAGAGCACCCAGATGTTGTATTGGGTGATGAACAAGTACGTGCCGCGTTAGTGCAGAAGATCAAGCCAGAGAGATTTAGAGCTTTTAGAGCAGCCATGAGTGGCCCTGGGTGGTCAAGTGTTCACAACGGTAGATTCCTCGTGATGAATGCTTGCATGAAGAGCAATTGCCCGTGGGAATTCGGGGCTGTTGTTTTGGATGGATTCACTGGCGCATTGCATATCATGAGGTTCGCTCCGGATGAGAACATTTTTGAGCAGGCATCTTCCCAGCCCATCAAAGAAAATGTGGATGGCAATTGGCTCAGTGAGGTTGATACTCAACAAAGGTTTCGTCTCACTATTGAGGGCGGTCGCTTGCGAGCAACAAAGTTGCGTGACCGATAGTCGGCGAACATAGTGGGTTTTTCTCGGAAGAATTTTACTCGTCTGGGGCCATCACAATTTGGGGAATTTCATGTTGAAGTTATTTGATTTTTTCCTGGGAAAGGCGTCAGGGCGAGTTGACTATTCACTTCCAGGAGGGGAGTTGCTGTTTATGATTTATGAGCGGCTCAAGAGTCACGCCCCATCCAGGCCGCATCAAGCCGAAAAGTCAATGAAGTTAATTCAAGAAGATTTGATCGCGGATGAATTGATGCCATTGGCGGTGGTAATCATTATTCTGAAAAAGGTGTCAACTTCCCCCGAGTATCTAAATAGCCAAGACTTCAAGCAGTTATGCGAAAAGGCGGTAGATGCTATGGCAACAATTCATGCTGAGTCATCTTCTGCTTTTACTGCAATGATGCCAAAGTTGCCTGGTCTTGTTGTAACTGCAGGGCATGGAAAAGACGAGGCGTCAGAGCGCTCGGCCAATAAAATTGTTGGCGCTGTAGATCGTATTTTCCCAGGGCGCACCATACGATCGAATGATGAGATGATTATGGATATTTCTAACTTTATGAGTGAGAAGTTGAAGGTCAATAGGTTTGATGCGAAGCGCTTGTACGATGGGTTTTGAAGTGAAGTGATGGCTGTCTGCAAATTCGTTGTCGACTGTCGATGTGAAGGCCAAATGCTTAACCGCTAAACGCGCAGTTCAAAGGGGATGCAGATGTTTATAAGCATGAAATACGTCATCTTGTACGTCGGAGCGGGTACCGCCACTGGCTGGTTTTCGAAGGGCGACCGTACTGCTAGTTTGATTGGGCTGGGTATTGCGGCCTTGCTAGGGACATCCTTCGGTATTTCTTACGCTCTCATCAGTGCGATTGAGTTTGGGATTGGCCTTGGTTTGGCTAGGATGCTTCTGAAGAAGCAAGAGTAATCTGACTATTTGTATTCAAATGCCCATATGCCAAGTGGATTGCCAAGCGCACAAGCATTGCTGGAAGACAAGAGCGTTGGCTTCTTTTCCATCGATACGGACGTAATTCAGAGCCATGCGCACAAATTCTCCGCCGGTGCGTTACGTGCATTGTCTTGAGAAATCATCCAAAAAATCGGGGGTAAAAATAAATTCTTTGCGCTTAATCTAATTCCTTCCCTGTCGCAGGCAGAGAAGCAGCAGACTGGGCTTGCAAAACATACTGATGTACAGCCATGAATTGATGCGCGATTCGACGAGACTGCACCATGGTGCCAGACGGATGGAATTGAGGGGATGCAAGCTCCTCGCCAAACCGAAGTCGCAAATTTGCCGCCACGTATTCACCAGAAATCAGATAAGTCACAGAGTTGTACTGCTCTCTGGCGAAATCGGCTGGACTTGGAAGGCCGCTTTCCATACCCCAAGCCTCTCCTACGTAACAAGCGAGAAAATTGTCTAACTGCTCAGGACTTGAATCAAAGACGTCCTCCAGGTTTTGACGAACCAGCGCTACAGAAGTTGCGTCGGCCCATGTACGGTAGAGGTAGGGGGCGTCTTTCGGATGTGCGATGAACAGAGGCGTATGAGTGTTAGCGTCTTGAATGCGTGCAGCTAGGATTGCTGTCAGTTGCACCTCGCCAGCATCAGTCAAAACTTTTCTCTCTGGCGGGGTGTCTGCATAGCTTCGGATCCAGCGGATACATTCCATCGCAAAACCGATAGGCATTGCAATTTGAATTGCCCGTTCAGCTTCGGCTTGCCGTAATTCCCCTGCGGGCACTTGTCGCAATAGACCTGCAATAAGCATCCCAGCCTTCGCTCGGGTATCAGTCCAAACCATCATGCCGCGCTCACGGGGAAGGAGGTTTCCGTTTAAAGCAAAGGCCGTGATCAACGCCGAGGCTTGATGCTGCGATAGAGATTCTTCTCGTTGGCGAAGTCTTGCAATAACTCGTGGCAAACCATGTCGAGACGCAAATGCTTCCAGCAGCGTTCGCAGTTCGGCATCGGAAGATGACGGAGCCGCCTCGCAAAGCGCTGCAACCTGCGTGTCCGGCACGTCACCAACCGGTACGCTGTATGTGAAGTAACGTTTGAAATATTGGCTTGAACTGACTTTCTGTTCGGTCTCCCAAATCTTGTCCCATTCACCCCCATAGATCATGCTGCCGATGCGTGGGAATAGGGGCGCAAGAAGGCGTGATGTCACTCTTTCTCTCTCGTGCGGGGTCGATTCAGGAATCGCGCGTTCAATTAATTCATCGATTCGATTCGGTGTGTCGCGACGAGTGGCGCCCCCCTCGTCGCGCTCGCCTCGAAGGAAAAGCGCGGGATTTTCTCTTATCGCGGTGTAAAGGTTCGGATATATGACCCGTATTCCCTCGATAAGCATTAAGTCGACAGGATTGACTTCTCCCTTGAGAATTGGGAGCGCAAACATTAGTGCGTTAGAAAATAATTTCGCGCGTCGTGGTGTTTCAAGTCTCGGAAGAAGTGCATCGTCGAAATATCTGACGAAAGCGTCAATTTGAGGTTGTGTCAACTTAATTTCAGCTTGCGCTAGAGCATTTTCTACGCCTTCTAGTGCAAGTTGTCTCAGGCTATTTTCATCTGCTGGCGGGAGGTGCAGTGGGACTTGAATAATTTTTTCAAGAAAAGCACGCCCAGCGGGTGAACCACCAGCACCATACCGCTCACCAAGTGCCGCTGCAACTACGGCGTCATCAAAGGCAAGGACGTAGGAAGTATGTCTAAAGCTGGCGGATAACTTGACCAGCTTGAAAATGGCGTGAGTTTCTTCCCGATCTAAGCGATCGATATCGTCAATCAAAATGACAAGACGCTTGTTGGCGTCATCAAGCATTTGTTCAATCCGAGTTCGAAGTTCGTCTAGGCCAACATTTGACATAGCTTCGCCAAGCCCCTTTGCAGCGTCACCTGGCTTGACTTGGAGAACGCCTCCAACTGTCAACGATGCAAGAGAGAGGATGCTGCCGTACCTTTTAAGCAAATCACCAGCTTTCTCTTTCATATTTGGAAGAGACCGTCCCATTGCATCAGCGAGAGTCGCAAAGAAGCCTCGCAGCAAAAGATCTTCGTTTTGAAAATGCCAAGGGTTGAAACGAACGACTATGACTTTGGGATGAGAATTTAATGCCTCCTGCATCATCTCGAGCACCGAGGTTTTACCGTCGCCCCATGGACCAAATAGGCCAAGAACAATGCTGGACGGATCTGCTCTAGTAGCGATGGTTTCGGCTATCCGCGTGGCGAAAAATACGCGGTTGAATCGATCTTCAGCTTTGCCGGTTATGGGTTGATCCGCAATGTATTGGTCACAAATATCAGTTTCAGCGGACGTCGTCGCGGCAGCCTCGTCTTCGATATTCGCTTCTGCTGAAGGCGTAGACCCCTTGACGAGTTTCTTAATAAAAAGTTTGAGCATATCTACCTCTTTTCTCAAATATACCCAGTTCACTGAGCTGCACAGGGCATGGCATACATTCCTTGGCGTTGCTGAGTCACCACCAACTCTCGGTACGCCAGCAACGGACGATCGGATCCTGGTTTCCCTTTGTCGCGAGTCTTGACCTTGAACAGGGTTCATGAGGGCAGCTCCAGCTTGGCGGCCGCAATGCCTAAGTCTTACGTTTTTACGAATCGTCCAAACCCGGTGGTTAGGGAGGTGCTGGGTCATTGGGGCAATGAGATGCTCGTTTCCGAGGCAGACGACCCTGGAAAGGCGCTTACGGACTTCATGCAGCAACTGATGGCCTGACTCCAAGCTAGCAGGTATCGCCAGGCGCTGGCCACTACAATCATCGCTCATTCACCCTCTAGCGCTACCAAGCATGATTGAGCGTGAATAGAAAGTTGGTCAGTGGCCCACCGCCCGCTACCATTTCATGGTTCTCAAAGCCTCATGCGCCCAGTTCTTGGGCCGCAGGCAACACCCCCAAAGTCGTTTCAATCCCCCGCGCCTGGCAGATCGCATCCACCGTGGCCAGGGCCGTGGCTTGTGCGGCCATCACGGTCAGCAGCATCAAATCGGGCGCAGCCGTTTCGCTACAGGTGGCCAATGCAAACAAGGTGTCACCGTCCAACGTTGTGTGGGCGGGGCGGATGCTGCGGGCCAGGCCGTCGTGGGCGCTGATGGCCAGGCGTTGGGCTTGTGCTTTGCTCAAGGTGGCGTTGGTGGCCACCACGCCGATGGTGGTGTTGGTGCCGGGCATGGGGCGGGTGCTGCGCTCGCCATTCAATAAGGCCGCTTGGGTGTCCAGCAGGCCTTGGCCGCCTGCCGTGCGGGCGCCTGCGATGACTTGGCCAGTGGCCGGGTCCAGCACATCGCCCACCGCATTGCAGGCCACCAGCGCCCCCACCACCCAGGGGCCCACGCGCACGCTGGCGTTGCCGATGCCGCCTTTCATGGCGCGGTTCAGGCCAAACAGTTTGCCCACGCAGGCTCCAGCGCCTGCGCCCACATTGCCGGCGGCGGGCATGTGGCAGGAGGCGGCCTGGCAGGCGGCATAACCGGCGTCGGCATCGGGTCGGATGCCTGGCTTGTCGCCAGGGCGCACCACGGGCAAGTCGAACAACACCGCAGCCGGCACGATGGGCACGCGGCCGTAGCCGGTTTCAAAGCCGATGCCGTGTTCATCGAGCCAACGCATCACGCCACTGGCCGCGTCAAGCCCAAAGGCGCTGCCGCCGCTGAGCAGCACGGCGTGCACTCGCTCGACCAGGTTGGCGGGGTCGAGCAAATCGGTCTCGCGGGTGCCGGGGGCGGCGCCCCGCACATCGACCGCGCCCACAGCTCCGGCGGGTGCCAGCACGACCGAGCAGCCGGTCAGGCGCTGGCTGTGCGTGAAATGACCCACTTGCAGGCCCGGCACGTCCACGATGGAGCCGGTGGCGGTGTTTACAATCTTTGGCGGTGTCATGTCGAACTCGTGTTGTCGGCGGTCATTCATCTTAGGCGAGAGCGTGTCATTATTCATTCTCAGACGACTGATCAGTTTTGCACTGACCCTGGTGGCCACCTCGGTCATCGTGTTTGCCGTGCTGGAGTTGTTGCCTGGTAATGTGGCGCAAGTCATTCTGGGCGAGACCGCCACGGCCGAAACGATTGCCGCGATGGAAGAAAAACTGGGCTTGGACCAGCCCGCACCCGTGCGCTATGCCCGCTGGATGGGCGGTTTGCTGCAGGGGCAAACCGGCATCAGCATCTCTTATGACACCCCTACGGCCGAGCTCATGGCCGAGCGCATGCAGGTCACTTTGCCTTTGGCTGTGATGGCCATGGCGCTGACGGTGGCCGTGGCGCTGAGCATGGGCATTTATGCGGCCTCTCAACAAAACAAGGCGGGCGATGTGGGCGTGATGACGCTCAGCCAGCTGGGGCTGGCCTTGCCGAATTTCTGGCTGGCGATCTTGCTGATCTTGCTGTTTGCGGTGCACCTGCAGTGGGTGAGCGCGGGCGGCTTTCCGGGTTGGACCGAGGACAGCGGTGGCGGTGTGTGGCAGGCCCTGAAAGCGCTGGTGCTGCCGGCCATGGCGCTGGCGGCGGTGCAGACGGCCATCCTCACACGGGTCACGCGTTCGGCGGTGCTGGACACCTTGCGCGAAGACTTTGTGCGCACTGCACGTGCCAAGGGATTGTCGCGGCGGCAGGTTTTGTGGGGCCATGTGCTGCGCAACGCCATGATCCCGGTGCTGACGGTGATGGGCTTGCAGTTTGGCAACCTGATCACCAGCGCCATCGTGATCGAGAACGTGTTTGTCTTGCCCGGCATCGGGCGGCTGATTTTTCAGGCCATTGCCAACCGCGACCTGATCGTGGTGCGCGACGTGGTGATGCTGCTGTCGGCCCTGGTGATCCTGATCAACTTCGCCATCGACGTGCTCTATGCGTGGATCGATCCACGGCTCAAGGTGGCCCATGGCTGAACAAGGCTTTTGGTCACGTGCCCGGCGGCACCCCAGCTTTGTGGCGGGCGGGTGCATGGTGGCTTTGCTGATTTTGAGTGCATTGCTGTCGATGCTGTGGTCGCCTTACCCGGTGGGGGACATCGACATTCCGAACAAGCTGGCCTCGCCCAGTGCCGCGCATTGGCTGGGCACCGACAGCCTGGGCCGCGACATCGCCTCTTTGTTGTTGGTGGGCAGCCAGAACTCTTTGTTGGTGGGCTTCATTGCGGTGGGCATCGGCTTGGGCGCGGGTGTGCCACTGGGCTTGCTGGCGGCTGCGCGGCGCGGCTGGGTGGAGGAGCTGGTCATGCGGGCGGCGGACTTTACTTTTGCCTTTCCGGCCTTGCTCTCGGCCATCATGCTCACGGCGATTTACGGCCCTGGCCTGGTGGTCAGCATTGCGGCGATTGGCATTTTCAACATCCCGGTGTTCGCACGCATCACGCGGGGCGCGGCGCAGGCGGTGTGGTCGCGTGACTACACCCTGGCCGCGCACGCGGCGGGCAAAGGGCCTTGGCGCATCACCTTCGACCATGTGCTGCCCAACATCGTGAGCGTGCTGATCGTGCAGGCCACCATCCAGTTCGCCATCGCCATTCTGGCCGAGGCGGCGCTGTCTTATCTGGGCCTGGGTACACAGCCCCCGCAAGCGAGCTGGGGCCGCATGCTCAACGAGGCGCAATCGCAAATGTTCCAGGCCCCGCTGCTGGCGGTCTACCCGGGCGTGGCCATCGCTTTGGCGGTGCTGGGCCTGAACCTGATGGGCGATGGTTTGCGCGATTTGCTCGACCCGCGATTGGCCAGACAAAGATGACACCCACCTTGTTGGACGTGAAGGATTTGCGCGTGGGCTTGCCCACGGCGC
>Ga0228701_1000406_pt1 | contig 37262 bp, 33 predicted proteins | sample McNCre117_Aug_MG_2_FD_178017 | JGI IMG/M metagenome (GOLD analysis project Ga0228701, IMG submission 178017) | Freshwater microbial communities from McNutts Creek, Athens, Georgia, United States - 11-17_Aug_MG | ecosystem: Environmental > Aquatic > Freshwater > Creek | place: USA: Georgia... | reverse complement strand
ATGCTCCTGTATTAGCACTAAGTGATGTTGGTATTGCAATGGGGGCAATGGGCAGCGATGCCGCAATTGAAACAGCAAATGTAGTGATTCAGACAGACCAGCCTTCAAAAATTGTCACAGCCATCAAAATAGGAAAAGCAACCCGTAGTATTGTTATGCAGAATATTGTTTTGGCATTTGCAGTAAAAATTATTGTAATGTTATTAGGGGCAGGTGGTTTAGCGACTATGTGGGAAGCCGTATTTGCTGATGTGGGTGTAGCACTTTTAGCCATTCTAAATGCAGTGAGAATTCAAAGAATGAAGTTTATTTAATTTCAAGTGTATATTAAAAATATTGTTAATTAGTGGATTAATTGTATTTAAATGAACATAGCAAGTTTTATTTAAGCGATCACTTAAATAAACAAAAAACTTTTAGAAAACAAAATCATTTTTAGGAACTATTAACGTTATGGCTGCTTTACTTTTATCTTTTTCAATTTATGCTCATATCTTTTTTACAAAGCCAGAAAGTAGTTCAACGATTACTCAAATTTCAAAAATTCAAAATGTGGAGTTTACATTTAAAGGGATGACTTGCTCAAGTTGTGAGTATCATGTTAAATTAGAGATTAGTAAACTAATAGGAATTTCTGAAGTTATGGTATCCTATGAGAAAGGCTACGTCAATTGTTAAAATTGACAACCAACAATCGAGCATATTAGAAATCGAGAAAGCTATCAATTCGACAGGGTATAAATCACTAAAAAGTAAAATTAAATGATAATGGAAATTAAATTACAATCAGTAATAACTTGCCCAAACTGCCGACACCAAAAAGAGGAAACAATGCCAACAGATACATGTCAGTTTTTTATGAATGTGAAAGCTGTAAAACAAAATTAAAACCTTTACAAAGTGATTGTTGTGTTTATTGTAGTTATGGAAGCGTACCATGTCCACCAATACAACAGGATAAAAAATGTTGCTAATAAAACTCTTATAATAAAAAAATTGAGAATGTCTGATTTTTTATTATATAGAGAATTCTCAAAAGTCATAAAAAAACAACCCCCCCTGAGATGGGACTATCTTATAAAGTGTGTAAGTGAGGAATAGTTGGGGTTTAAACCCCAACTATTTTTTTTAACTTTAAACCAAACACAGGTTATGAACAAGGAAGATTTATTATCAGACGAGTTTTTAAAGCAGTTCAAGACAGGCGAAGAGCTGCATTCATTTTTAGCCAAGTTACAAAAGCGCGGTATTGAAAAGATGTTAGAGGGTGAGCTTGATGCACACCTGGGGTATGACAAACATGATAAAACAGATGGATCTAATGCGCGCAATGGATTTTCAACCAAGAAAATCAAAACCTCTTATGGATCATCTGAGATCCAGGTGTCAAGAGATCGGGATGCATCATTTAATCCCATGTTAATACCCAAAAGGCAAAGCATGGTGGATGGATTGGAGAACGTCATTGTGTCGTTGTATGCCAAAGGTATGACGGTGAGTGATATAGAAGAACAAATAAGAGAAGTGTATCATTTTGACGTATCTACTTCTACCATCTCACGTATTACTGAAGCAGTTGCTAATGATGTGATTGCATGGCAAAATAGACCCTTAGACCCGGTGTATTTAATAGTCTGGATGGATGGCATTGTTTTTAAAGTCAGAGAAAACAGCAAGGTGATTAATAAAACCATCTATTTGGCTGTAGGCCTCAATAAACAAGGGCTTAAAGAGGTTTTAGGCATGTGGTTGGGCAAGAATGAAAGTGCTGCATTTTGGTTGGGTGTACTCACCGATTTAAAGGCTAGAGGTGTGGAAGATATTTTGATTACGGCTACTGATAATTTAAATGGCTTCACACAAACCATTAAGAATGTTTTCCCTCAATCACAAACACAAATATGTGTGGTGCATCAAATCAGAAACTCGGCACGCTATGTGGTGTGGAGAGACAAAAAAGAGTTTTCCGTAGATATGAAGTGTATTTATGATGCCCCAACTAAACAAGCTGCTAAAGAGGCTTTAAATGACTTTGCAGTAAAATGGAATCATAAATACCCATACGCTATTAAATCCTGGGAAGAGAACTGGGAGGAGCTTACTGTATTTTTTGACTTCCCTGTAGAGATCAGAAAAATTATTTATACCACTAACTTGATTGAAAATCTAAATGGTAAAATAAGAAAATACACAAAAAATAAATTATCCTTCCCAACAGATGAAGCTGTATTAAAATCTGTATTTTTGGCACTCAGAGAATCCACTAAAAAATGGACAATGCCTATCCACAACTGGGGGCTTATCCTAAATCAGTTCTTGACCATATTTGAAAATAGGGTTCAACTTTAACAAAAGTCAAACCCCACTATTTTTTAACTTACACACTTTACGGGATACTGTCCCTGAGATAAAGAAAGGGGGCTTTTAGTACCATGCCAGTAAGAGTAGACCCTTCATTTGGAATTTTGTAAATACTCATTTTCCCATTCAATTACAATCCAACTGTTTCCAATTTTTATCTTTTTTTTGGCATGAGAAATTCACTATAAAACCTTACACAAATAAATTGAATTGAAATTTAAAATTCTATTCAAAACACTGTGAATGTTTAGGTATCAAATTTCGGTCTCTCTATATTTTATTTACAATAGGTTTCTTAATAAAATGATTGTAGATATTATATCCTAATATTCCAATTCCTGCAACTAATGCAAGTTTCCATATTCCGCCATTTTTCTTTGTTGAATTTACTGAAGCAACTGCTGTGGTGTTATAAGCTAACAGTTGAGATTTTAGTTTATCTACTATTTCTTTATTTTCAAGCGCAATTTTAATTATTTCAGGGTTCATTGTGATACGATTTTAATGTTATATGTATTGGGGTCAATTAGAATGTGCCCATCTGTGAATATTGCAACAATTTGATTGTCGGCAGAAGTATATGTTTGTGAGGCTTTTTTTAATGAAAACCCTTTAAAGCAAAATTCCTCCCAACTCATTTCGGTTCTTCCATTTTCTATTAATTCTTTAAGACTGCTACATAACTGCTGTTGATCCTTTGTTATTTTAGACTCTATTCTTCTTTCCGGTGTCCAATACAAACTTTTACAATCCATTATTCTACCATCCGAAAACACGTGTTTTTCGCAAAATTCACGTGATTTATTGGTTTGGTCTGGAAAGGGTGTTTTGCAGTATCTGCAACTTCTACCATCAAAATAGGTATAATAGGCATTGTTGCCGTTATCCTGCTTTATAATATTGCTAGGGATGTCTAATTTTAGTTTTATCATACCATAAAGGTACAATTATTTTAATAAATTCAAAAAAATGTCTAATATTGTGACATGATATTTAATTTAACAATAAAGCACTTTAATTTAGAGGAAGTAAGAAAAGCATATTCCGAAGGTAATTTATTAGCATTTGCACCACTAATGGATAGTTTAATTTCAAGAAATGTGCCCTTAAAGAGCACTAATTTGGATAGAAGACTAATTCATTATTGGGAGAGTAGGGAATTGTTTGCTGTGGTAGAAGAAAATGGGTATTTGAGTTTCTTTGACATTTGTTGGTTGAATGTCCTTCAAGAATTAAAAGCACTAGGAGTGACTCCTAAAGTTATGTCAGAAGTCCATAAGTTCTATTTTGGGAATGATAGTTTTCTTGAGGCAATGTTTTCGAATGTAAAAATAGAAGAATTCGTTTTGCCTTTGGAGAAATTGGGTGAATTGCCGAAAGATGTGGATTTAGTGAAAATGCTTAAAGGTTTTGGGTTTAATAATTTCACATTGTCTATAATAGCAATAATGCTAACACGCAAAAACACGTGTTTGCACGTGAGTTCTGGTGGAAAAGTTGCTGCATTTGAAGTCGACAATATTATAAATCATTTAGATCCTAATGTTGTTTTAAATGAATTGTTTAATGGATCATTTATTTCTATCAGTCTTTATAAAATCATTTATAAGGTAATAGATGATCATGAATTATTCTCCTTAAATGAAGGTGTATTAGAAATAAAAGAATCTTCTATTAATATTATTAAGAAGATGTTTAATGACGATAAAATCCAAAAGATCACTTTTAGGTTAAATGATAAAAGGACTCCTATTATGGAAGTAACTAAAAGACTCGATTTTGCGGAGTTCTATAATAAAATTCATTATTTAAAGAAAAAAGGGACTTTCTTGGATATGCAAATAAAGACTAGAGATGGGAAAGTTCAACTTTTTGAAGTGACTGAATTAATAAATACAAAATAGTGCTGAAGTTCTCAGCCATATTATACAAAGCGTACCTTAAACTAAGTGCTAGTTATGGTATGATATTTTTTAATCTAAATGAGCAATCATTATGTAAACAAAACTAAAAAAGAAGAAGAGGGTGCAACAGAAGAAGTTGCATCAACTAGCACAAGTATTAAAATATTAGCCGAGATTATCGCTAATCAAATTATCAAAAAATTACTTCAAGATGAACAACTTGGAATTACAGCTTCAGCAGATGACAGCCAAATTTGCGAAAAAAGCGAAGCCGCCTAAATGGAGGGAAGGGAATGGAATCGTGAATTATACAAGAGTTTCTGATATCTCTCAGTTTGATAATACCTCATTGGATACCCAGCGTAAAGATGCAATCTCATATGCCCAAAAAAGAGCGTTAGAGATTAGGGCTTTTTTTGGAGGGGAAGCAGAGTCGGCTAAAACAGACGAGCGTAAGGAATTTAAAAATATGCTTGCTTATGTAAGAAAGCATAAAGATATCGTAGCGATATTGGTATACTCTTATGAGCGTTTTTCAAGAAGTGAACATGCGCAAGCACTTATTTTTGATTTAGGTAAGATTGGCGTAAAAGTTATTAGTGTACTTCAAGATATTGATGTAACTTCTCCAGCAGGAGAACTTCAGCAACAAATATTTTTTGCTTTCGGCAAGTATGACAACGATTTAAGAAGAACCAAAACAATGCGTGGTACTTCCGAATTAATTGAGCAGGGGTATTATATTGGACATTGCCCATATGGTTATACTAACCTGAGAAGAAAGGAGAAAGCCAAGTATCACGAATATGTAATCAATGACCAGGGCAAGTTTATGAAAATGGGCTTTAAATGGAAAGCAGAAGGCAAGTGGAGTAATAAAGAAATTGTGGAGCGCCTGCGTAAATTAGGAGCTACCATTGAATACAAGAGTTTTTACCGCCAAATAGGGAACCCCTTTTATTGTGGTTATTATATGAATGCATATTTCCCGGGTAAATTAATTAAGGGTCATCACCCAGCTTTAGTTTCTATGGAGCTTTTTATGAAAGCAAATGCTGTAGCCATAACCAATCCGCATAAAGGGATAGCTAAGAAATTTAAGGACCCTGATATGCCATTAAAGTCTTTTTTAAGAAGCGAGTTAACGAACTCGCCATTTACTGGCTATAAGCAAAAAGGACATATCTATTACAAGACCAGAGGGCATGCAGAGCCGGTTAATGAAAAGGCTGCAATTATCAACAAGCTATTTATGGAGGAGTTGGATAAGTATAAAATTGAAGCTGCCCATATTGCCGCAATAGAAGCCCAAGTGAAGGAAATTGTATCGCAGAAGTTTAATGACAAATTGCAAGAGGATGTATCAGTAAAAAGAAAGATTACCGAATTGACTGATAAAATTGAATCACTTGAAGAAAGGTTTATCAATCAAGAATTAACCAAGGAACTTTACGATAAATATCGAATTAAATACTTGGATGAAAAGAAGCAATTAGAGGAGGAAAATATCAAAAGTGATTTTAAGAGTTCGAACTTAGAAAAAGCGGTTAAAAATGGCTTGGAAATTTTGCTAGATCCTTTGCAGTTATGGGTTTCCTGCGACTATGATGATAAGCAGCGTCTTCAATATTTGCTGTTCCCAGAGGGAATGAGGTATGATAAGGAAAATAAGCGAGTTCGAACTCCAAGAGTGAATAGTGTAGTCTCTCTAATCTCAAGTGTATCAAGGGTTTCGGAAGAAAATGAGAAAGGCTACCTCGTTGGAAGTAGCCTTGATTCTCGTTTCGTAGCCGGTACGGGAATCGAACCCGTCTTTGCCCCGTGAAAGGGGGCTGTCCTAGCCGATAGACGAACCGGCCGTCGTTGGATAGACGTTTGTGTCAATCGGGTCGCAAAAATAGGATGCAATTGCTTTACTGCCAAATCATTTTGCAAATATTTATTTGAATTGATCAATTAATTTTTTTTAATACTGTTGCGTGCTTGGGGCATTTTTGATAGAAAACGACCAATTGTTCGTTTGAAGTCCCTGATTTTGTTGAATTTTTAAGATTATTTTATATGCTTTTGGCAATAATTTTTTTAAAATACTATAACTTCGCCACTCCTATTAAAACAATAAATTTAATACAATGAGTTCAGTTAAAGTTGCAATCAACGGTTTTGGCCGTATCGGACGTTTGGTTTTTCGCCAAATTTATAACATGGAAGGTATCGAAGTAGTCGCTATCAATGACCTTACTTCTCCTGCAGTATTGGCACACTTATTAAAGTATGATAGTGCTCAAGGTCGTTTTGACGCTGATGTAAAAGCAACTGAAGATTCAGTAGTAGTGAATGGACATGCAGTAAAGATTTATGCACAAAGAGACCCTTCTCAAATTCCTTGGGGTGCTCATGGAGTAGATGTGGTAATTGAATCAACTGGATTCTTTACAGATAAAGAAAAAGCTGAATTACATATTAAAGCAGGTGCTAAAAGAGTAGTAATTTCTGCTCCAGCTACTGGTGATATGAAGACAGTAGTATACAATACGAATCACGAAATCTTAGACGGTTCTGAAACAGTTATTTCTGGTGCTTCTTGTACAACTAACTGTTTAGCTCCAATGGCTAAGGTGTTAGAAGATAAATTTGGTATCGTAACTGGATTGATGTTAACTGTACATGCTTATACAAATGATCAAAATACTTTAGATGGTCCTCATCCTAAAGGAGATTTGAGAAGAGCTCGTGCGGCTTCTGCGAATATTGTTCCTAATAGTACTGGTGCTGCTAAAGCGATCGGTTTAGTATTACCTTCTTTAAAAGGTAAATTAGATGGTTCGGCACAACGTGTTCCAACTATCACAGGTTCATTAACTGAATTAACAACTATCTTATCTAAGAAAGTAACTGTTGAAGAAATTAATGCCGCAATGAAAGCAGCAGCAAACGAATCTTTTGGTTATACTGAAGATGAAATTGTAAGTTCTGATGTAATCGGTATTACTTATGGTTCTTTATTTGATGCAACACAAACTAAAATCATGACACAAGGTGATGTACAATTAGTAAAAACAGTGTCTTGGTATGATAACGAAATGAGCTATGTAAGCCAGTTGGTGCGTACAGTAAAGCATTTCGCTAGCAAAATTAAATAAGCGATTTTCTATAAACAAAATGCCTCCGATTTCGGGGGCATTTTAATTACAAACGATTTAAATTTTTTATGATGAGTACTTTTAATGATTTTTCTTTTGCAGGTAAAAAGGCCTTGATTCGTGTAGATTTTAATGTACCCTTAAATGATGCATTTGAAATTACTGATGATAACCGTATGCGTGCAACTGTGCCTACCATTTCAAAAATTTTGAAAGAGGGTGGAAGTGTTATTTTAATGAGTCATTTAGGTAGACCAAAAGATGGCCCGACTGATAAATATTCATTAAAGCATATTGTGGCACACTTGTCAAAATTATTAGGGGTGGATGTACAGTTTGCTAATGATTGTATTGGAGCAGAAGCGGTTGATAAAGCAGCAGCTTTACAAGCAGGTCAAGTTTTATTATTAGAGAATCTACGTTTTTATAAGGAAGAAGAAAAAGGCGATGTGGCTTTTGCTGAAAAATTAGCCAAATTAGGAGACGTTTATGTGAATGATGCATTCGGTACAGCTCATCGCGCACATGCTTCAACTGCTATTATTGCTCAATTCTTCGCAAAAGAAAATAGAAGTTTTGGTTTGGTAATGGAAGGAGAAGTGGTAAGCGCAGAAAAAGTATTGCATGGTGCTCAAAAGCCTTTTACTGCTATCATCGGTGGTGCGAAAGTCTCAGATAAAATTTTAATTATTGAAAATTTATTAGATCGTGCAACTGATATCATTATTGGTGGTGGTATGGCGTATACTTTCTTTAAAGCACAAGGAGGCAAAATTGGTAATTCGATTCATGAAGATGATCGCATGCCCTTAGCACTTGAAATTTTAGCTAAGGCCAAAGCGAAAGGTGTAAATATTCATTTGCCAGTGGATAATATTATTGCAGATAAATTTAGTAATGATGCCAGTACACAAAATTGTGCAAGTGGTGCAATCCCTGATGGATGGGAGGGATTAGATGCTGGTGAGGAATCAAGAAAGCAATTTGCTAAAGTGATATTAGCCAGCAAAACGATTTTATGGAATGGCCCAATGGGTGTTTTTGAAATGCCTAATTTCCAAGCAGGTACGAAAGCTATTGCCGATGCCGTTGCAGAAGCTACACAAAAAGGTGCCTTTAGTTTAGTAGGTGGTGGTGACAGCGTTGCTGCAGTAAACCAATTTGGCTACCATGATAAAGTAAGTTATGTAAGTACGGGTGGTGGTGCCATGTTAGAATATTTTGAGGGCAAAATTTTGCCAGGTATCGCGGCTATTAAAGGCTAATTGGCATGATTGTCAGTGCTTAAAGCATAAGAATTTGTTAAATAGATCCCTTCCTTGTATAGGAGGGGATTTTTTTGTCAGAAAAAAGCAGACTAAACGGCAGAAAATGAATTTGGTCCTTGCTTTGCTCTATCTTTATAAACAAATACAAAACTATGTTACGCAAGAATTTAGGTCTATTCATTTTTTTAGGTGTAATCGTTATTTTATTCGGTATGGGATGTAATGGTTACAATGGCTTAGTTAACCAAGATGAGAATGTTAATCAAGCATGGAATAATGTACAAAGTGATTATCAAAGAAGAGCCGATTTGATCCCCAATTTGGTAAACACGGTAAAAGGAGAGGCAAATTTTGAACAAACTACATTACAAAATGTAATTGCAGCTCGTGCAAGTGCCACTCAAATGAAAGTTGATGCTAAAGATTTGACTCCTGAAAAATTACAACAATTTCAAGCGAGTCAAGGTCAATTGTCACAAGCTTTAGGTCGTTTATTAATGGTTTCAGAAAACTATCCTAATCTTAAGGCTAATGAAGCATTTCGTGGATTACAAGCGCAATTGGAGGGTACTGAAAACAGAATTAAAGTTTCAAGAAATGATTTCAATGCGGCTGTAGCTGATTATAATAAAAGAGCTAGATCTTTCCCAATCAATATGCTTGCTGGCATGTTTGGCTTCAAAACCAAAGAAGGCTTTAAAGCAGAAGAATCAGCGGCTAAAGCGCCTGAAGTTAAATTTTAATTGGCTTTTTAATTGTACCAACAATGTGGAATCCATTTAAGACATCATCTGAAAATTTATTGAGTGCCTCGGACAAGCAAATGCTTGTCCAGGCTATTCAAGCTGCAGAGCATACTACAAGCGGAGAAATTCGTGTATATGTAGAAAGTCATCTACCTAAAAAAGAAGATGCCTTACAAAGAGCAACTGCTTTGTTTTTCAAAAACAAGATGCATGAAACAAAGGAAAGAAACGGCGTGTTGGTATATGTAGCTGTAAAAGATAAAAAACTTGCCATTTATGGTGATCAAGCAATACACGAAAAAGTGGGTATTGAATTTTGGTATAGCCAAGTACAAGAAATGACAAGCCATTTTAAGCAGGCAAATTATGTACAAGGTATTAGTTTGGTCATTGCTGAAATAGGCACAGCATTAACACATCATTTTCCTTATGACAGAGTAAATGATATCAATGAATTATCTGACGAAATCATGGTAGGGAAATGAGTAGTGTAAAATTTATCTCAAGAATATTATTTATTTATCTCTTTGTCATTTTGAGCTTTACAAATGCTCATGCTCAAAATGTATTACCCAAGCCTAATCCAGCTAGATTGGTAACGGATAATGCAGGCATATTGAGCGCGGTAGAAATTCAAGCGCTTGAAAATAAATTAGTAGCCATCGATGATAGCAGTTCTAACCAAATTGCAGTTGTTATTCTTGCCTCATTAGAGGGACAACCTAAGGAAGAATATGCTACAAAACTTTTTAGGGAATGGGGTATTGGTAATAAAAAAACCAATAATGGGGTATTGTTATTGGTATCAGTACAAGATCGTCAAATTAGGATAGAGGTGGGCTATGGTTTAGAAGGTGCCATTCCCGATGTGACTGCCTTAAATATTATTGACAACGACATTAAGCCAGCTTTTAAACAAGGTGCTTATTATGAAGGCTTGGATAAAGCCACTGATGATATTGCTAAAGCAGCTGTAGGTGAATATAAAATCAAGAAAAATAAAAGAGCAAAAGACGGTAGTGGTAATTTGTTTTTATTTGTATTGATTGTGATTGTTATTGTAGTGCTTCTTGGAAAAAGAGGTGGAGGTGGATCGAATATTGGAGGTAGTGGATTTGGAGATTTTGCTACTGGAATGTTTTTAGGTTCCTTATTAAATGGAGGCGGAAGGAGAAGTGATTGGGGTGATAGCGGTGGTGGATTCGGAGGAGGATTTGGTGGCTTTGGAGGAGGGAGTTCTGGTGGCGGTGGCGCAGGTGGTAGTTGGTAATTATAAAATAGGTATAAAATAAAAAAGGAGTCACTTCGAGAGAAGGACTCCTTTTTTATTAGTAGGAAAATTGATATTCGGCTATGGCTTCGGCAATTGCGATACGATCATGTCCACTAAAGCTTGTGCTCCTTGTTCTTTTTTTGCTTTTAAAATAGTACCTAAAACCTTGCCATTAAAATAAGGGTCAGTTTGTGTTTTATATCCTTGTGGGATCGCTTCTCTAAAGGCAACGATTAAATCTATTCCTCTTTTAAATTTAATAGGATCCTTAGTTTTAATCAATAATTGTATAAAACCAGCAGTCATATAAAATTTCTCTGAAGATTGAATGGATAGTGCCTCGTATTTATCTGCTACATAGTCAAACACGTCTTCGTCGCCATATTTACTAATGATATTGGCAACAGCTGTATTGAGTCGTTTTTTGGTATTGATTTTACTTAATTGAGTGGCTATTTGTTTTGCACTGGAAGAATCTATTTTTTCTAATGCTTCTAATGCAGCGCCAGATACTAGATAGGAACTGTCTTTTGTCCAATCAAGAAATGCTGATTTGTATTTTTCTTTTTTTAGCCCAGCTAATATATCTATCGCTTCTTCTCTTACGGAGTTTACAGGGTCCTTTGCGGCCATTTCGGTAATATGTGCTTCTGTATTCGAGTCTATGGCTGCAGGATTGTAAGTATTCATAGCGATGGATCGTATCACATAAAAGCTATCTGATAAAGCTTTTTGAACCATTGCTTGTGCAGCTGATTGTTTCAAATTTTCAGCAGCGGCTTTGATCGCTTCGTACCTATCCATGAAATTGCTGGCATGTGCATATTGAAATACATATTGATCAAAGGATTTGTTTTCGTCTTTTGACCAAAGCATTATTTTGTCGTTGTCAACATTGACATTATTGGGAACGCTCGATGCAGGGAAGTAAAAGCTATCTACTTTATTTCGACTCCAAATTTCATAGTGGTTTCTTTTTCCATCTACCCATAGATCCACACCAATGGGTAATTCGAAAACCTTATCTTGTTCCTGAGTTTGTTGTATGGTAAGTTTCAACTTTTGTCGATCAGCTAAATATTGTTGAGTAATGCGCACATAGGGATGACCATTCCCAAAATACCATTGATTGAAAAACCAATTTAAGTCTTTGCCAGTAATGGCTTCAAATGCCAATTTTAATTTGATGGCAGAACCATTTCCAAACTTGTTGTCATTTAAATATTTATGTAAAGAAGCAAAGAAAGCCTCATCCCCCACAAAGTGCCTTAGCATGTGTAAGATGCGTCCGCCTTTTTGATAGCTTACTAGGTCGAACATATCTTCACGATCTTTATAGAAAAATCTTACCAAATTTTTTTCGGCATCTGCAGGACTTCCCAAATAAGCCATCATCCCAGTGTAATTCTCATAATCGCCATAATCCTTTCCCTTACTGTGTTCTAGCCATAAAGTTTGACTATAATCGGCAAAGCTTTCATTGACTGTTAAATTACTCCAGCTTTCGGCAGTAACTAAATCACCAAACCATTGATGAAATAGTTCATGGGCGATAGTACCTTCCCAGTTGTTGCCATCCAATAACTCTCTACTATTTTGTTGCACCGCATCACCATGTAATGTACAAGTCGTATTTTCCATGGCACCACTCACATAGTCTCTACCACTAATTTGTGCATATTTTGCCCATGGAAATGGGATGCCTAATATTTTTTCATAAAAAGCAATCATAGCAGGCGTTTTCCCATAAATTTTTCTAGCTTCTTTTTCATACGCTTTTTCAATATAGTAGCTAATTTCTTTGCCTTTGTAGGAATCCTTGATTACAGCATAATCTCCAATGCCAATGAAAAATAAATAAGGAGAATGTGGTTGATCCATTTTCCAAACATCTAACCTAGTTCCATTTTTGTTGTCTACTTGCTTTGTTAAAAGACCATTTGATAGTGATACATATTTACTAGGTACAGTTAAATAAAATTCTTGAGTGGTTTTTTGGTTGGGTTTATCAATCATCGGAATCCAAACGGAAGTACCTTCTGTTTCACCTTGGGTCCATATTTGTGTTGGCTTGGATTTATCTGTCCCCAAAGGATTGATAAAATATAAGCCCTTTGCATCAGTAATAGCAGCACTGCCCTTAGCCTTGTATTCATTGGGTTTAGCAGTATACTTAATATAAATAGTATAGGATTCAGTGGGCTTATAGGTTTTGTCCAATTGAATAGTTAAGAGTAAGCTGTCATAGGTATAAGTTAAGTTTTTATGGTTCTTACTTAAACTTACCGCATGAATGTCCATAGCTTTGGCGTCTAGTACTAAAGTATTGTTCGCATAAAAATGAGGATGTACGGTTAACCATACTTCACCATGCATTTGAGATTTGGCATAGTCGAAACTAGCTACTAGCTTGGTGTGTACTATATCATTGTCTTTTTGTGCAAAAGATCGATAGCTTGTTTTCCAACTCGTATCTTCTTTTGGTTCAGGTGTTTGCGCCCAGCTTGAGTGCTGCATGAACAATGCAAATAAACAGCATAATAAAATTGACTTCTTCATGATTCAAAATTTGATTCTAAGATAAGCAAACCAAAATAATTACTAGCTTAGCAACAAATTCAATAGGTAGATGAGCAGGTATTTTTTAGAAGTGTGTTATGATGGAGCAGGATTTGGTGGTTTTCAAATTCAAAATAACAAGGAAACCATTCAAGGTGCCATTGAAAAAGCCATGTCCACCTTTTATAGACAAGACATTCCGTTAACAGGTGCCTCTAGAACTGATGCTGGGGTCCATGCTTTACAAAATTTCTTCCATTTTGATACTGTACTTGCTTTATCAGGAAAGCATATTTATAATCTAAATGCTATTTTACCCAATAGTATTGTCATAAAAGCCCTTTATAAGGTACCAGACACGGCTCATTCTAGGTTTGATGCTACAAAGAGGTCCTATATATACAAGATTCACACTCAAAAAGACCCCTTTTTAGAAGGCAGGTCATGGTATTACCCCTTTCCAATACAAATTGGACTGATGCAGGAAGCAGCCCACAGCCTATATAATTATAAGCATTTTGAGAGCTTCTCCAAGAAGAATACGGCAGTCAATAACTTTGATTGCACTATTTCAAAGGCAGACTGGTCAGTTCAACAGGACCATATATACTTTAATATAGACTCTAATAGATTCTTGAGAGGCATGATCAGAGGGTTAGTAGGCACGATGTTACAGGTGGGTAGGGGGCAAATTACTATGGATCAATGGCATGATATAATAGTATCTAATGACGAACAAAGGGTAGAATTCTCTACTCCAGCCTATGGCTTGTATTTATCTGCCATAGAATACCCTAATTATTTAGAAAAAATTTTCTAATCTAGAACCCTTATACACAAAGGCTTTTAAGGCATAATGGGCTTGTTTTGAGTGATTTAAACGAAAAAAAATTGAAAATAGTATGTAATAAATTTGGTAGGATAAAAATCCTGCCTATCTTTGCCGCCCGTTAACGATAAAACATCTGACGGAAAGTTCTCTGAAGCAGTTTTTACAAGGAAAATAAAGTTCAAAAAACTTTAAAATATTTTCACCAAAATTTGGTGGTTACATTTACTCCTTGTATCTTTGCCCTCCCAATAAAAACGGGAATAGTTCTTAGAAACAATCGCCAATAAAATTTGAAAAATAATTTTAAATTATTTGAAAAAAGATTTGGCAGTTAAAAATAAAGTGCCTACCTTTGCACCCCGCTACACAAATAGCGATGCAAAAAAAGCATAAAGATCTTTGAAAGTTTGGAAACAATAGTAACTGATTAATTGAAAAAATCAGGTAAAGGTTACAGCATCAAAAAAATTAAATCAGACGTTAATTTCGGATTTTATTTGAGATTGATAGTCATGATCAAACAACATTTACAATGGAGAGTTTGATCCTGGCTCAGGATGAACGCTAGCGGCAGGCTTAATACATGCAAGTCGAGGGGCAGCATGAAGTAGCAATACTTTGATGGCGACCGGCAAACGGGTGCGGAACACGTACACAACCTTCCTTTGAGTGGGGAATAGCCCAGAGAAATTTGGATTAATACCCCGTAACATAACGATGTGGCATCACATTGTTATCATAGCTTCGGCGCTTAAAGATGGGTGTGCGTATGATTAGATAGTTGGCGAGGTAACGGCTCACCAAGTCTACGATCATTAGCTGATGTGAGAGCATGATCAGCCACACGGGCACTGAGACACGGGCCCGACTCCTACGGGAGGCAGCAGTAAGGAATATTGGTCAATGGACGCAAGTCTGAACCAGCCATGCCGCGTGAAGGATTAAGGTCCTCTGGATTGTAAACTTCTTTTATATGGGACGAAAAAAGGTCTTTCTAGACCCCTTGACGGTACCATATGAATAAGCACCGGCTAACTCCGTGCCAGCAGCCGCGGTAATACGGAGGGTGCAAGCGTTATCCGGATTCACTGGGTTTAAAGGGTGCGTAGGCGGGTAGGTAAGTCAGTGGTGAAATCCTGGAGCTCAACTCCAGAACTGCCATTGATACTATCTATCTTGAATATTGTGGAGGTAAGCGGAATATGTCATGTAGCGGTGAAATGCTTAGATATGACATAGAACACCCATTGCGAAGGCAGCTTACTACGCATATATTGACGCTGAGGCACGAAAGCGTGGGGATCAAACAGGATTAGATACCCTGGTAGTCCACGCCCTAAACGATGGATACTCGACATACGCGATACACTGTGTGTGTCTGAGCGAAAGCATTAAGTATCCCACCTGGGAAGTACGTTCGCAAGAATGAAACTCAAAGGAATTGGCGGGGGTCCGCACAAGCGGTGGAGTATGTGGTTTAATTCGATGATACGCGAGGAACCTTACCTGGGCTAGAATGCTGGGAGACCGCTAGTGAAAGCTAGTTTTGTAGCAATACACTGCCAGTAAGGTGCTGCATGGCCGTCGTCAGCTCGTGCCGTGAGGTGTTGGGTTAAGTCCCGCAACGAGCGCAACCCCTATCTTTAGTTGCCAACAGGTAATGCTGGGAACTCTAAAGAAACTGCCGCCGTAAGGTGTGAGGAAGGAGGGGATGATGTCAGGTCATCATGGCCTTTATGCCCAGGGCTACACACGTACTACAATGGGGAAGACAAAGGGCTGCAACATAGCGATATGAAGCCAATCCCAAAAACTTCCTCTCAGTTCAGATTGCAGGCTGCAACTCGCCTGCATGAAGCTGGAATCGCTAGTAATCGTATATCAGCAATGATACGGTGAATACGTTCCCGGACCTTGCACACACCGCCCGTCAAGCCATGGGAGTCGGGTGTACCTAAAGTCGGTAACCGAAAGGAGCTGCCTAGGGTAAAATCGATGACTGGGGCTAAGTCGTAACAAGGTAGCCGTACCGGAAGGTGCGGCTGGAATACCTCCTTTTAGAGATAGCGTAACCGCTATTGTTTCCAACACTTTTAAAACTTATTAATAGTTCTTTTAAAAAAATTAAGGTTTACCCGTTCAGACCCGTAGCTCAGTTGGTTAGAGCGCTACACTGATAATGTAGAGGTCACCAGTTCAACTCTGGTCGGGTCTACTAAAAATTTTCTTGGGGGGTTAGCTCAGTTGGCTAGAGCATCTGCCTTGCACGCAGAGGGTCATCGGTTCGACTCCGATATCCTCCACAAATAAGTGAGAGGTTATCATAGGATTCGAAATGATACCGCCACTTGAAACAAGTTCTTTTGAAACGGTGTTAAACACCATAAGGTGTGATTAATTCAGGTTAATCATTCGGTTCAAGTCCGACACATCTACTACGATCATTTATGATCATAGCTCTTTGACATATTGGATAATATTGAAATCAATAACAGAAAAGGTTATTGTGCATATGCAAGCACTTTAACTTATAATTTTTTTAAAGCAACTAAGGGCGTATGGTGGATGCCTTGGGTCTGAGAGGCGATGAAGGACGTGGTAAGCTGCGATAAGCTTCGGGGAGCTGCACACGAGCGTTATATCCGAAGATTTCCGAATGGGACAACCTAATATTCTGAAGGAATATTACTCGAAAGAGAGCCAACTCCGAGAACTGAAACATCTAAGTACCGGAAGGAAAAGAAAACAACAGTGATTCCCTAAGTAGTGGCGAGCGAAAAGGGACAAGCCCAAACCGAATCCACGTGTGGATTCGGGGTTATAGGACTGCATTTAGAAACTAATATCAAGCTGAATCATCTGGAAAGATGGGCCATAGCAGGTGATAGCCCTGTAAGCACAAATCATTAGGGACGAGCAGTATCCTGAGTAATGCGGGACCGGAGGAATCTTGCATGAATTTGTCAGCACCATCTGATAAGGCTAAATACTCCTCAGACACCGATAGTGAACCAGTACCGTAAGGGAAAGGTGAAAAGCACCCCGAACAGGGGAGTGAAATAGTACCTGAAACCGTACGCCTACAAGCGGTCGGAGCCAGCAATGGTGACGGCGTGCCTTTTGCATAATGAACCTACGAGTTACTCCTCACTGGCGAGGTTAAGTTCTTATTTAACGGAGCCGAAGCGAAAGCGAGTCCAAATAGGGCGATTAGTCAGTGGGGGTAGACGCGAAACTTTGTGATCTATCCATGGGCAGGTTGAAGGTGTGGTAACACACACTGGAGGACCGAACCCGTTGACGTTGAAAAGTCTTGGGATGACCTGTGGATAGGGGTGAAAGGCCAATCAAACTGAGAGATAGCTCGTTCTCCCCGAAATGTTTTTAGGAACAGCCTTGGCTAAAGAAGTATGATAGAGGTAGAGCTACTGATTGGGCTAGGGGGCTTCATCGCCTACCAAACCCTGACAAACTCCGAATGCTATCATATATCGCCAGGAGTGAGGCTGTGGGCGCTAAGGTCCATGGCCGAGAGGGAAATAACCCAGACTAGCAATTAAGGTCCCTAATACGTAGTTAAGTTGATCAAACGAGGTGGGATTTCTATAACAGCCAGGATGTTGGCTTGGAAGCAGCCATTCATTTAAAGAGTGCGTAACAGCTCACTGGTCGAGAGATCCTGCACGGAAAATAATCGGGCATCAAACTACGAACCGAAATTCTAGATTCTAGCTTGCTAGAGTGGTAGGGGAGCATTGAAATCTGCACAGAAGGTGTGGCGCGAGCCATGCTGGAGCGATTTCAAAAGAAAATGTAGGTATAAGTAACGATAAAAGTAGTGAAAAACTACTTCGCCGAAAGTCTAAGGTTTCCTGATCAACGTTAATCGGATCAGGGTTAGTCTGGTCCTTAGGAAAACCCGAAAGGGGCATCTGATGGAAAGCTAGTTAATATTCTAGCACCTACTATGCATTAAAAGTGACGCAAGGACGTGGTGGTTACGAACAGACGGATGTTCGTTGAGTGGAACCTTCGGGGGAAGCGAAATCATAAAATCCTTGCCAAGAAAAGCGAGCATAGCAGCCAGTACCGGAATCCGACACAGGTAGACGGGATGAGTATTCTAAGGCGCTCGGGTGAGCCGCGGAGAAGGAACTAGGCAAATTAACGCTGTAACTTCGGGATAAAGCGTACCGTAGCGATACGGTCACAGTAAAATGGTACAACCAACTGTTTAACAAAAACACAGGGCCCTGCAAAAACGTAAGTTGACGTATAGAGCCTGAAACCTGCCCGGTGCTGGAAGGTTAAGGAAGGGTGTTCGGCGCAAGCCAAAGCTCCTGACTGAAGCCCCAGTAAACGGCGGCCGTAACTATAACGGTCCTAAGGTAGCGAAATTCCTTGTCGGGTAAGTTCCGACCTGCACGAATGGTCTAATGAGTTGTACACTGTCTCCTCCGCGAGCCCGGTGAAATTGTAGTATCGGTGAAGATGCCGGTTACCCGCCACGGGACGGAAAGACCCCGTGAACCTTCACTACAACTTTGCATTGATTTTGAACAACCGATGTGTAGGATAGTTGGGAGACTTTGAAGTGGCATCGCCAGGTGTCATGGAGTCATCGTTGAAATACCAACCTTCGTTTGTTTAGAACCTAATCCCTAACGGGAGACAGTGCATGGTGGGTAGTTTGACTGGGGTGGTCGCCTCCTAAAAAGTAACGGAGGCTCGCAAAGGTACCCTCAGTACGGTTGGTAATCGTACGTAGAGCGCATTAGTATAAGGGTGCTTGACTGTGAGACAAACAAGTCGAGCAGGAGCGAAAGCTGGCTAAAGTGATCCGGTGGTTCTGCATGGAAGGGCCATCGCTCAAAGGATAAAAGGTACTCCGGGGATAACAGGCTGATCTTACCCAAGAGCTCATATCGACGGTAAGGTTTGGCACCTCGATGTCGGTTCGTCACATCCTGGGGCTGGAGAAGGTCCCAAGGGTTCGGCTGTTCGCCGATTAAAGTGGCACGTGAACTGGGTTCAGAACGTCGCAAGACAGTTCGGTCCCTATCTGTGGTGGGCGTTAGTAAATTGAGTGGACATGCTCTTAGTACGAGAGGACCGGAGCGTACGTACCGCTGGTGTATCTGTTGTGCCGCCAGGTGCAATGCAGAGTAGCTATGTACGGCCAGGATAAACGCTGAAAGCATCTAAGCGTGAAACCTTCCACAAGATGAGTTTACTTTTAAGGGTCGTCAAAGACTATGACGTTGATAGGCTATAGATGTAAAGCTAGTAATAGCAAAGTCGAGTAGTACTAATTGCCCGTAAGCTTTATCTTTTTTTTCTGTTAATGATTTCAATCCAATATGTAAATTATTGTTTTATCAGTCTAATATTAGACACCGATAAAATTACCGTCTTAAGGTGGTTTTGCCGGGGGTGTTCACCTCTTCCCATTCCGAACAGAGAAGTTAAGTCCCCCATGGCCGATGGTACTTGGGTTTTCCTGGGAGAGTAGGTAGCTGCCTTATTTATTAAAGAATCCTCATCATTTATTTGATGGGGATTTTTTTTGTCTATACCTATTACATAACAAAAAATGCCCAGCTTTCGCTAGGCATATAATGTACTTGATTAAAATTGTGTAATTAGGCAACTTCTTTACCTGCAGATGCTTCCCAAAGTTTATAGAAATCCTCTCTACTTAAATTGATTTCCATTGCCTCTTTTGCTTGTATAATTCTTTCAAACTGAGTGGTTCCAATCACTGGGCTTATATTTGCTGGATGAGCATATAAAAATGCTAATAGTATTTCGTTCACTCCTGTATGATAGCTTTCAGCTAGTTCATTTGCCACTATTAATATTCGGTCATTTTTCTCAGTTCGCTCTGTAAATAAATTATTACCCCAAGGCGACCATGCTTGAGCTTGTATATTATTGATTTGACATTGATCTAAAACACCATTGTCAAAGGCCTCCATATTGGTAATTGATATTTCAATTTGGTGCTGCTCTACTTTTACATATTTTGACAATAAAGCAACCTGACTAGTAGTAAAATTGGATACGCCAAAGTGTAAAATTTTACCACTCGTTTTTAATTGATCTACCGTTTCAGCAATTGCTTCTGCATTCATTAATAAGTCTGGCCTATGAATTAACAGTGTATCGATATAGTCTGTGTGAAAATTTTGTAATGATTGATCTACACTCTGTATAATATGCTCTGCGCTGGTATTATATGATTTTATTTGGTGTAGGGGACGATTTTGTGTGATCATTTGAATCCCCGTTTTCGTAATCAATTTTATTTTATTTCGCAAGCCTTTGTTTTGCTGTAATGCTTTTCCAAAATCCGCCTCGGTGGTATAATGACCATATATATCTGCATGGTCAAATATGTCTAATCCTATTTCAATACATTGTGATATTAATGTATCATATTGTGCTGTACTAAAGTTTGCGCCCCAAACACCCCATCTCATACAACCTACAATGGGTTTGTGTTTCACATTATTGTCCATGTTTACTTTTTTTACAATTTACTAATTGCTAGTGAAACACACAATGACTTTTTAAAGTATAGGCAAAAAAAATCCCGTTCCGAATATTCGGAACGGGATTGTATAGCAACGAGGTTGATTAATATCTATTGTATTCACCACCACCATTACCGCCACGGTCACGGTTATATCCACCGCCGTTTCCGCCACGGAAACCACCGCCACCACGATTACCACCACCACCGTAAGGTTTCTTGAAACCTCTTTCGCCTTCTGGTCTTGGAGTAGATTCGTTTACAACAATGTTACGACCTAATACTTCAGTGTCGTGTAATTGAGCGATAGCTGCTTTAGCTTCGTCATCATTTGCCATTTCAACAAAACCGAAACCTTTGCTTCTGTTGTTGTTAAATTTGTCAGTTACAATTTTTGCACTTGCTACTGCACCAAATGGAGTAAACAAGTTCTCAAGATCTTCGCTAGTCATGTTCCAGCTAAGATTTCCAACATAAATGTTCATGTTCTTTAAAATTAAGTGATCTAAAAACCTCCGAGCAAAATACCCTTCGGACATAACGAAGATAGGCATTATAAGTCCTCCACCAATAATATTACTGTTAATTTATGATTTGTACTAAAATTAGGTGCTTAAAACTAACAAAAAACCCTTTCTGATGGCTCAGAAAGGGTTTTTTAGGCTTCACAGAGGGGTTTTCCCGCTATAAAACAAATGATTAAGCTTCAGCAGCGATTTCGATATCGATTTCTGTAGTTTGTCCATTACCAAAGTCAATAGATGCTTTATAAGCGCCTAATTCTTTGATATCTTCAGCAACAGAGATTCTTCTTCTATCAATTTCGTAGCCTTTTTGCTCACGAATAGCTTTTGTAACTTGTAAAGAAGTGATGCTACCAAAAATCTTGTTGTTAGCACCTACTTTTGCAGTCAATTTAACAGGGCTAGCAGTTAATACAGAAATTACTTTTGTAATCTCCGCTAACATAGCAGCTTCTTTCTTAGCCTTAACTTTTAAACGCTCTTCATATTGTTTTAAATTTGAAGGGTTTGCTTCTACAGCATGTTTAGTAGGGAATAAGAAGTTACGAGCATAACCATTTTTTACAGTTACTAACTCATCTTTTCCGCCTAAATTGTCTACATCTTTAATTAAGATAACTTGCATAATACTTGTTTTAGTTCCCAAGAGCCCAGCAATGAATTGCTGTCACTCGCCTTGATGATTTATTATTTTTTCATCGCGAGATTAGGGATGGTTGACTAATTGAATTCTATTTTAATAAATCCGTTACATATGGTAACAACGCCATTTGACGAGCTTTCTTAACAGCATCAGCCACTTTACGTTGGTACTTTAAAGAGTTTCCGCTCAAACGACGAGGCAACATTTTACCTTGCTCATTGATGAACTTTTTCAAAAACTCGATGTCTTTGTAATCTACATACTTGATACCGTACTTTTTAAAACGACAGAATTTCTTCTTTGGTTTTTCCTGCTTAATCGCTGTAAGGTATTTGATTTCATTCTTTGCCATGATGGTAAAAATTTAAATTAAGCCTCTTGAGCTTTGTGAACAGGGAAACCGCCGTTTCTCTTAATGTGGTTATACTCAACTGCGTACTTGTCAAGTTTGGTAATCATGTGACGCATTACTTGCTCGTCACGTAAGAATTGAATTTTCAATTTCTCGTTGATAGTTGCAGGTCCTGTGAATTCTAGTACCCAGTAGATACCTGTTGTTTTCTTATCGATAGGATAAGCTAGTGATTTTAAACCCCAAGGATTAGAGGCTACAGTTTCTCCACCATTTTCTTTGATGAAGTCTTGATATTTTTTCTGAGCTGATTTGAAATCATCTTCAGATAATACCGGTGTAAAAATCACCATTAATTCGTAATTGTTCATTACTTGAATTTTTTGGTTAAATAATTGGTTTTTCCCAGTGGACATCCCGCAAGCGTGATGAATCAGCCAAAACTGATTTGGGAGTGCGAAGGTAGGCTATTTTAGTGGATTTTCTGCCTTTTTTAAGGATAAAATAAGTGCTACGGGGAAATGATCACTATAGCCATTGTTAAATTGATCTCCCATCCAGGTTCTTTTGGGATATCCTTTATAAAGCCCGCTTTTTTCAAGTAAGCTGTCATTTTTGTAAATAATTGATTTATAAATACTTAGATCTGAATTGTCTCCTTTCAAATTTTTACTAGTAAGTATCTGATCAAATAAATGCCAACTGTCACCAAAGGCCAAACTGCCGTCTCCTTTATAAAAATGCTCCAAAAAGGGGTTGAATAAAGATAGGGCAAGGAGGCTTTTATCGGTAGGATTATCATTAAAATCTCCCATGACCAAAATTGTAGATCCGGGGTCTACAAGTAGGATACTGTCAATTTGATGTTTTAATACCTGGCTTGCCCAATTTCTTCTTGAACTGGAAGCTGCTTGTCCCCCTCTTCTACTAGGCCAATGATTTACAAAAACATGTACCCATAGATGATCGAGTTGCCCCTTGACATAAAGGATGTCTCTTGTAGGAAAGTCCGACGTGTGGGGGCCTTGTGTTAAAGGGATAGGTTTGTATTGATAAGGGACGAAATGAGAGGGAGCATACAGTAAGGCAACATCAATACCCCTAGGATCTGGGGAATCAAAATGAATTATTTTATAATGGTATTTTGCAATAATTGGATGAGCGATGACTTGTTCTAACACTTTTCTATTTTCTATTTCAGCGAGTCCAATAAAAGCTAAGCCTTCTAGATGTTCTAGTTTACTTAAAGCGTAAATATTTCCTGCTATATGTGCTAGTTTCTTTTCAAATAGGCGGCTGCTATAATGTTTGGCGCTGTTCGGCAAAAACTCTTCATCTATTACTTGTCGCTGATGGACAGTGTCATAGAAGTTTTCACAATTATAAAACCCGATGATCAGTTTTTGTGCATTTATTGTCAGACAGGTCATACAAAGTAATAGACAAGAAAAAAAGAAACACAACTGTTTATTAAGAAGCATTTTTTATTGCATTTAGGATCAATAATACTCATATATATGGAGCCTAAATAAGGTATTTTCCGAAATCAAATGGATGAAATGTATTTGGATATTCGCCATTATGCAATTACAAAAAACATTCCTTATTTTTTTCTTGTCAATACTTACATTGGCAAGTGCACATGCACAAGAAGAGGAAGCTACGCAATGGGTGCCGGGATTATTGAACGCCAAAGCATCTACGATTTATACACTTTCTAGTTATTATGGATATCCCATTGGATGGAAGCCTAGGGCCAATCGGTACCAATTAAAAATGATTATTGATGGAATAGATTGGGCTAGTAGCTTACCAGGGTTTAATGCCAATATGATGTATAGTGGAGTGTATGAAACGTCTGCAAAAGGGCAATTAGTGGAAAACTTTGCCTATTCGGAAAATGGATTCGGCAATCCGTACAATACGCAATATTTTTCTAGTTTTTCCAATGCAAAAAGAAAACAAAAAAAGATCAATTGGACAACCTCTAATAATGCAAGATTAGGGGCAATAGGATATAGCTGGATTACTGGTCGCACTAAAACTAATTGGACAAGTCAAACGTATTTGCATTATCAAAATCAAATCCATAACAATCCTTCACTTGGGTTTAAAAAATCTTTTACAGCTGCAATTAGTTTTGACAAAATACTTCAGGCCAATCAAAGTTTACATTTTTTGATGGGATGGAAAATGCTTGACCAATCAAAAAAAGCCATGATTAGTCATGAGATCGCTGCGCTTGCAAAAGATAAAGAATACAATCCATTATGGGGCTGGTTTCATGGGGCGGTATGGTATCCCAATACAAGAAAAAACCAAACTCAACACTTTCAAGTTACTTATGTAAAGCAGTTTTTAAATGGTGGTTTTTTACAAGGGAGCATTGGCTTAGTGACAGGTTTGCAAAGAGAAAATACTTTGGAATGGACGGCCACAAAAGATCCTCGACCTGACTATTATAAATACATGCCTAGTTATTATCAAGATAGTAATTTACAAGAAAGAATAAGGCTAGCATTTAAAGAAAATCCATTACGATTACAATTACAAGGAGATGCTCTTGAGAAAATAAATCTTAGTAGTGCCGATGGAAGGTCTTATTTTATTGTGAATGCAAGTAACGCCAGGCCTTACTTTTTTAAATCAAATTGGGATTACAGCACTTTGTTTTTTAAAACACTACAAGTTGATTGGCATATAAGCTTTTCAAGAGCTACGATTCATTATTATAATCAAATCGACCAATTATTGGGAGGAAAATATTTTTATAATTACAACACTTGGGTAGATGATGAAGGCAATTCGGATTTCAACCAATTTGATATACAAGCCCCTAATCGAAAAATCAGACAAAATGAAAAATGGGGGCCTGATTATATATTGATACATCAAAATCTGAAATACGATCAACAGTTGCAATGGACACGAGCTAAATGGGAATGGTCTTTGGGACTATCCATTGGTACTTCTTTTTTTCAAAGAATTGGAAATCAGCAAAACGGATTATTCCCAACAAGTTCCTTTGGAAAATCTGACTGGTTTCCATTTCCTTATGGAGGCCTAAAGGCTCAAGCACTGTATAAAATTTCCGGACGGCATTATATACAAGCTATTATTTTTCAACAATCAGAAGCGCCCAATGGAACAGCTCTTTTCTTAGATCCAAGCTTGCAAAATACGATGGCACTTTTTCAAAGGCCATTGGGCAACAAAGGTATTGATTTGAGTTACAAATATCGAGGCGTGCCATTGCAAAGCAACATAAGCTTTTACACAGCAAAGGAGGAGGGACTAGCGGGGCATCAGTTTTTCTATCATGACTATTACCACGCTTTTGTGTACGGCGAGTATGGCCAGGCGTCAATAATAAAAACTGGAATAGAATGCAGTTTGGAAACCCTACTGAAAGGGATGTTGGAAATTAAAGCTGTCGCTGCTTATTCTTATGCAGCATTTGTAAATCAACCACTATATCAAATACTGCTAGCGAATAATTTATTCCAGGTTGAGTCAGGGGTGTTGCGCATCAAAAATCTACCAGCAAGTACAAGTCCAAATTTTGTCACAGCTTTATCCATAGCTAGTTCGCTGGGGCTTAGTTCTAAGCTGGGGATCACGGGAATAGTTGCCTTGGATAGGGCTATTGCTTATGATTATTATAGAAGGTCCTTGTGGGGTTTGTCAAAAATGGGGGCATTGCAAGAATCTATTTTAGCAGTGCCTTATTATCCCAATCAATGCTTGCTGGATATTTATTTCACTTCATTTATCTATTTTAAACACAATAGTCAGTTAAGATGGTCCTTGCACGTTAAAAATGCATTGAATAACAAGGGCGCTATTTGGGCCAGCGAACAAACTAGATTTGATTACATTAATTATCATGCTGAAAAATTTCCAGTGAAATATTTTTTTGATCAAGGCATATCTATTTCAGCTCAAATTCAATATCTCTTCCCTTAAAAATAAGTATATGAAAACAAAAGCAGCTTTCAAGTTTTTACTACCAGCCTTACTCATTTCCTTTCTCTTTATTGCAGCCTGTTTTAAAAAAGGGGCTTATGCGCCTATCCAAGACGAGTTAAGTGTAGATTCAATTATAACAATAAAAGCGTTGAGAAAAATGCATGCCATAGGAGCAGCAGAGCAAATTCAAAAAAACATGACGATTGTAGCTTGGGTGGTCGCCAACGATGAGTACAATAATTTATATAAAACACTTAGTGTTCAAGATAGCACTGGCGGCATACTATTTTTAATTGATGGACTTAATTTGTATCAAACATTTCCTGTGGGTGTCAAACTAAAAATTAGAGTGCAAAATTTGATATTGACAGATTATCGCAGAATGTATCAAATAGGCGCTAGTATCGACAGTTCTAATGGCAATGAGAATCTAATAGGCCTTCCAATTCCATTATTGTCCAAACATATTACCATCTTAAAAGACGCAATGCCGATACAACCATTGTCAGTGAGTTATAAAAATCTCGCAGATAGCTTGCAAGGGAGGTTGATTAAATTAACGAATGTTGAGTTTGCATCAGCCGACACAGGATTAACATTTGCTGACAAGCGCAATAAAATTGGCGCAAGTCGGGGGGTGAAAATTTGCTCGGGTGGTAGCTTATATGTGCGTACTAGTGGATATGCAAATTTCGCTGGCGTAAAAGTTCCTCCAGGTAATGGGGAATTAGTAGGTATTTATTCGGTATACAATACTGAAAAGCAAATTATATTGAGGGATACAAGTGACATTTTGTTTAAAAATAAGAGATGTTCTGGCGCTGCTTGGCTTAAAAATTAGGTTGTAAAGGCCTATTTGACTTATTAAGTTGCCAGCTTGTCAGAACTTGTGTTTTGGTACTTTCTTTGTTATTATTGTACAAAATAAATGTACTATGCAAAAAGGTCAAATACGCGTTCAGACGGAAAATATTTTCCCAATTATTAAAAAGTTCTTGTACAGTGATCACGAGATTTTTTTACGTGAATTGGTGAGTAACGCAGTGGATGCTGCTCAAAAATTAAAAACCCTTCATGGTAAGGGTGAAGCTAAGGGCGAATTAGGGCAGTTAAGAGTAGATGTGATTTTAGATGCCAAAGAAAAAACCATTTCAATTATTGACAATGGTATTGGTATGACAGCCGAAGAAGTAGATAAGTATATTAACCAAGTGGCATTTAGTGGCGCAGAAGAATTTGTACAGAAATACAAAGATGCAAGTGTGATTGGGCATTTTGGATTGGGATTTTATAGCTCATTTATGGTGAGTAGCAAAGTAGATATTTATTCTAAAAGTCATAAAGATGCTTCAGGTGTTTTTTGGAGTTGTGACGGTAGCACTGAATATGAGTTGTACGAAGTAGATTATAGTAATCGTGGCACCAAGATTGTTTTACATATTAATGAAGAAAGTGCCGAGTTTTTGGAAGCACATAGAGTGAAAAGTATTTTGGAGCGTTTCTGTAAGTTTTTACCAGTGTCTATTTATTTTAAAGACGCCAACGCTACTGATGAGAAAAAAGAGGAGACAGAGCAGTCGGAAGAAAAATCAATCAATAATACTAACCCTCTTTGGGTGCGTAAGCCTTCTGAGTTAACAAAAGAAGATTACGAAAATTTTTATAGAGAACTGTATCCATTTGGAGAAACACCTTTGTTTTGGATTCATTTAAATGTGGATTATCCATTCAATCTAACGGGTATTTTATATTTCCCTAAAATCAAGCAAAGTTTTGAAATTCAGAAAGACAAAGTGCAATTATATTGTAATCAAGTGTTTGTTACTGATGAAGTAAAAGATATAGTACCTGAGTTTTTAATGTTATTACATGGTGTAATTGACAGCCCAGACATTCCTTTAAATGTTAGCCGTAGTTATTTACAAGGCGATCCCAATGTTAAAAAAATCAATGCCCATATCACTAAAAAAGTTGCGGACAAACTAGAAGAAATTTTCAACAATGATCGTAAAGCTTTTGAAGAGAAATGGGAAAGCCTTGGTTTGTTTGTGAAGTATGGTATGATTACCGACGATAAATTTTTAGAAAAAGGGAATAAGTTTTTGATTTTAGAAGATGCTGCAGAAAAAGGCAAGTTTTATACTTTAGAAGAATATAAAGCTGCAACAATAGCCACACAGAAGAATAAAGAAGGTAAACAGGTTTTATTGTATACGACGAATCCTGTACAACAAGATGCCTTTATTCAAGCTGCAGTTGCAAAAGGGTACAAAGTGGTGAAATTGGAAACAATGGTAGATGCTGCCTTTATTAATAATGTGGAAATGAAATGGGAGGGCGTTCAGTTTGTTAGAGTAGACGCTGATGTGGCAGACAACTTAATTGACAAGCAAGAAAATTTCGACTCTGTTTTATCTAAAGAGGAAGCGGAGCAAGCAGTCAAGTTATTTGAATTCCAAGTGCCAGAAATTACTTTAACAGTAGAAGTGAAAGGATTAAGCAAAGATGCGGCTCCTGTCATTGCAACAAGACCAGAATTTATGCGTCGTATGAAAGATATGGCAAGTATGAGTGGGGGCGGTATGACGGCTTTTTATGCACAAATGCCAGACGAAGTACATTTAACCATCAATGGTAATCACCCTATATATCAAACACTCTTAAAAGAAGCAGATATTGATAAGCAACAAAAACAGGCTCGTAATTTAGCGGACTTAGCCTTGTTGTCGCAAGGTTTATTGCAAGGTGCTGAATTAACCAACTTTATCAATCGAAGTGTGGATTTGCTAAAAGCTTAATGGGGCTTGATAAAATATAGTCACAAGCAATTCAAAAAAAAGCGACTCGATTTATGAGTCGCTTTTTTTGATATCCATGACTTGCATTTGAACTGTTTGTGTTCCTTGCCATTCATTCAATTGCAATTGGAAAACAATATCAAATGGATCGCCTGATTTTACAATGTCAATATGTTGAGGCATATTATAGCCAATTCCTCTTACCGTATTTTTCCCTTGAATCAAGCTAAAACTAATATGCGCGTCTTTGACTATTTTACTAAAGCCGCTATCAAAAACATTTCTAGCAATAAAAACGGGGCGCATGTTTTCAGGGCCAAAGGGTTCCATCTGTGAGATAATCTGATAAAAATTCATATTGATAGCATCCAATGGCAAGATGGCGTTGATCGTGATTTCTGGGGTTAATTGTTCTTCAGTTATTCTTGAAGATACTGCATTTTCAAAAGCGATTTTGAATGGCTCCAATTGATCTATTGCTAAGGTCATACCTGCGGCAGCAAAGTGTCCCCCATAACCTAGTAAATGTGCTCTGCAAGCATGCAGGGCCTCGTATAAATTAAATCCTAAAACACTTCTTGCACTTCCAGCGATCACTTCGCCACTTTGTGTTAAGACGATGGTTGGTTTATAATGCTTTTCGATTAATCTGCTAGCAACAATACCTACCACACCTTTGTGCCAATGCGGTTGAAAAACCACCGAGGATCTTTTGTTGGGGTGTTCCGGATCCATTTCAATTTGAGCTAAGGCTTCTTCTGTAATACTTGTATCGGCTTCTCTTCTATCTAAATTATCTTGTTGTAATAAATTTGCAATGGCTAATGCGCTTGTATAATCTTTTTCTACAAATAGTTGGACCGCTTTTTTTGCATCATCCATTCTTCCCGCAGCATTGATTCTTGGAGATACGGCAAAAATTAGGTTATTCATTTTAAGTGGTCCAGATTGGTTGGCTAATTCTAAAATAGCTTTCAATCCAAAGCAAGGCGATTCATTAATTTTTTGCAAACCAAAAAAAGCAAGCGTCCTGTTTTCGTCAACTACAGGAACGATATCTGCAGCAATTGCAGTAGCCACTAAATCCAAATATTGCAAATAAGTTTCTGGTGCTAATTGATACACTTCGGCCAATGCACTAATTAATTTAAACACCACACCGCATCCACATAATTCTTTAAAGGGGTAGTTGCAGTCAATTTGTTTGGCGTTTAAAATAGCAACTGCGGGAGGAATAATAGCATCAGGCAAATGGTGGTCACAAATAATAAAATCCATTCCCAGTTCTTTGGCATAGCTAATTAATTCAGTAGATTTTATACCACAGTCAACAGAAATAATTAAGTTAAAGCCATTTTCTTTTGCAAAATCAATTCCAATTTTTGATATGCCATACCCTTCTTTGTATCGATGAGGAATATAATAATCAATATGAGGAGAACGTGATTTTAAGAATTGGTATAAAGTAGCTACAGAGGTGGTGCCATCTACATCATAGTCACCGTATACTAATATTTTTTCTTGTTTATCAAATGCTTCTTGAATACGAGTCACTGCTTTTCTCATATCTTTCATGAGCCATGGAGCGTGCAAGTGATCCAAGCTAGGTCTAAAAAAACACCTTGCTTCTTCAAAATCTTCGATGCCTCTTTGTACCAATAGTTCACATAAGATAGGACTTATTTTGAGGGCCTCCTGAAGGGATTCCACTTTGCCTGAATCGGCTTTAAGTATATTCCATCGCTTCTCCATTAAAATGCGCGATCTGTTGTGTATCTAACTAATTCTTCTAAGGCTTCTCTTGCAGGAGAACTTGGGAAGGTGTGCAGTATAGCTAATGCTTGGTCGCGATAACCAAGCATTTTAGACTCGGCATATTCAATGCCTCCATATTGCTTCACGTGATCGATAACAAATTTCACTTTTGATTTATCATTGTTGTTATTCTTTACAATATAAATTATTTCTTTCTTTAAGTCTGAAGGTACTTTTTGTAAAATATGAATCAGCGGAAGGGTTAACTTTTTTTCTTTAATATCATTTCCAGTCGGCTTGCCTATTTTAGCATCGCCATAATCAAATAAGTCATCTTTAATTTGAAAAGCCATCCCTACTAACTCGCCAAATTTTTGCATTTTTTGAATACTTGCATCCTCTTTGGTAGTTGACGCAGCACCAGCAGCGCAACTAGATGCTAATAAGCTTGCTGTTTTTCCGTTGATGATATCGTAATAAACAGATTCATCAAAGTTTAAATTTCTTGTTTTTTCAATTTGCAATAACTCTCCCTCACTCATTTTTTTTACAGCAGTTGAAAGTAAGGTCAGTATTTCAAAGTCTTTATTATCTAAGGAAAGTAATAATCCTTTGGACAGTAAATAATCGCCCACTAATACAGCAATCTTGTTTTTCCATAATGCATTGATGGAAAAGAATCCTCTCCTTTCTAAAGCATCATCTACTACATCGTCATGCACTAAAGTGGCGGTATGCAATAGCTCGACTAAAGAAGCCGCGCGGTATGATGCGTCTGAGATTTCTCCATGTAATTTGGCAGAAAGTAAAACAAACATGGGTCGCATTTGTTTCCCTTTTCGTTTTACAATGTATTGCATGATCCTGTCTAGTAAGGAAACCCTGCTTTTCACTGCTTCTCTGAAATGTGTTTCAAAAAGCGCCAACTCTTTTCCTATTACTTTCTTGGTTAATTCCATAGGGGACTAGTCGTTTAACATATTAAAATGCAGCGCACCAAAATTTTGCAATGAACTCAATTTCAAGTCTGCAGCACCCCATTTGTCAGATTTGATTTGATCTGCATGTGGTACTACAACGCAGGTCATTCTTGCTGCCTTTGCAGCTATCATTCCATAGAACGAATCTTCAAAGCAAATACAAGCTAGCGGTGAAGTGTGTAAGCCAGCCGCACACTCCAAATACACTTGAGGATGAGGTTTTGCATGGACTAACTGCTGAGCGGAACAACTTGATTGGATATAACTTCTAATGCCCAGCTTGTCTTTTATCCACTCAATCAATAAGCTAGGAGAGGAAGTGGCTAGGCCCATTTTAAAATCTCGCTGTAAGAAAAATTCAAAAATATGTTCCACGCCTGGCATTAAAGTAGCTTCTTTGTCGATTAAGTCCAATGCTAAATCGATTATTTTTTTTTCAGCACGTTCAAACTCAGAAGCGGGTACTTTAAATTCATGCATCCAATGAGCAACAAATTCTTTAGATCTTAATCCAGTGGTAAGGTGATATTGGTCTTCGGTTAATTGAATGCCATACTGTCTAAAAATTTCATTCGCAGCTTTATTCCATAAGGGCTCACTATTGATCAACAATCCATCAATATCGAAAATTACAGCAGACTTCTTCATTGTCTAAAGATACGCAATTATGTCTTATATTGCAGCTCTAACTAATAGCTTGTGCATGACTTTATTGGATCGATTAAAACGTATTAAAATATTCCGTTCCATCATATATGGGATAGTTGGTTTGTTTTCATATCCAGGCTTAGCTTTGTTTAATCGTATAGTGATAGAAGGGACTGAGCATTTGGAAGGCTTGCCCAAAAAGAATGTTTTATTTGTCAGTAACCACCAGACCTATTTTGGAGATGTAATTGCTTTTGTGCATATTTTTTGTGCTGTGAAATGGGGCAAGTATAACAAATTAGGCATCCCTTATTATTTATTAAATCCTTTTACTAATGTGTATTTTGTAGCTGCCGAAGAAACCATGAATAGCAATTGGCTTACTAGGTTGTTTAAATTGGGCGGCGCATTAACTGTAAAAAGAACTTGGAGAGCAGAGGGGCAGGATGTGAAGAGGGATAGAGATGTAGTGGATACGCAAAAAATTGATAAAGCTTTAGCAAAAAGTTGGGTCATTACTTTTCCGCAGGGCACTACCAAGCCTTTTGCTCCTGGTAGAAAAGGCACAGCGCATATCATAAAAAACAATCAACCTATTGTAGTGCCAGTAGTGATCAATGGTTTTTGGAGGGCATTTACCAAGAAGGGCTTGACTTTTAAAAAAGTAGGTACGCCATTAACTGTTAGATTCAAAGCCCCATTGAAAATTGATTATGATGCACCAGTGGATGAGATTTTAGAACAAGTGATGGAGGCGATTGAGCAAAGCAAAACCTATATGTTAAAGGGCAAACATCACCAAGCTTAGTCTTTTGTAAACAAAGCTTTTAATTCTGTTGCGTCATCGGGTTGCATTTTCCCTGCCAAAATCAAACGTAATTGTCTTCTTCTTAAAGCACCATCATAATATTTAATTTCCTCTTCTGTTTCGGCAACCACCTCGGGTACTTTTTTGGGCTTTTTGTTTTCATCTAATGCAACAAAAGTAAAAAATGCTTCATTACTTAATACACGTGATTGGGTAATCATATTCTGGTTCCATACTTTTAAGTGTACTTCCATTGAAGTATTAAAAGCTCTGGTAACACAGGCTTCAATACAGATTACATTCCCCAATTTAATAGGAGTTTTGAAACTAAGATTGTCCACAGAAGCAGTCATACAAGCAGCATTACAATGCTTGGCTGCAGATAAAAATGCAGCAATGTCCATCCAATACATCAATTTTCCACCCATCAAATCTCCAAAAGTATTCGTGTCATTGGGTAATACCAATTCATTCATTGTCGTCAAAGAATCTTTCGCTTTTCTTGCCTCCATAATCTTAGTTTAAGAAACAAAGATACTACTTGTCTGCAAAAGGTAGCTTAGATAACACAGGATTCAAGTTGGGCTAGATAACTCGGATCAACAGTAGCTCCAATACCTGGAGACGAAGGAAGGCTAATATGCATGCCATTGAATTGTACACCGCCTATTACAGGGTCAATGGTATGGCCTAATAAACAAGTGTCCATATCGTAAAATTGTACATTGTCCATAGCCATGGCAAAATGGACTTTAGCGCTTAATGCCACCCTGCTTTCCAACATGCCGCCCATCATACAAGCAATGTCATTTTGTTTTGCGATATCATGTATTTTAATGGCTTCATGAATTCCACCACTTTTTGAAAATTTAATATTGATATAGTGGCAGGCATTTTGAGCGATGAGTTTTCTGGCATCATGGTGTGTAAATACAGATTCATCTGCCATGATTTTGATGGGTGAATTTTGACACAATGCCGGTAAAAAATCGTCATAATATTTATGCATGGGCTGCTCACAAAATTGAATCTGGTAGGCAGACAATGCAGTAAGTACGGGAAGTGCATCTTGTGTTGACCATCCTTGGTTGGCGTCGATCCTAAGAATGATATCATTTCCAATGGCTGCTCTAATTTGTTTGATTCGCTCGATATCATCAGCAGGTTTTTTCCCTAGTTTTACTTTGATCATGGAAACCCCTTTTTTCTTGAATTCAAGTGCTTGATTTGACATGGCTTCTGGGCTATCAATGCCAATAGTGAGGTCGGATTCGATAGCTTTGGGCTGGCCACCTAAAAACGCATACAAAGGTTGTTGTGCATGTTGTGAGGCTATGTCATACAAGGCCAGGTCAAAAGCACTCTTTGCGGTATAATTGCCAGCAATAATAGTATTTAGTTCATTTAATCTTTCTTCGATATCTAGTGGATTTTTACCTTTCCAAAAAGCTGCAAAATCTTTGGCAAGTTGATAGCAACTTGACTGCGTCTCGCCAACGATCATTGGGAATGCAGAGCATTCTCCCCAGCCAATAATGCCCTGGTCTGTATGTATTTTAATCAAAACATTTTGAGCAAAGTCCATAGTCCCGGTAGCTATAGTAAATGGGGTCATTGGGATTTTGTATAAAAAAACCTCTGTTTTCACAATTTTCATATGCGTCGATTTAGCTTTAAAGATAGGAAGCTTTTGAATTGCTCGTCGCTACAATTGCCTAATTATTAATTAGTGTATATACTTTGTAATTAGCCATTTAGTACCGATATTTGCAATACGAACCAATGTTAGCATGAGTTTATCTTTTGAAAATACCCAAACCGCATTTGCCTATAAATCTACATCGGATTTAAAAAAAGCAAAATTTTTATTTACTGTCATTCAAAGTCCTTGGATTGTATCCTTGGCAACTAAATTGACGCCCTCTTTAATGCAGTCTGGATTGCCAATCAATGGACTTATCAGAAACACTATCTTCAATCAGTTTGTAGGTGGAGAAACTTTAGAAGAGTCAACAAGAGTGGTGAAACAATTGGGTGCTTATGGAGTGCAAGTGATTTTGGATTATGGCGTAGAAGCGAAAGAAGGGGAATCTAATTTTGACAATGTTACAGAACAATTTTTAGCAGCCATTGAATTTGCAGCCACACAAACCAATGTGCCATTTGTAAGTGTTAAGATTACTGCCATTGCAAGTATGGAATTGTTAGAACATTTAAATGACGCCCCAAGATTAAGGAGCGGTATTCATGATAGTGAATCTGAAAACGCTGCATGGGCGAGAGTGAAAGATAGGATGTATGCTATTTGTGATCTAGCAGCAGAAAAAGGGTTAGGAATTTTAATTGATGCTGAAGAGACATGGATTCAAGACCCAATTGATAGATTGGCAATTGAATTAATGTCGGAGTATAATCAAGAAAAAGTGGTTGTCTACAATACCTATCAATTGTATCGAAATGATCGTTTGAAATTTTTACAATTATCACACCAAATTGCCAAAGAGCGTAAATTTTTGTTGGGTGCTAAATTAGTAAGAGGAGCATACATGGAAAAAGAAAGAGCACGTGCTCAAAAAATGGGCTATGCTTCGCCGATTCATGAAAACAAAATTGCAACGGATAAAGATTTTAATGATGCTGCACATTATTGTATGCAACATTTAGATACCATTGCTGTGTTAGTAGCTTCTCATAATGAAGAAAGTAATTTGAAAGTGACTGATACCATGTTGGCTAATGGACTTGAAAAGCGACATGCCCATATTCATTTTTCACAATTGTATGGCATGAGTGATCATATTAGCTTTAATCTAGCTAATGAGGGGTATGCCGTAAGTAAGTATTTGCCATTTGGTCCCATCAAAGACGTGATTCCTTATTTAATGAGAAGGGCTGAGGAGAATTCAAGTGTGAATGGGCAAACCGGAAGGGAATTATTGTTATTGCGTAAGGAATTAGCACGTAGGAAGGCTAAAAAATAATTTTTTGCCTTGGTTTTGTTGTAAATTGCAGCATGCAACAATATTTAGATTTAGTACAACATATTCTTGACAATGGCAACCAAAAGACGGATCGTACTGGTACAGGTACCAAGAGCTGTTTTGGGTATCAATTGCGCTTTAATTTACAAGAAGGATTTCCCTTAGTGACTACTAAAAAAGTACACTTAAAAAGTATCATTTATGAACTATTGTGGTTCTTAAAAGGGGATACCAATATTCATTATTTAAAAGAACATGGCGTACGTATTTGGGACGAGTGGGCAGATGAAAATGGCGACCTGGGGCCTGTATATGGAAAACAATGGAGAAGCTGGGAAGGAGCTAATGGGGTAGTTGTTGATCAAATTTCAGAGTTGATTGCGCAAATCAAAAAAACACCTGATAGCAGAAGACTGATTGTGAGTGCTTGGAATGTAGGAGACTTGTCTAAGATGGCATTGATGCCTTGTCATAATATGTTTCAGTTTTATGTAGCTGATGGGAAATTGAGTTGTCAATTATATCAACGTAGTGCAGATGTTTTTTTAGGCGTACCATTTAATATTGCATCTTATGCATTGTTGACAATGATGATTGCGCAGGTTTGTGATTTGGAATACGGAGACTTTGTGCACAGTTTTGGTGATGTGCATTTGTATAATAATCATTTTGAACAAGCAAAGTTGCAATTATCCAGAAAGCCATTCGCTTTGCCAAAAATGAAAATCAATCCTGAAGTGAAAGACATTTTCTCTTTTGCTTATGAAGATTTTAGCTTGGAAAATTATGAGTCCCATCCTGGTATTAAAGCACCGGTGGCAGTGTAAAGATTAAATAAAGTATTGGAATGAAAATTAGTCTGGTAGTAGCAGCATCCGAAAATAATGCGATTGGTAAAGACAATCAATTGTTATGGCATTTGCCAAAAGACATGCGTTTTTTTAAGAATACTACTTGGGCGATGCCCATACTTATGGGTAGAAAAACATTTGAATCATTGGGATCTAAAATTTTGCCCGGCAGGTTAAATATAGTACTAACGCGTCAAACGCACCTTGCTTTACAAGGCGCCAAATCGGTAGCAAGTTTGGAAGAAGCGATTGACTTGGCTAAAGAAAACGACTATAAAGAGTTAATGATTATAGGTGGGGGTGAATTGTACAAAATGGCATTGCCATTAGCA
>Ga0228701_1000397_pt1 | contig 37625 bp, 56 predicted proteins | sample McNCre117_Aug_MG_2_FD_178017 | JGI IMG/M metagenome (GOLD analysis project Ga0228701, IMG submission 178017) | Freshwater microbial communities from McNutts Creek, Athens, Georgia, United States - 11-17_Aug_MG | ecosystem: Environmental > Aquatic > Freshwater > Creek | place: USA: Georgia... | reverse complement strand
CTGTGACCAATAGCGGAACCACATCGGCCGCCATTTTCAACTTCACCGTGCCTCAAGGACCCACTGGCCCAACTGGTCCCACTGGTCCCACTGGCCCTGCATCTACGGTTCCCGGCCCAACTGGTCCCACCGGTCCGGCTGGCCCAACTGGCTCGCCCGGACCGACCGGGCCAACCGGGCCCGCAGGAACTCCACGAACATTTTTCACGGCAAACAGCACGGTCACAACTGTTCGTCAATTTGTTGGTATATCAACTTCTGCAACGAGATTTGTTTTGACATTTTCTAACGTGGATTTTGCAACAACTTATCCATATATACAGATTGGCAGTGGCTCGTTCACGACGACAGGTTATCAAAGCACAGCACAACTCAATTACGCTGGTTCAGGGGCGACAACATCTTCGACCACTTCATTCATTATTTATATGTTTTCTGGGTATCCTGCATCGGGATATTGTGAATTCAACAAAGTGACTGGCAACACTTGGTCGTATAGTTATCAAACCACATATAGCACAAGCGGCATATCAAATGGCGCTGGATATGTCACTCTCGGCGGCGGCGTTGACCGTGTGCAAATAGTAAGCGCTGGCAACATGACCGGAACAATTGGTTGCTATTACGAAGTTTAAGGAATCAGTATGTATAAATCTATTGTTGATATGAACACAGGCGAAGAAACGCTTGTGGAAATGACGGCCGAAGAACTGCAAGAAATTCAAAATACGTTGAAGCCTGAAACGTATATTGAAAAACGGATGGCAGAATATCCTCCGTTGACTGATTACATTGATGGCGTGGTTAAAAATGACTCCGCGCAAATCGCAAAATACATTGCAGACTGTTTGGCTGTGAAAACAAAATACCCGAAAGAATAATATGTCACATTTACCAATTTGGCTTTTAGGCCAAGTTCCCGCAGAAGTTTGCGACGCTGCTGTGCGTGAGTTTCAACTCATTGAGTCACGCGACGCAACTATGGGCACTGATGGTGAAAAAAAAGAACACACTCAGCGCAACACCATTGTGCGTTTTGCGCCAGAGGCTCATTGGTTTGGTGGTGTCATGTATGAGCACGCGCTCAAAGCAAATCACGACAACGGTTGGAATTATGAGATAGATTCTCACGAAGCCGTGCAATACGCGGAGTATGGAACCGATCAACATTACGACTGGCATACAGACACTTTCACGCTCGCTGGAAATCCACGTGACCGCAAAGTGACCGCAGTGTGTTTGATGAACGACCCTTCAGAGTTTGAGGGGGGTGAGTTTCAAATTCGCCTCTATCAAGACTACATTGCCCCGTTGCAAAAAGGCACAATCATCGCGTTTCCGTCTATACTTTTTCACCGAGTAACGCCTGTCATTTCGGGTACTCGAATTTCATCCACAATTTGGCTCAACGGCCCGAGGTTTCGATAATGGCAACAATCGACGCAACTGATGCACGTCTCAATTCACATGAGGCGGTTTGCGCTGAACGATATGAACAAATTAATGCTCGCCTCAAGCGACTTGAGAGCGTGATTATCAAAGCCAGCGGGTTGATGATCGTGTCGATGGCTGGTGCTATTTGGGCGGCTTTGATGCCGCACATGGCAAAGTAAAGATGATTCCCATTTTTGGCGCATTGCTTGGCACACTTGCCGAAAACGGCTTGGGTTTGCTTTCAAGCGCGATACAAGCAAAGGGAAAACAGTTTGTTGAAAGCACGCTCGGTGTGCAAATTCCCGACGCACCAACAGACAAAGACATTGCAAGTTTGCGACAACTGCAATTCCAGCATGAAGAAAAATTGTTGGAACTTGGCATCGAGAACGCAAAACAAGAACTCGAATCGTTCAAAGCAGAAGTTCAAGACCGTGATTCCGCACGAGCACGCGACGCAGAATTTGTGCGGCATAACGTGCGCAATAGTCGCGCTGATTTGATGGCATTTTTGGCGGTGTGTGTTGTTTCCGTAATGGTATGGATTGTTTGGAAAGACCAAAACATTAGCGAATACGTCAAAGGCATTTTCACTTTGGTGTTGGGCCGGTTTTTGGGCTACCTAGACAACATTTACAACTTTGAATTTGGCACGACACGCGGGTCGCAAAACAAAGACGAAACCATCAAACGTTTGAGTGGAGGCCAATGATGGCATTGGTAGAACAACAAGCGGCGTTTTTGTTGGACGCGTGCAAACTCATCACACACGCTACGCAACTTGGTTTCACTGTCACTGGTGGCGAACTTGCGCGCACGCCAGAGCAGCAAGCCATTTATGTGAAAACAGGCCGCTCCAAAACTTTGCAATCAAATCACTTGAGGCGACTCGCCATTGATTTGAATTTTGTCAAAGACGGCTCATTGATTTGGGACAAACAAACACTTGCACCGATAGGCGCATTTTGGGAAAGTTTGAACCCGCAAAACAGGTGGGGTGGCAATTTCAAATCCATCGTCGATTGCCCTCATTTTGAACGCAACGTTATTTGAGTAGTTCGTTGGTCAATTCGAGCAAGAACTCTTGCCCGAACCCGTATCGTTTTTCAAATCCTTTGGCCCCAAGCCCATGAACACCCGTGTTACCGCGGTGATGCTCTGGGCATAGGCCAATGACAGGCGCATTGTCACGTTTGCCGCCAAAACGCCGGATGTGATGTATCTCGCACGGGCTTGGGTTTTCAGGATGCCCGAGCCCAAGATGCAAACACAAAATGCAACCGAGTTTTGCTACTTTGTCATAATGCTTTTTTGTCATCAAGTTCCCTGAAAGGTTTGAGTTGTGATTGAGGAACCGAGTAAAACGGGCCATTGCCTACGTCACGTTTGTTACGCTCCTGCAAAAATTCATCCGCACTTATCCATCCAACGATCAAAACGTGAGAATGCAGAATTTCGGTCAAAACAAAAACGTCACATGGCTTGTTTTCTGACCAAGCAACAGCGTTGAGGTTGCCGCCGTTCGTGCTAGTGCATTTCACGTCAATCGTTGAGCCTTTTTGCGTCACCAAATCAGCGCCGAATTTTCGGAACTCGCAGTTCAAATCAAAGTGAAGATTTAAATACTTGGAAACAGCGTATTCGGTCAACACGCCCCGAATTGACATTTGCTCACCGTCTTGTCGTTGGTCTTGTTTTCGCTCCGTGCCGTGTTGACTGGTGATGTGGTTTCGGTATTTGCCAACATAGTTGCAAATTGCAATCTCGCTTGGTGTGAGGTGAACGCGAATCATTGTGTTGATCTCCCTTCTGCCCTCGCCGACGACTCAAGCGAACGCCACACTTCAATTTTGGCCTCTGCTGCCACCATCAACCATCGCATTTTTTCGCACTCCGCAACAGCCTGTTGCAAGGCTCTGAGGTGTGCGCGGTAATCCATGTGAGCGTAGGCGTAGGTTTCTTTTGCCGACTCGGTTTTTTCACTAGACGATGCCATGAGTTGCGCTTTGATGGTTTTGCGGTACTCGGTCATGTAAATTACGTTCGCTTTTGCTTCGGCATACGCGGCGGCGTTGTCACGGATGAAGTCCAACGCTTTGAACGGGGAAATGTCTTGTTCTGTCATGTGTTCTTCTCCTTGAGTTTGGCTATTAATTCTTTTTCATAAGCCCAACCTTCTTGGTTTGGATTACGCAAATATCCTTCTGCATCGTGATGCTTCAACCACGTCATTTCAATCTCATCATCCGTCAGCCCAACCCATGTGCGCTGTGATGGCTCATCCCAAGCGCCACAAACGCACTCAGCCGCACTATGCGCTGCACATTCGCATTCTTTTGTCATTTCTTACTCCTTGATGCCGTGGGCGGCTTCGATGGCACGAACGATTACCAAATGCGCTGCCGCTTCATGTTTGCGCCAAACAAAAGGCCACGCAGTTTCAATCTGCTCATCCGTCAGCGGCTTGCGCTGTGGTGGGGTGGTGTAGAGAGGTCGATACATCCAATGCCATTGAGGGTCGATGTTGTCCCAATCTTCGGCAGACACCAGTTCAGTTGGCTTTGCTGTGTCTTGCCACGCCACAGGCTCCTGTTGCTCGCTAACGCTACGCTGCTCTGGCTGTGCCTTCACATACCCCCAAGACGCTGCAAGACGGGCTTGTGTTGATTTGCAGGATAGATTAATGTCCTCGCTTCGCTGCGGGTTTTGCGGGCAAGTGTAGAGAGGAATGGTGTGGTACTTGTCTTTCCATAGCGATATATGAACTTCGTCTGGCTGCATCCAAGCCACAGGCTCATTAGTGGATTCATGTTTCATGCTTCACCTCTTGCTCGGATTGCTGTTGCTAGACGTTCTGCTTGGTGTATTGAGCCAGCCGCAACACCATGGGCCATATATTCGTCTGGTCTTAATTGAGTTTTTGCATCTTTTGTTATTTCAGACGCTGAATCGCACATTCGCGCTATTTCCTCACGCTCTTTGGCTGCTACCAGTTTGACAAAAACTTCGAGCGGTTCAATATCAAACTCGCATCCCCATCCCATGATTGCGCTATCTCGGAATGGTATGCCCCCGGCCTGTTTAGCCATCTTAATGATTTCATCTTGTGTCATAACGGAGCCTCCGGCATCTGTGCGCGTTGTTGTTGCGCGTATTCTTTGATTTGCTTTTCTGTCCATGGTGTTGGTGGATGTGTTGGGAAAGGCCAGTTCATTTTTTGCCTTTCTTTTTTGCTGTTGTGTTTTTTGTGCCCGCTTTGCTGTAATACATGAACTCCAACGGTTTGAGTGAAATTTCTTTGCGGCTAATGCCTGACAGCGTGCCGTGCATTGGCTTTTGTTTGCGTGTTTTTTCAACGTAAGTCGTAAGCGTTTGTCCCGCTGTTGTTTGCCTTGATTCTGTTCTTACGTTTGTCAAAAATTCAGGCATGTGAGTTTTTACATAGTCTGGATGAAACGCGTTAATCAATTGCATTTGGCTCTTTCAGTTGTTTAGCGACAATGAAGTGATAAAGGTATTCGCAGTCTTTTTCTTGTTTTTTTTCCAACGCTGCGTAGGCTTCGTTTTTGTCAGCATAAGCAGAGATGACGCGAAACGCAGTTGGCGGCAAAGTGAATTTCCTGCAAATTATGTAAACCATCATGATGAGGCCCTCAGTTCGGCGCGCACTTGGTCACGCGATTTGCCCATGTTGAAAACGCTGTTCATGCGATACATGCCTTTCTTTTTTGCGTCATAGCGACGACGGTTTTCGAGCGTTTTTGCTTTTGGCTTTTTCGCATCAACACCATCGCCCAACGCATACACCGCTCGCGGATAACGCCTTGCGCCTTCTGCGTCATAAACGTAGTGCGTGATGTGAATTTGTTTTCCAACGCGAGGGCAGCATTTGTTCATGCGTGACAGCACGGCAGAGATCAAATTTTTTGGAATGTCAGCGTTCACCTCAAGTTCTGCCCGAGATTGGTTGCCATACTGTTCGAGGGCCATTTTTATTGCTTGAGTACGCACTCCGTATTGTTTTCTTTGTGACTGATTTTTTGGTTTTGATTGGACTTGCAATTTTTTCTTCCGTTTTGAATGTGTGAAGGTTGAGGCAGGTTCTGGTGCGTTTCACGGTTCCATCGGGTTGTAGTCTTGTTTCATCAACCGTAGTGACAGCGCCGCATGAAACGCATTTCATAGTTCTTGCACCGTGATGCGGTACTGTTTGCCCTGCATGTCCAGCACGTCAATCGTTTTGGTTGTAGAGGTGAACTCGTCACCCATGCCAATGTCAAATTGAACGCGCCCTACCTCGTCAATGAGGCGGCGTTTGTCGAGCGCCATGAGGTTTTCACGGATGATGAAAGCGATGTAATCGCAATATGCGAGTGTCGGCTGTTTCATGATTACGCCTTTTTGAGTTGATTGATTTTTTCTCTGATGTGGTCGGGCATAGGCGCAGCGTTTTTGCTGTCCCGCTCGATTTTCCTGAGTGCCGCGTCATGGTTCGCGGGAGTGGGGGTGGTGATGTGCGCAACGTCCCGAGGGTTCGCCACGCGGATAGCCTGACCAGCAACCCAGTCAGCGCGGAAGCCTGTCCACCCACGCTCGCAGCACATTTGCAGGGCTTGCTCAAGGGTGATGTTCGCTTTCTTGGCTTCGCGCTGGATGCCGTTGATCGCGGTGTTGGTCAACACGGCTTTCTTGGCTTTGCGCAGGGCAACAAAATCCAACCAAACAGATTCAGACACCGCCTCTGGCGGCAAGGCGACAGTCGCTTTCTCTTTCTTTGGTTTCTGGTTTATGGTTTCTGGTTTATGGTTTCTGGTTTGCATAAGGGTGGCATTAGGGGGGCTATCGCCCCCTATACCCCACCTTTTAGCCGCACCACGTTTGCCCGCCTCGCAGAAGTCGTTGAACTTGGCAATCTCAGCGTCAGCGCGTGAGTGGCGGTAACCCTCATCGCTGGCCTGAAACATATCGTTCAACACATCACGGATGATCGAACCCGAAACGCGTATACGGCGCTCAAGCCAAGTCACATCGTTGGGAATGGGTTTTTCGGTGTCGTAGTACATATCCAGCAAACGCCGATATGCAAGGTCTTCCTCGTTTGTCAGGTGCGCGGTAGCGGCCCGATAGTCACCAATGTGGAATTGGTAGTAGTACATAGTTCCCTCATCAAAGGCATCACAAAAAGTGTCGGGCAAGTCGGTGATGATTCGACTGTTTCGGAGGCTACCCCTAGCCCGACAACTATTATTTTGCCTCAGATTTGGAGGTTTTTTCGGACGGTGCGGAAATAATTTCCTCGATGCGCACCACGCATGAGCCGCCTTTCATGGGTGTGGCGCGTTTCACGAGCAAGACGTCAACTTGCCCATCGTCCTCGAACACACCCGCTTGGCACAGCGCGTCCAATGTGCTTTTGACCACGTTGTCAATGTCGCGCACCCGTTTGTCTGGCGCGTGGAGCGTCATTGTGACGAACAAACGCGCCCTGCCTAGCCCAAGGTGACCCGTGGCTTTGAATCGTTCCTTGGTGACCGCTTTGAAGGCTGTTGCCTTGCTGGTGAGGAAGCGCCGCGAACCGCTGAAACCCCAGTAACCATTGACGCTCGGAGGAAAAGGTAAAAAAATTTCAAGCATTTTCCGAAAACTCCGAAAAGTGAGGCAAAATAATACTACTTGCCAATCACGGCAAGTTACACGATAAAAGGAAACCACATGACAGCATACGACAACTGGCTTGAGAAGCCGTTTCAAGACGCTTGCGCAGAGCAGGATGCGATTGACGAAATCGTTGAGGGCTTGCTCGCCGACGAGTGCAACATTCAAAACCCCGATGTGTTCTTGGAAGCGATCAACGAGGGCGCTTGTTTGGACGACAAAATTGTCCACGAGCGTTTGAAGCAAATTTTAGAAAAAGGTCACAGTTACGCCGACATTGGCGAACTCATCTACGACGCAGTCAACGCCTACTGCCAAACAACCGCGAATGACCGTGCGGAATCAATCATCCAACTCAGAAAGAAGTAATCATGACAAACATATTCAACAAACTCCGTGAACTAAACGTCAACGAACGTGTCGAGAAAAAAGAAGGCTTATCGTATTTGTCTTGGGCTTGGGCTTGGGACACTTTCAAAGTCAACTGCCCTGATGCGACTTACGAAGTTGTGAAAACCGCAAACGGCTTGCCCTACTTTGAATCTGAGGCTGGCGCAATGGTTTACACGAAAGTGACTGCCAACGGCGAAACTCACGAAATGTGGCTTCCTGTTATGGACGGCAAAAATAAAGCGATGAAATCCGTTGCTTACACCTATTCTGTGCGAGATTGGAAAACTAAACAGCAAGTGGAAAAAACTGTTGATGCGTTCACTATGTTTGATGTGAACAAAACCATCATGCGCTGTTTGGTGAAAAACTTAGCAATGTTCGGTTTGGGAATTTACATCTACGCTGGCGAAGACTTGCCAAGCGAAGGCGAACCAGAGCCGATCGACATTGACCCGCTGTTGGAATCCATCGACTCATCCAAAACTTTGGACACGTTGAAAGCAAACTACATCGCCGCCGTGAAAGTTGCAAAAGGCGATCAATCCGTACTCAAACAACTTGAGGTTGCCAAAGACCGCGTGAAAAACTGGATTGCCGCGCAACCAGAAACAGAAAGGGAGAAAGCGTAATGGGACAAATCATCGGACTCACCTGTGCTGCGGCTTGGCTGACGCACATCTTCACCTGTTTTGCGCAGGGCTTTTGGGGCTTTCTTGTGGCTGGCGCAATCTTCTTTCCAATTGGCATCCTGCACGGGTTTTACCTGTGGTTCAAGTGAGGTAGTTGTATGAGTAAAGAAACAGGTGGGGCAGCATTTCCCACATATCACGACCGCGACCCATTCAGAGGCATGACCTTGCGTGATTACTTTGCTGCCAAGGCGCTGGAGGCATTTGTTCACAACCGAATTCCTGTGGATGCGGCGAAAGAAGCGTATGACTATGCCGACGCAATGCTGGAGGCTCGCAAATGACTGAAACAACTATTGACCCGCGCACAGTGGAGCAAGGCTCAGACCTGTGGAAACAACTCCGCTTAGGATGCGTGACGGCCTCCAACGTAGCCGAAGTAATGTCCAAGGGCAAAGGCAACGCCGAAGCAATCGGGCGCTACAAATACAAGGTGCGTCTTGTTGCCGAGCGTATGACTGGCGTTGCTGGCGAATCGTTCTCAAACTCTGCGATGGAATGGGGCGTAGAGCAGGAGCAGTTCGCCGCGATTGCCTACGAGGTGGCGAAAGAAACATTTGTGGAGAAAACGGGGTTCTGGCCTCATCCGACGATTAAATGGCTCGGTGTCTCGCCTGACCGTTTGGTAGGTGACGAAGGTCTTGTTGAAATCAAATGCCCCAACACCACAACGCATCTCGGTTACCTGTTTGACGGCGTTGTGCCCACAGGGTATTACAAGCAAATTCAGTGTCAATTGTGGGTAACGGGTCGCCAGTGGTGTGACTTCGTTTCCTACGACCCCAGACTGCCCAAGCGCAATCAACTTTTTATTGTGCGGGCAGAACGTGATGAGGAACTCATCGCGGAAATGAAGGCCGAAGTCGAGAAATTCTTGGCAGAAGTCGAATCCTTAATCATCAAACTTGGAGAGTAAACATGGATGAAGTCATCATCATCACAATCTCACATCGAAAAAAAGAGATAGACGGAAAATATGTGAGCCCGCAAGAGTTTTTTCGTCAAGAAATACCGATGCAATGGCTCAATGACAACAACCCAAAAGTCGTACAAAAAATCATCGCCGTCGTAAACAATCTAACAACCAAGGAAATTTAATCATGGCAGTCAACAAGTTCATCGGCATCGGCAACCTCGGCAAAGACCCTGAGATGCGTTTCATGCCCAACGGCAACGCGGTGTGCAATTTCAGCATCGCAATCAGCGAGCGTTACAAAGACAAAACCAGCGGCGAAATGAAGGAAGTCACCGAATGGGTCAACATCGTGATGTTCGGCAAACTGGCTGAGATCGCGGGTGAGTACCTTGCCAAGGGTTCAAAAGTGTATGTGGAGGGGAAACTCAAAACGGAGAAGTACACCGACAAAAACACGGGCACAGACCGTTACACAACCAAAATCGTAGCGGAGAAAATGGACATGCTCTCCAGCAAAGGTGAAGGCAAACCCGCTGCAAGCCGACCAGCAGCGCCGCCTGTGCCTGACGACTTCCCAGACGACGACATTCCGTTCTAAGGTTTACGGGGGAGGGCGGGGCTGGCGACCCTAAAATAACTGCCAATCCTTTCGTGGTCCTCCCCCACCCTCTAAGACGGATGAACCTTTACGGGCAATTTCGCCCAGTTACAGTTGTAAGGGTTCATCCGTGTTGGTGTGACCCCATGCCGCACTGGCGTTACCAGTTTTGACCCGAACTGGTCATTGTTTTCAAGCATCGACAGGGCTTCGTTTCCAAAAAACAACGAATTTGAGAATTATTTTACTAATTTTCAGCATTTATTTTCCGATAGTTCGTAACAAACTCTTTTTTACGGGCAAAATTCAGTCATGGAAGCGAAGGTCGCCTCCATACCACGAAAAGGAAGTAATCATGCAAAAAGTAAACGGAAAAACAATCGCCTCCCTCAAACAAGAGTTCAACGGCTGGCCCGCTGGCACGTTGTTGTTGGTCGAGGAATGTGGTGCTGGCGTGTACCGCGCTTGGCACTCGTTCTTCAAAAACATCGGCTCTGACATTGGCCTCGTTCCCGCCTACGTTCTCCAGTAAGAGGTAATCATGCAAAAAGTTTTCAAATTCATCGGTCAAGTTTTACTCAGCGCAATCATTGCGGCGCTCTTTGTCGTCATGTTCATCGAATGGGCGGCAGGGTGTGGCGAGGCTTACGTGGACAGCAAGGGCATCCATCACGCTAACGAGTGCATCATCGTTAAATAAACATCAACTCAACAAGATAGGAAAATACAAAATGGCACACGAACTCACTACCCGCGCAGACGGTTACACCGAAATGGCTTTCGTAGGCTCTACGCCTTGGCATGGCCTCGGGCAAGAACTCAAACAGGACGCAAGCATCGAGGAATGGCGCACAGCGGCTGGCATGGATTGGTCTATCGAATCCGCTCCGGTTCAATTTATCAGCGGCATCACGCAGGGCACACCTCAAAACACAGACCCCGTGATGCACCTCGAAAACTTTGAAGGGCAAAACGTGTTGTACCGAAGCGACACAAAAGCCCCGCTATCCATCGTGTCTGACCGTTACAAAACTGTGCAGCCGCGTGAAGTGTTGGAGTTTTTCCGCGACTTGGTGGAGGAAAGCGGTTTCCGGCTCCACACCGCTGGCACTTTGTTCGGTGGTCGCCGCTTGTGGGCACTGGCTGAAACGGGTCGTTTTGCCGAAGTGACCAAAGGCGACGGCATCGGCGGCTTTTTGTTGCTGTCCACCTCCGCGGACAAATCGCTGGCAACCACGGCGCGGTTCACCTCCATCCGTGTCGTCTGCAACAACACTTTGTCAATGGCAGCGTCAAACACCGCGAACTGCGTTTCTTTCACCCATGCTCGTGAGTTTGACCACGAACTCATGAAAGCCAAACTCGGCGCGGCTGTGAGCGCTTTTGATGGGTTCATGCTCATGTCGCAGCACCTGCAAAAGCAGCGTGTTCGCCTCGACGAAGCCAAACACTTTGTGGCGAAAATTCTCGATTCGCAATACATCACCGAGGACGAGCCCAAAGAAAACCGCACGTTCCGCAAGATCATCGACCTGTTCAACGGCGAGGCCAAGGGCGCGGAATTGGTTGGCTACACAAAATGGGGTTTGCTCAACGCGGTGACCGAGTACTACGATCATCACCTACCCGCCAGAACGGACGATGCGCGACTCAACAGCACTTGGTTCGGCAACGGTGACGCGGTAAAGGCAAAAGCAATTGAGGTGCTGACCGCTTGATCTAAGTATTAGATTTGTAGTATTATCCCCCGCATCAAAACGGGGGATTTTTTATGGCTAACGCAACCCGCAATGTGCGAGCGATATTCGACGCAGCACAATGCCCGCTCACATTGACCGATATCAAAATGGCAATGCCTGAGTTGAAGTCAAATCAGATTTCGATGGCGCTCTGTTACTTCATCAAAAAAGGTGAATTAACTAGGTCGCAAATTCCCAACGAGCAAAGCAAAGGCCGCAAGAACGTGTGGCTCTACACCTACGCACCAATGTCAACAAAGGAAACGACATGACACAACAAAAATTGCAAATCGTCTACAAACCCGTTGCAGACCTAATACCTTATGCGCGGAACAGCCGCGTACACAGCGACGCGCAAGTGGCGCAAATTGCTGGCTCCATCCGTGAGTTCGGTTTCCGTGTGCCTGTTTTGATCGACGGCGAGGACGGCATCATCGCGGGCCACGGGCGTGTGAAAGCCGCCATGAAACTCGGCATGGAGGAAGTGCCAACGATTGACGGCAGCGACATGACCGAAACGCAAAAGCGGATGTACGTCATCGCAGACAACAAGATTGCGCTCAATTCAACATGGGACGAGGAAATGTTGATGTTGGAGATTGGCGAACTGCGCGAACTTGGCGAAGACATTAGCCTGTTGGCGTTCGACCCGTCGGAAATCAAGCAATCAGATGTGGACTACTCGGTGCTTGATGACGAGGACGACCTCGACTCTCAGATTGAGGACATGATGAAGGGAACACGCAAGGCCATTCAAATTGAGTTCGAGTTGGACCACTACGACGAGGCGATGGAGTTGGTCAAATGGTGGCGCGAGAAGGGCGCTTACGTTGGCTTTATGTTCATGGACTACCTGCGCAAAGAGAAAGCCAAAGCAGAATGAACATCGTCATCAACCCAACAAAATGCACCGCAGGAACGACTACGGCCTCCAACCGCATCGCCTCTTGGATGAGCAACTTGCTCGGCATCCGTTTGGTGGATGACCCTGCCAAAGCCAAGATCGCGCTCGGGTTTGAGATAGACCGCGTTTACTTGGTGAACGGAGTGTTTGCGTTCTGCGACTTCCGTGACGAAATCAAATGGCTGTGCCAGCGCGCTAAAGAAGTGGTGTGGATTGGCAATGACTACGCGATCATTTTGCCCAGCCAACTCAAGTTTTTGCGCGACAACCCGAAAGTGTCACGCATCGCGCAGTATTCTAATTTCAACAACTGGAAAAGCCACAAATATGTGGACTTCAACAAGTTGTTGCACTGGGACGGCCCCGTCAAACAGCACAAACACGACGGATTGTTCTATTACGGCGCTTTCCGTGAAGATCGCATCCCCGCGTTCCGACACTGGTTCTCGGGCAATGAAGTGCCGATTCACATCTCCACCTCGCAGCGCAACATCGAAAACTTCCACAGCATCAACCGCAAAATGAGCATTTACAAGGGTGACCGCGATATTCGCAAGGTTTTGCCCCTGTTTCAGTCCTCAATTTACATCGAGGACACGTTCTCCCACAAAACAACGATGAGTCCTGCAAATCGTTTCTACGAGGTGATTGGTGGCAAAGTGTTGATGCTGTACGACAGCCGGAGCCGCCGCACACTTGAACACGCCGGATTCTGGGACGATGCGTTCTCCGTGTCCTCGCAAACAGACGTCAGCGAAAGGCTCAAGGACTATGAAAAACTGCGTGAGAAACAGATTGCCATGTTTGCAGGGCGCGATTTCAAAGCCGAGTTGGAAAAAGAATTCTTGGAGGCAATATGAAATGTGTCGAACTATTACAACTTGAACACAGCGTCAAAATCGGCGACAAGTGCGGAGACATTGAGCCCAACATCACGGAAGACACGATTTTCACCGTCAACGGCGAGCCGATCGGTTTCTACATCAAAAGCGTGTCGGGCCGATTGCTCAAAGCCGTGGAAGTGGCGAACGCGGAACTGCGCTCCAGCCGTGTGCCCAAAAGCGAAATGCGACGCTCCAGCGGGCTGATGAACAAAGAGGCAGAGGTCAAGCAATACAGCACGATCATCGGCTCCGTGCCGCCCAAGCCACACATGAGGCGCAATTACCCAACGATTTCCAGTGTGCACCAAGTCAAATCCGCGCAGACGTTCATCAAAGCCATGTTGGTTGCGTGTAAGGAAGCGGAAGACCTGATAAAAGAAATCACACCCAACATCTACGAGCAGCAAGAGGCGATCATCAACGAGAAAGTGCCTCCGCAATGGCGTTTCGGCAGACTGTTCACCAGTTCCATCTCGAACTACAACATCGCCGCGCCATTCCACCGTGATGCCGCAAACCTAGAGGGATGCGTGAACGTCATCATCGCCAAGCGTAGCCACGCCAAAGGTGGCAATACCACAGTGCCAGACTACGGCGCAACCGTAGACTCCGCGGATAACTCCATGCTGGTCTACCCTGCGTGGCGCAACGTGCACGGTGTGACGCCAATCATCCCGCTGCGTGAGGACGGATATCGCAACACGCTGGTGTTCTACCCGCTCAAAGCGTTCAATCAATTTTGGTGATGTGCCAAGACTGCGACAGAGCCAAGACCGAGAAACACTGGGGCATTTATCAAATGACCTGCCTCGGTTGCCGCGAGCGACTACTATTAGACGAGCCATGCAAGATGATGCGACAAGGCATGGCGAAAAGCATGGAGCGATGGGGCGAAGTGCCGGAGTGGAAAGTCGAACCGAATTGCGGTTGCAAACACGCCTGTAAGCGGCGACAATATCAGAAGGGATGAGTATGAGCGACGGTGGCAAAGGTAGCGCACAGCGACCAACAGACCATGAGGCTTTCAGTCGCAACATGGACCTCATCTTTGGCAAAAAAAAGGACAGACATGCCGATAATGAAGAAACAGGACGGATGGTACTGGGGGAGCAAAGGCCCATTCAGCACCAAGCAGAAGGCGATTCAAGTGGGCCAAGCAGCACACGCTAACGGATTCAAAGGCGAAGCCATGAACGAAAACGAATACACAGTCCAAGAGTTCGTCCTGAGTTTGCTCAACTCTGTCACCTCGGCGCACATCCTGCATTTGCAAAGCCGCTCGTACTCGGAACACAAAGCGCTTGAGACCTATTACACCGAGATCGGTGATTTGGTGGACGACTATGTAGAGGCGTATCAGGGCAAATACGGCATCATCGAAGGATATGACACCCGTTTTTGGACAGCCCCGCCCGCACTGGAATACATGATTCTGTTGAGCGAGTACGTTGCCAACGCCCGTAAAGAGTTGGCCCAAGACAGCGAACTCCAGAACATCACAGACGAGATTGCTCAACTGATCGACAGCACCATCTACAAATTGCGTTTCTTGCGCTGATGCCCAGCATCCCGACATACAAGAAGTGTGCCAGCCTCGGGTGCAAGAACGGCAAAAGCAAACTGAATGCCTATTGCATGGAGCACGGCGGCAAAGAGAAGCAAACCACACACATCAACCAGAGTGATGAGCGCAAGCAGTTCAACGCCATGTATCAAACACGGCAATGGCAAGCACTGAGGCAGATTCAACTCAGCAAGCACCCGATCTGCGCAGGATGTGAAGCAGAAGGCATCATCACCTCGGCAACCACTGTGGACCATGTGTTCCCTTGGTCACGCATCAACAAAGAAGCCTTCTTCATCAACAAGTTCCAAAGCCTGTGTGACACGCATCACGCACATAAGGGCCAACTGGAGCGAGTGGGCATATACAGACGCTTTGGCACGCCACATCAGGACTACCAACGCACAGACTACGCATACGTCATGGGGCTTGAGGATGACGCGCCCGGAGCCCTGCGGACTGAAACTTAAACGTCGGAAGCATCGAAACAAGCAAGGCCGACCCCCAATTACGCGCAAAGTAATTTGACGAAGGGGGGGTCCCCATGTATTATTACGGCATGAGTAACAAAAAAGCCCCAGAACTGCATTTGGTTGACGGCACAACCCCACGCAAGGGAATGCCTACGGCCCTGCCCGAAAATATAAAAAAGAGAATCCCTAAAGCGGAATGGCTCGACAATCCCGACGGGTGGGACAAGGACAAATTCATCGAGGAAACCGCTGATTTTCTGTTCACCGTCTACGGAATTGGCAACGACCAAGACAAACACACGCTGGCGATGCTGGCTGACCACGTGGAGTTGTATGTCAAATGCACCCGTGGCATCAACAAAAACGGCATCGTGACCACTTTCAACAACGGCGCGACCGTTGGCCCTAACCCTTACATCGGCATCCGGCAAAAGACCATGACACTCATCATCCAACTGATGAATGAAATGGGCCTCACCCCGCGTAGCCGTTTGTCGGCCGGCAAGTCAGAGGAAGACAGCCCGCTGACTCAATTCCTCAAAGGTCCAATGGCGCGATAAGGAAACAACATGACAAAACAAGATGAAATCATTGAGATGGCTAGACAGGCTGGATGTTTTAAGAAACACCAATTGTTTCACTTTACAAGTTTTGAACTTGAAGCCTTTGCCAAACTGATAGAAGACAAAGTGGAGCGAGAGTACGCCGATATGTTGACCATCGCACACATGGACGGCTTTGAGCGCGGGCGCGACGCTGGCATCAAACAAGAGCGTGCGCTGTGGAAACTGGCTGAAACGTCGCAGCAAATCGGGTACGACAAATGAACTGGCAGGACGGTGTAGCGTATGCCCACGCGGTAGCAAAGGGCGAGATTCTGGTTTGCCGCAACGTGCAGTTGGCTTGTCAACGGTTCTTGAACCAGTACGAGAACAAAGAGTGGGAATGGGTTTTCGATGAGCGTTTCCCGCAACACGTGTTGGATTTCACCGCCACGTTGAAGCACACCAAAGGCCCGATGGCTGGCGAGCCGATTGTGCTGGAGCCGTTTCAAATTCTGCTGATTTGTGCAATATACGGGTTCCGCGGCAAAAAAGATTTGACCCGTCGCATGGTGACAGATGTGATTTTGTTCATCCCGCGCAAGGCTGGCAAATCCACACTGACCGGCGCGATCTCGCTGTACGAACTGCTTTTTGGCGAGGCTGGACCAGAGGTTTACACGCTGGCAACCAACCGCGAACAGGCGACCATCGTTTTTGACGCGTCCAAAGGTTTCATCGAAGCGATGCCAAAAGAATTGGCAGATTTGTTCACGCCAAGCAAATACGCCATCGGCAAACGGGGCGACAGCCAAAGTATTTTCAAAGCGTTGAGCCGCGACACCAAAAAGACGGGTGACGGCAAAAACCCTTCAACAGTTATCGTGGACGAGGCCGCGCAAATCGTGGACCGCAACTCCATTGAAGTTTTGCACTCCGGTATGGTGGCGCGGCAAAACCCGCTCCGCATTTACATCACCACGGCGGCTTTCACCAAAGACACCAAGTTCTACGAAGATTTGTCCATGTACGAATCAATGCTTCGCGGCGAGGCAACGGACAACCCGCGCTGGTTCGGCCTGCTGTACGGCTTGGATGTGGGCGACGACTGGCACGACCCCGCAACTTGGGCCAAGGCCAACCCGATGCACGGCATTTCTGTGTTTGAGTCAGCGATTGAAGCGCGTGCCGAGGAAGCGAAACACAAACCCGCAGCCCTGAATGAGTTTTTGTGCAAAACTTTGAACGTGTGGGTTTCGGCAAATGCTGCTTGGTTGGACCGCGCGCACTGGGACGACCCGACTTGTTTGATTGAGCCGGCCGACAGGCAACCAGAAGCCGTGTTCATTGGCTTTGACTTGGCGGCGACGCGTGACTTGAACGCCGTGTGCACCCTGAAACGATACGGCGAACTGGACTACGAGGCTGAGTGGCAATTTTTCCTGCCGGAGGAAAGCCTCACATTCATCCCGAAACACTACCTCGACATTTTCCGCGTGGCGATTGACAGCGGCATTCTCAAATTGACCGAGGGCAACGTGATGGACGACAGGGAAATCAGCGATTACATAATTAACCAGCAATGCAAAAAGTATGACGTCAAAGAGGTGGGCTATGACGCTTACAACGCGGCTTCTTTGGTGGCTCGTTTGCATGATGCTGGTGTCCCCGTGAAAAAGGTGGGTCAAGGCATGGCGGTCTTGAACAATCCGAGCAAATACGTGGAAAAATTGATTCTAAACAAGCAAATCAAACACGACGGGAACCCTTTTGTTGGTTGGCAACTTGGAAACTGCGAGGTTTACACCGACGTGAACGGCAACATCAAGGTGCGCAAAAACGAAGCCGACAAAGCCGCGAAAGTTGACGGAATAATCGCGCTCATTATTGCTGCGCACTGCTCTTTGGACAATCCGTTCGTGAGCAACAGTTTTGGTTTCAGAGCGTTTTGATATAACATCGAGCCAATTCAGGAGAAAAACATGGCAATTTTTGACATTTTCAAGGGAAAAAAGACGACCCAGAACGAGTCGAACGTTGTCCTCGGTCAACTCCAACTCGGTAACCAAGTTGTCATTGGCGATCAAAAAAGCCAACCCGCGCAACAGTTGCTGTATGTCACAACGTCTAGCACCACAACCGCTGGCAGAGTGGTGGATATTTCCGCGCTCACGCGCAATTCGACCATCATGGGTTGCGTCGGCGTGAAAGCGCGTGCGTTGTCGCAATGTTCCATTTCCATCATGTCCAAAAATGATGACGGCACTTTTGTTGACGCGATTAAAGACAAAAGCGTTGGAAGCCGCGACAAAGCGAAAGCAAAACAGGTTTTGAACCTGCTGACTACGCCAAACAATTTCCAAAGCGCCTACGAATTTTGGTATCAGTGGTGCATGTGGCAAGATTTGGCAGGCGAGTCGTTCACGCTGTGGTGGCGCGAAAAGCAAAAAGATTCCACCGCAACGCCAATCGAGATGTATAACCTCGACGCAACGCTCATCACCGTGAAGTTGTCCGAAACGCGTTATCCAATGTATGTGCTGAGTTCTCCGTCCTACGGTTTCAGCAAAGACACGCCGCTTGAGTATTACCAAGTCATGCACATCAAAGAAGCCGCATGGCAAGGCTCGTCCGGTTTCAACAAAGGCATTTTGGCAACCGAGTTGGTTGCGCTGGACCAAGACATTGATATTTATGCAAACTTTATCATGCAGAACGGCGCAAAGCCAACCGGCATTTTTTACACCGACCAAGTAATTCCCGACGCGAAATTCAAGGAAATTGCCTCGCGCATCAAAGACACTTGGAACGCCATGACAGGCTCGCGCTCAACCGACCCAAGCAAAGCAGGCCAAGGCATGTTGCTCGATCAAGGTATGAAATATGACCCGATCAAAATGCTCACGCTGCAAGACGCTGACGCTGCCGCGTTGAAAACGCAAACCATGAAACGTATTTGCGGTTTGTTTGGCGTGCCACCTGCGATGCTTGGTATTGCTGACCAAAAATACAACAACACGCAAACGATGTTGGATGAGTTTTACAAAACCGTCATGTATCCTATGGTCATCAACATCGAGCAAAAATTGAAATCGCAATTGTTGCGCGGTTACCCAAATTTGCACGTTCGTTTTGACACAAAAGATTTTTTGAAAGGCGCGCCGCTTGACCAAATGAATTTTGTGACCGCTGGCGTGAAAGCCGGAATCATGACACCAAACGAAGCGCGTCAATACATGAACATGCCTGATATTGACGGCGGTGATGAACTGAGTTCAAATGGCGGCGGTAGCGATACACAAATTTCTGGCACAAGCCCGCAAGACACGGGCGGTGGTGGTGGTAATCAGCGCAACAAAATGAACATCGGGGCTAAATGATGAGCGCATTGAATCAATTGCTGGCTTTTGTCGCTTCACAAACCAAGAAGTCTGATGTTAAACTCTGCCCAACAGAGAAACCCCACAAGATACAAGACGACAATCAATCTATTCACAACGGGGTGATAAATGAAACAACTGAATCTGGTATGCGAGGCGAAAGTCAGCCTGTCGCAAAACGCAAACGAGGCCGCCCAACCAAGCGGGCAACTTGAAGCCCGCGTAACCACTTGGGGCGCACGCGAAGGCGCTGACGGACGCAAATTCAACTATCAGCCAGAAGGTTTTGCAGACTGGGCCGCTGAGTTTGCCGAGGCTGGCAAACCGCTGCCGATGTTCTTGAATCACAACGACATGGGTATGCCAATGGGTGAGTGGAATTCGTTTGAATTCGACGACACCGGCATGACCGCAAAAGGCCGTTTATATTTGAACACCGTGGGCGGCAACGACCTGTATCAAATCCTCAAAGAGAGCCCCAATATGTTTGGCGGCGTTTCTGTTGGCGCTTTTGCAGAAGAAGCGATGTATGTCAACGCTGATGGTGAGCCTTTTGCTCCCGGGCCTGACGGAACAATTTATTCGAACCCTGAAATGGACTGGGAAAACGCATATTTTCAAATCACCAAAGGTGGTTTGCGCGAAGTGTCTGTCGTGATGTATCCCAACAACCCTAATGCAGAGATTCAAAAACTTGAGGCGTTTGACGCGCAAGGCAATTTGAATCCACGAGTTTTGGAAAAGGCTTTGCGTGATGCTGGCCTCAACAAAAAGGATGCGACCACCGCATCTAGTATCTTCAAACGAGTAATGAGCGAGCGTGATGCTCCAGTGAAAGTTGAAGTGCCCCCAACTCAGGGTGAGCCTGATGCGGTGGTGACCGAAGCCGACGAACTGCTCCGCGCTCTTGAGTTGCGTGAGTTGTCGAAAGCACTCTCCAAACGCCTGAAATAAGGAAATGAAAATGTCAGTTGAAAAAATCCTCGAAAAAGTTGAAGCGATTGAAGTCGCTCAACTCACCAAAATCGACGAAGTGAAAACCGAAGTCGCTGCCACTGTTGATGCCGTCAAAAACGAAGTCAACGAAAAAATGGCCGCTTTGGAAGCAAAAGTCGCAACCATCTCTGCACCTGAGTTCATCCGCGCTCCACACAAAACCGTTCGCGGCGATGTGAACCGTCGCGTGCGTGAACAACTGGCTGGCTTTGCAAAGCAAACCGGCGCAAAGTTGCACCAAGAGTTGAAGTTGTGGGAATCCGAAGACCAACACGCTGCTTACCTGACCGAAGCCTCTGCTTTGACCGGTTCCGGCGCTGGCATCGGTGGTCGCACCGCTTATGACCCTGTGTTCCACAAACTGCGTTTGATGAACCCTATGCGCGGCGTTTCTCGCAACGTTGCAACTGATGGCTCTACATATCAATTCCGCGCAAAAACGGGCGATGCAGGCGCTCAATGGGGCTATGCAATTCAAAACAACGGCTCGGCTACTACTGAAGCAACGAGCATTTGGCAATTGAACATGCAAGACATTAACGTGCAGTTCCCCATCCGTACCGCCGCTTTGGACGATATTGATGGTTTGGAAGCAAACGTGGTGGACGACATGCTGCAAGAATTCTCGCAGCAAGAGGGCCTCAGCATGATCTTGAACAACGATCAAGCCGGTTCGACTACCACTGCATACGGTGCGACCAACGGTTTGCGCGGTTTGAACCAGTACGGCGGCTCTAACTCCACCTACACTGGCGGCACAATCAGCACAGCGGCTTTTGGCTCTAGCGGCACTTCGTCTAGCGACGGTTTGCACAGCATCGCCACTTATGACCAGATCACTACCAACGGTTTTGGCACTGCCAACAACGTTTCGTATTCTGATTTGATCAACTTCATTCACAGCCTGCCACAACAATACTGGTCTACCGGTAACCGTTTCATCATTAACCCGATCATGCTTGCTGGCATCCGTGGTTTGAAAGACGACAACGGCACTCCAGTGTTCGAACGTATGTCTCCGCTGATCTATGACGGCATCGTCGGCAAACTGCTCGGCTTTGACGTTGTGGTAAACACCTACTTGGAAAGCCCTATCGCCGCTGGTGGTTCTGCTGGCACAAACAGCCAATACCCAATGTATTTCGGCGATTTCCAACGTGGTCACACCATCGTTGACCGTTTGAGCATGGTGTTGCGTCGCTACGAACAAACACAGCCCGGATTTATCACTTTCTACGGTGAAAAACGCTTGGCAACCAGCGTGGTCGATCCCTTCTCGATCATTCGCTACCGTTCGACCGCCACTGGCGCGTAATGAAAGCGGGGGGCTTCGGCTCCCCTCTTTTTGTTTTTCAAAGGAATTATCCAAATGAGTGCATCACAAAAAATCATCGACGGCATCAAAAAAGCCATCAACGAAGGCGGCAAAGTAACAATCGACTTGCGTGAAGCGTCTACGCTCACCGGTTCGGGTCTTGGTATCGGTGGTCGCACTTATTTTGATGACGCTTTTGCAGCGTTGCGCTATGCGAACCCTTTTCGCATGGGTTCGCGCAACATCAAAGCCCCCAACAGTTCCGCAGTGCAATTCGTTGCCAAAACAGGTAACGCCACAAGCGCAAACCCTTGGAACCCTAACGCTACCCCTAACTCCGGCTCGCCAGACACGGCAACGTCGTTTTGGGTCATGCCAACACGCATCATTAACGCAACGTTGCCTATCCGCATCGCCGCGATGGACGACATTAACGGTTTGCAAGAATCTTTGTTGACAGACTTGGCTTTGGAATTCAGCCAACAAGAGGGCGCATCGCAAGCAACTAACAACGATCAAGCAGGTTCGACAACCACAAGCACTGGCGCGACATATGGATTGCGCGGTTTGGATTCGTATGTAAGCGGCTCCGTTTCTGCTTATGGCACAAGCGGTTCAGCCATGACAGACGGCATCCACACAATCGCTACCGTTTCTTTGGGTGGTGCTGCTCCGACTTACAACAAAATCACAAACATCGCCAATGCGTTGCCCGCGCAATATTGGTCGCTGCCTACGACCGCTTGGCACATGACCCCCACGATGATTCAAACCCTGCGTCAGTTGAAAGACCTGCAAGGTTTGCCATTGTTCTTGGAACTGGGCGAACCAAACGAAGGCGGCGCAGTCGGTTCAATTTTTGGTTGGTCTGTTGTGCCAAACCCTTACCTGTCAGCAGATTTCCCGATCTATTTGGCAAACTGGGACCGTTTCTTGACCATCGCAGACGTTGAGGAAATGGATGTGCAGGTTTACGAACAAACCGCTCCCGGCTTCGTTACACTGTATGCTGAGAAACGTGTGGCAACTACCGTGCGCGACCCGTTTGCTGGCGTTCGCGCCTCTGCCGCTTAAAGGTAAATCATGGCTGTTGAAAATCAAACACTCGCGCCGTTTTATTCCTCGCAAGGGAATCCATACAACTACGCCAAGTTTGAACAAGTCGGCCGTGATATTCAGACTGAATGGTTGACGCTTGCCGAGATCACTCAGCAACTCAACCTGTTCGACGATGAAAGCCAAGACACGTATTTGATGAGTCTTGAACTCGCAACGCGTATGGCGATTGAGGATTTCCTCGGTCTGGCAATTTATCCAACGCAATACAAAGTGTATTACCCGAATTTCGGGCTTTACAACACGGCTGTGTTTTTGGATTTGCCCGAGGTGTCCGGTCCGAATCAAGGTGCTGCGGGTGTGACCATCAACCGCGTGGAGTTCTACGGGAACTCGAACACCGTGCCAGAGTTGATCGCGCCTTCAAATTATTCGTATGACCCAACGGGCAACCGAGTGATTTTGAACACAATCCCCAACACGTTGAACCAAAACGTTGCCAACCCGATCACTGTGACCTACACGCAGAACGCGAGTTTTTTGGCGCAATACCCTGTCATCAAACAAGCGGCGTTGTTGTTGCTCACGCACCTTTACAACAACCGTTCCGACACGACAGAGGTGCAATTGAAACAAATTCCGTTCGGCGTGCAAGCCCTGCTGCGACCATACAAGCCTTTGGTGATGTAAATGGCAATCGCACGGTACGAGAATTTTATTTTCAACAACGTCATCAACGCGATTGATGACTATGGTCAATACACGACCACGTTGACCAAGTGGTTTGAAACCCGTGGGCGCGTGGCTGATGTTGCCAACAGTTTGCGAATCTCTGACCGTTACCGCGTCTATCAAGATTTGGTGAACATCACGGTGAACTACACACCAAACGTGCGGCAAATTGTGGACAACCAAAATTTGTATGCGATCAACTGGCGCGGCTTTGACTGGCGCATCACCGACATTCGTGAGTCAAACGACCGGATGAAAGTGACGTTTTTGTGTTACCGCAACGACCCCGCGACAACAGTATGACGACACAACAAAATCCAGCGGTATACGCGCAGTGCATCCAATATCAATTGGCGAGCATTGTTGCGCCGCTGCCTGTTTATGCAAACTTCAACAGGAATTGGGCAACCGAAGGTTCTGGTTTTCTGACTTGGAATTTGCGCAACGTGCACCAGCCGGTTTACACTGGACAAACGCAAGGAAACAAAGGCATTGACCGTCCGATTTTTCAAATTTCCGTGTTTGCGAAAGACCTCGATGCCGCTTTCAATTTGGCGAACGAAGTCATACAATCTCTGCACGGTTACTCAGGAACTTTCGGCAATCCCGCCACAAATGGTTTCTTTGTAGCAAAGGCTGATGTGACTTGGTTGTTCAACACCTACGATGACACCATCGGGATGAACCAAGTTATTTTGGACTGCACACTCGACATTCCAACATAAGACAAGAATTGACCAAACTCTTTCAAAGGAAACTTAAAAATGGCACTCATCAATAAAGTCTTACCCGGATATGTTGCAACCCTGTGGATGCAAAATGGCGCAACTCCAACTCCGTTGACCGTTTCGCAATTGAGCACATGGACTGCGCAAGTCGAAGCAATCGTCGGCACAACCGCTGGCGGCACTGGCACAACTGGCATGCAAGTTCCCGTTGAAGCAATCCCTGCTTTCGGTGCTGATGACGCATCTGCAACCTACTCTATCGCAGGCGCTCGCACCGGCGCGAAGATCACTACACAAAACCAAGTGACTTCGATGCAAATCACAGCCGCTTGGAATCCATCTGACGCTGCTTTGTTGCAAATCCGTTCTGACGGCTACGCTGGCGACATTATTCGCACTTTCGTAGTGGCTGTTTATGACGGCGCAAACACTGTTGCATACGCGTTCAACGCACGCATCGGTGGCCTGCAATGGGATTTGTCTCCATCGGCCGAAAGCAAATTCATCTTCACAGTGCACCCCGTAGGCGGCAACGAATACGGTTGGTCCAACGACTAAACAAAAGCCCTTCGGGGCTTTTTCTTCAACATGACAGCACCAATACAAAACTCCGACGACCTGCTCAACTACATCGTAGGTTGTGCAAACTCAGGTCAAAAAAACTGGTTCGGTTTCACTCAGCAACGAATCGTTGGCATCCACCTCGCGTATGAGATCGCCAAAATTCACGCTGACAAAATGACACCAGAGGAAATTGCGGATTTTGCCGCCCGACTGAATAACGCCGTATTCCAAAAACTCGTAAAGGGTGAGTGATGGCAAAAACGTTCTCGGTTGCCGTTGTTGGTGCTGATGAACTGAGAGCCGTCTTTCAGGAACTCGCAAACGACTTCGGACCAAAAGATTCACGGAACATTTTGATTCGCGGCGTTCGCGAGGCGATGGTCCCCGCTTTGATGACAGCCAAAGCCAACGTGCCCGTGGACACCGGCGCGTTGCGCGAGTCTTTGCGTATTGAGGCACGCAAGCCCAACAAACGCATGAAGGCGTCGAAATACATCAACGAGAACGACACCGTGGTGGCAACGGTCACAACTGCTCCCGGCAGCGTCTTGGCACGCAAAAGTTACTTCAACGAAAAGACCAAGAAAAAAACCAAAGGTATCAAGAGCGATGCGCGTGCGATTGCCGCGGAGTTTGGCACTGCGCACGTTGCACCACAACCATTTTTGCGCTCATCGTTGGAAAGCAATGCCAATGTGATCGTGGAAAACCTATCGACTACACTACGGCAGGCGATAGACAAATACAAAGCAAGACAGGCTCAACGAGCCAAGAAAGGATAAGACATGAACCAACTCGCAAACGCTTTTGGCAAAAACTTTTTGAAACACAAGGACATGGTGCGCACGCGTGCGTTCGAACTTGGAGGCCACGTTTTCAAAGTCAAAGTGCCGCTGACCGCGGAGTTTGAAGCCATGCAAGAGCGCATGAAAATTGTTGACGAGGCCCGCGTCAGCAAGTATTACGAACAACTTACAGCGGGCCTTGTGCCGCTGAAAAATGCAAAAGACTCAAACATCAAATGCGAATGGCTTGAGAACGATGTATTACTCGACGGACGTTCCATGCGCGAAACTGCCAAGAACAAAATCCTGCTCGAAAATCGCATCACCGAAATGTGCAAAATGCTTGTCCCCGAGGAACAAGGTTTTGACATGAACACAATCACCTACGAGATGATTGAGGAACTTTTCCCGTTCCCCATTCAAATGCAACTCGTGGATGAGATCACCAAAACTGTTTCGCCTTCATACGAGGCACAAAAGGGAAAATAACGGGGTCAGTCCGCAGGCAGGTCAAAGCGTATTTGACCGCACACGGAACTGACCCTGACACCGTAGACGAGGAAAGGCTGACCGATATTTGCATCATGTATGTGGACGGTCAAATTGGCAATCGTGGATTGTTGGAAACGCTTGGCTCTTTGAAAGGCGCGATTTACAATTACATGAGGCCGGAAGCGCAGCGTGCCTACACACTACAAGACATGATTCCACGGGGTTACGACTACATTTACCCGCCAATGTCTGACGAGGAAAAGGCAAGCAAGGTGAGTGAAAGTTTGTCAACCTTCATGAAGGCAAGTCCAAACGCGCCTGCACACTTGTTTGAGAGGTAATTTATATGGGTATGCTGGCACGGCTCGGTGTTGTTTTAGGTCTTGACTCGGCAGAGTTCCAACAAGGCTTGGAAAAGGCTGACAAGCAACTTTCAAAGTTCGTTGACAAACTGCCGGCAATCGGCACGGCTGGAGCCGCCGCATTCGCCGCGATGACTTATGAGGCGATGAAATTTGCCGACGAGTTGTCGGACACCGCCAAAGCCAACGACATGACCGTGTCGTCAATCCTCAAGTTGCAAGAGGCGTTGATGGTTTCCGGTGGTGAGGCTGAGAACGCGGGCAAAATGCTCAACTCGTTCACGAACTACGTGGATAAAGCCGCCTCCGGCAACCAAGACGCGCAAGACTCATTCACGAAAATGGGTATTTCTCTCAAAGAACTTGCATCGCTTTCAAACGAGCAACTGTTCAACCGAGTGACGGAAAGCCTTTCCAACATTGAAGACACGGTAACGCGCAACGCAAAAGCATTTGATGTTTTTGGCAAAGCCGCCAAAGGCGTAGATTTTCGTTCGTTGAACGACGAAATTCAAAATGGCGTTGGCTTGAATGACGAATGGACTCAATCCATCAATGACGCTGGTGACGCATGGGACATGCTGGCAAAAAGCCATCACCAGTTTGTGACGCAGTTCACTGCCGGAATGGGAACGGTTCTCAAAGACACGTTGGAATATTTTGACCAACTCAACGAGAAATCAAATTTTGTTGCAGAGGCGGTCAAAACGGTTTTTCAAACTGTGGCGGTTGTTGCCTCTGATTTGCAATTCATCATCGGTGGAATTGCGGCAGAACTTGAGCACACGATTGACAACATCAAAGCATTTTGGAAAGACGGCATCGACGGCGCTATTCGCGAGAACATCCGTTTTGAAAAAGACATGCAAGAGCGAGCCGACCGACTTGAGGAATTTCAACGTCGCATCATGAGTGGCGGCACGGAAACGCCAGCAGCAAAAAAATCAGCACCTACCGGCGCACGCCGTGAAATCAAAGACAGCCCAGAAGCAAAACGCATGGCGCAAATGCTTGCAATGGCGAAATTGATTTCTGGTGAGTACAAGCGTCACCTCGATTTCAATTTGTCAAATTTGAAAACCCAAGGTGATATGGCCTACATGACTGACAAACAACGTCAGATTCAAGAGGCAATCAACAAAGTGTCGGACGACACAAGCAAAAAACTTGACGAGGTTCAAAAAAAACGCGAGGAAGCCGCTGCGCATGGTGCAAACCAAGATGTGATCGACGAAATCGACAATCAGGCAATTGCCATTCGTCTGTTGGGCCACGAATACGAAAAACTCACTGAGGCTGAAATGCAAGCGCAAGTCCAAGCGCAGAGCACTTTCGAATTCGGTTGGAACAAAGCGTTTGGACAATTTATTGAGGACTCGCAAAACGCGGCACGGCTTGGCGCTGGTTATTTTGAAACTATGACCGGCGCGATGAACAACGCGATTGACACTTTTGTGCAAACAGGCAAGTTCTCGTTCCAAGATTTCACGACCTCCATTATTCGCAACATCATTGCGATGGAAATGAAAATGCAGGCCGCGCAACTGTTCCGCATGGGCATGATGGCAATGGGCTTTGGAGGCCAATACAACCCTGCTTCTGCTTCGTTTGTTGGCCCGCCTGCGCCTCATGCCGATGGTGGCTTTGCTGGCGCTGGACAGCCCTATTTGGTGGGCGAGCGCGGGCCTGAGTTGTTCATTCCGCAAGGCTCTGGCTCGATTATTCCAAATAACCGCATGACAAGTTCGCAAAGCCAAACGCCGCAAGTTGTTTACAACGGGCCTTACATCGCTAACATGAGCGCGATTGACACGCAGTCGGCGACGCAGTTCTTGGCAAAAAACAAACAGACAATTTGGGCGGTCAACCAATCCGCACAACGGTCTTTACCAGTGAGCAAGTAACATGAGTTTGCAAAACATTTTGTCAATCAGCGAGTCGGTTGGAATCAACGATCAACGGTTTGTTGGTCAAACAATCAGTCGCAACCAAAAAATCACAACGTCCGAAATTTTGACCGTTGTGCCTTTTGCGTTTGAACTCAAACCGATGAACTATTTGCGCTACTCACAAAGCCGCGGAATATTGAACAGTTTGCGTATTCCTGACAAGGCATTGACACAATATTTGAATTTCGGTTCAACCGGTTGGGTGAACTACATCAAATATCAAGGCAGCATGACACCCTTACAAATCGCCGCCTGCCAATGGCAAACATCAAGCGCGGCAAAAGTTTTGGTGCTCGGTTCGTTGCCTGCAATTTCAAGCACCGCGTATTTATTCAAGATCGGCGATTTTGTTCAAGTCGGGTTGTATTCATACATCGTGACCGCTGACGTTTTGCGCGGCTCTGGCTCGACTGTAAACGTGCCGGTGCATCGTAGTTTGATTTCCGCTTTGGGGTCTACGGTAGCGTGCGTTGCTGGTGAGTTTGGAACTACGGTTTCCATGGGTGGCAGCACTTACACCGGAGTGACTTTCCCTGTGGTGTTGCGCGACTACCCAACATATACACTTGTGCCAATCACGAACGACTCATACATCAATTGGAGTGGTTCGTTCAAGGCATTTGAAAGCGTCCTATGAACGTGATCGCACCCGTAGTTGGAACAAACAACATTCGCATCGCGGATTTTGTGCGTGTGAACACTGGCGTTGACATTTATCGTTTCACAACAGCGCCCTCGGACACTTTTGTGCCTGCTGTTGATTCGACAGCGTTTAACGCCGTAGGCACATTGATGAAAGTCGGCGACGTGCAGCGCGACATTAAAAGCACAGCCAACGAAACCACGGTGACCATTGTGGGCATCGACACAGCGTTGCTTGGTTGGGTGCTCGGGCAAAACGTCAAAGGCGCACAAATTCAAATGTGGCACGGCTTTTACAACACTGACGACCAACTCATCACAAGTGGCGGCTCTGGTGGCCTGTATCAATTTTTCAGCGGCATCATTACATCGTTCACGATTTCTGAAACGTGGTTGGAATCTTCTCGCTCATACGTTGGCACGATCACGGTTGCAGCATCTGCAATTCAATTGATTTTGCAAAACCGCATTGCAGGCAGATACACCAACGACAACTCTTGGCAGTTTTTCAATCCGGGTGACACGTCGATGAACCGTGTGAACTTCATTCAAAACATCAACTATCAATTCGGGAAAGACATATGAGAGTTCGTCACGCCACGCCGTTTGACATTCCTGCATTGATTTCGTTGTTGCGCGAATACCGTTCGCAAACGCCATTGCAATTTTTGAGCGAAGCCGATGACGAAAAATACATCACCAATATGTTGAATGAAATCATCAGCGGCAAAGGTGTTGCGCTCGTTGCAGAAAATGGAAACGTGTTCGGTATGTTGTTGGCTGGCATTCATCCAAGCCGCTGGTCACCCAAACATTTGTTGATGACAGAGTTGGCCTACTGGGTTTCACCAGAACATCGTGGTGGCACAGCGGGGTATCGTTTGTTGAATATGTATGTGGCAGAAGCACAAGCGCAAAAAGACTCGGGTCGCATTTGCAATTTTTTCATCAGCAAAATGGTGAACAGCCCCGATTTGTCTTATGACAAATTTGGATTTCAAAAACTAGAAGAATTTTGGGTGATCTAAATGCCAGGTTCAATGATCGTCGCATGGGCAACTGAAACGGCAGTCGCTGATTTTGCTTGGTATCAAATTGCAGAAGCGTTCGCAATCAACATGGTTGCATCCTCTGTAATCAGCAAATCACTCGCACCTCAAGGTCCGAATTACAACGACGCAACACAAAACCCCGGGAGCCGTTCTCAAATTCCTCCCGCTGGTGACAACAAAGTTCCCGTGATTTATGGCTCCGCTTATGTTGGCGGCATCATCACAGATTTAAGCATCACATCAAACAATCAAAAAATGTTTTATGTGTTGACGCTTGCAGAAGTGACCAACACCGAAACAGGCGGCACGCCAGACACCTATACATTCGGCGATGTGTATTGGGGTGGGAAAAAATGCGTGTTCGATGGCACGGACCGTTACAAAGTTATTGGATTGCTCGACGAATCGACTGGAATCACAGACACAACCGTTGCGGGAAAAATGAACATTTATTTGTTCAAAAACGGTTCCTACTCAGGTGCGAACACAACTAAGTCTGCAATTGAAGTGATGAACTCGACAGATTTGGTTTACACATGGGACTCAACTAAATTAATGAGCAACGTGGCTTTTGCGATCATTGAGTTGACCTACAACCGCGATGCGAACATTACCGGCATACAACAAACAAAATTTCAACTTACGAACAGTCGCTACAAAACCGGAGATTGTTTCAGCGACTATTGGCAGTCTACGCGTTATGGTGCGGGTTTGTCTTTGTCAGAAATCAACACGGCATCATTGACTGCATTGAACGCATACGGTGACGAGGCATTCACCTATACAACTTATGGCGGCGCTACATCCACGCAAACACGTTTCCGGTTTGATGGCACGCTAGACACCAACAACACCATCATGACAAACATGCAATCAATGGCTTCTTGCTGTGATTGTTTAATTAAATACAACGAGATCAGTGGTCAATGGGGTGTGATTGTTCAAAAGCCAACCTACACGGTTGTGATGGACATTAACAACTCGAATATGGTTTCGGCGATTCAAGTTTCGCCGATTGACTTGGCTTCGAGTTACAACATCGCAGAGGTGAAATTTCCAGACAGTTCCGCGCAAGACGCGTTCAACAGTTCCACGTTTGACTTGGCTCAAATTGACCCCGCGCTGTTGTATCCAAACGAGCCGGTGAACAAACAAACAATCAGCCTGCCATTGGTGAATAACAGCGTGCGTGCGCAATACCTTGCGAATCGTTTTCTTGAAGGTGCGCGAGAAGATTTGCAGATCAAAGTTGACGTCGATTTTTCTGGAATCCAACTCGAAGCAGGCGATATTGTCACTGTCACAAACGCGAGTTACGGTTGGACTGCCAAGTTGTTCCGCATTTCTCAAGTGACTGAAAAATTTGGCGATGATGGTCAAATCACTGCGGCGTTGTCTTTGATGGAATACAACCCACAAGTGTATGACGACAAAAACATCACTCAGTTCACACCTTCGCCAAACACCGGCATCGGCTCGCCCCTCGGCTTTGGCACGTTGTATGCGCCCACGGTCACCAATGTGCAAACATCGGCCCCCGTGCCGTCTTTTGACGTTGCGGTAACGGCGGCGCAAGCAGGCATTGTGCAATATGCAGAAGTGTATTATTCCGCGTATGCTTCACCAACTTTGGCACAACGGTTCTTTGCCGGAACAACTGCAATCAATCCCGGTGGAAACCCCTACACACCTTCGGCATCAATGGGCGTTGTTACGCTTTCAAATATTCCGCAGGGCGATTGGTATTTCGCTGTCAAATATGTGAACTCACTTGGCGCGAGTGATTTTTCTGCGTCTTCTGCTGTTTTCAAGTGGCGTCCGTTGACGTTTCAATTCAGCAAACGCTGGTTGGCTGTGGCCTATGCTGATAACGCAACAGGCACAAGCGGATTCAGTTACAACCCACGCAGCAAGGCATATTTCGGAATCTACAACAACGACACTGCGAACGGTGGCACAAACCCCGCGCTCTACACTTGGTATTCTGTGTCTGCGTTTGGTTCCGCAAATTATTTGCTGTATGCCAACCGTCAGAACCGCAAATTCAGTTTCGACGTAGGCAACGCCGGTTACATCAATTTGGGTGGGGCATTTGTGCCAACCAACGCATCCATTTATGACCCTACACAATGGTCAGCGTTGATTGACCCAACCGGCACGAATCAAAGTTTTATTGACTTGGATGCACGCACCGGTCAACTCACAATTGCTGGCGCAACGGGCAACAACGTGAACGACGGTTTCTTGGCTGTGACCAACAACACCGACGGCTCAATGAAAGTCAACCTGCATGACTTTTTGAATTTCGGCGCTGGTGTTTACTCCAAGTCTTTCAACGCTGCGACATTGACCATCGACATTTATGGGCGCGTGGTGGGCTTCACTGAGGCAGATCAGTTCTACTACACGGAACAGGTGTTCACAGCAACTGCCGGACAAACAAGTTTCTCATTCACGCACACGGTTGGATGGATTTTGGTGTTCCGTGATGGCACTTTGTTGAGCCCATCCGATTACACCGAAACGGGCACAACTGTTGTGATGGCAAACGCTTGTGCGGTTGGCGAGAACGTGGTCATCATTTATGCACGCGGCGTCAGCACCAGTGAGTATTACGAACCATTGAACATCACCATCGCATCAAGCACAACCAACACAATCACTTATGCCGGTGCGCCATGGAATTCAATTGTTGTTGGCGATCAACTAAGTTTCTCCAACACCGGAACGCCAACGCTTTACACCGTAACCGGAATCAATGACACCACGAAAATTGTGACATTCAGCGGGACCATTTCCGGTGCAACCGCTGGATTGACCGTGTATCGTCACCGTGCGGCTGGTTCAAATTACGCGCCATTCACTCGATATGATCAAACGGTTTCGGCGACAACATCATTCACGCCGTCGATTTATTCTGTGAACAACGGGTTTGAGTCAATCTATGTGAACGGCATCCAATTCAGTGATATTGACTACAACATCACCGGACCGGCAATTGACGGTTTCCCCGGACCGCTCACCGGCAATTTGACCGTGTTGATGTGGACACCAAACAATTTGGGCGTGCCTGCCAGCAATATCGCCAACACTGTTGCTTATACAACTTCTGGTCAAACCACATATCCGTTTCCAAGCAATCCGCTGTCAATGGAGGTGTATGCCAACGGCGCGTTGCTTTCCAAAGGCACGGGTTACGATTACACCGCAAGCGCATCCAATTTCATTTTGTCTACCGCTTTTAACAACAACATTACGTTGCTCAATCAGCAAACTTTTGCGAGAATTGGCGCGGCTTAAAGGAAAACCATGACACAAGCATATAACCTTTCGCAACTGGCGAACAATCTAAATTCCAGCGGTCAACTTGACGCCACCGATGGCCTCGTCAATTCTGTTCCTGTTGCGAACGGTGGAACTGGTGTTTCCACTTTGTCTGGTCTTGCTTTTGGCAACGGGGCCAGCGCATTTACCGCGGCAAGTGCGGCACAAATTGTTTCCGCGATTGGCACAACTGCTGTAACCAACGCAACGAACGCGACAAACGCAACGAACGCAACCAATCCCGCTGGCGGTGGTAGTTTCATCACCTCCCTGAATATTGGAAGCCAATCTGTAAATTACGCGTCAACTGCTGGCAATGGCGGGGTCACCTCGGTCAATGCAAAAACAGGCGCGGTGCAATCCGTCACCACGTTGGGAACCGTCAATACTTCTGTTGGCGTGACTGAAAAAGCGTTCACCGGAATCCCCGCTTGGGTCACCAAAATCACCATGACAATGGTGGGAGTGACACCGAGTGCAACGGATACTTTGATTCAAATAGGCGCTGGCAGTTATCTTGCTTCTGGGTATACATCAACTGGGCAAAACGTTTATTCCAGTTCCGGCTCAACACAAAGTTCGACTCAAGGATTCGCCATCGCCACATATTCTGGTTATGTAATGTCGGGTCAGGTCACTTTGATAAAACAAACTGGTAACGTTTGGACTTGTAGCCACATGATGACTTATGATACGAGCGGTATTAGTTTGGGCGCTGGCTCTGTTTCCCTGAGTGGGGCTATTGATAGAATCAAATTGACTTCTATTTCCGGCGCATCAACATTCAGCGGAAACGTAAACATTATGTATGAATAAATTTCATTGATTTATACATGATGATTTGAGAAAATACAAGATAAGACTCGTAGCCCTGTGAGTACACGGGGAGCGTCACAACCTGAGAACAGGGAACTATCTTGGCTGTATTCAACAAAAACTCCATCACGCAAGTAAGCGGATTCAACAATCCTTGCATTACTGGCGAACTCGTCTATCAACAGCAAACCTACTGGAATTTGGTGCTCACTTCTGAGGATGGCATCACTCCGGTGAATTTGACTGGCGCAACGATTGACGCTCAAATCGTTCGACGCACATTGTCCAACGTTCAAGACACCCGATACGGTTTGTCTTTTGACATTGGCAACTATGAACCAACACCAACACCCATTCCGTTGACCATCACAAACCGTGATGATGCAACAGGCTCATTCACGCTTGTGATTGACGACAATTCATGGGATTTGGTCGACACTGACGCAGCGATGGCAATCAATTCTGCCAACGGTGCTGGTTTTTCAGGTCGCATCAAAATCAGTTTCCCGCAAGTGAGCGGAACGCCCCCAGAAGACAACATCATTTTTTTGTTGTTCATCGTTCGTTCTGATGGCATCGTAAAAGTGTAAGGGGGACGCATGGCAAATATCAATGTCAAAGCAGTCCCAAGCAATACTACCGTCACCGTTCAAGATGCAAACAACATTCAATTGAATGTGCAACCGGCAAGCACCGTAAAGGTTGCGGTCACGCCAGTAGCCACGCAGGTGATTCAAATCAATCGTGGCGTGCAAGGCGCAAGCGGTAATAGCAGCATTGGCGGTTATCCGATCAACATCACAGGCGCTCAAAATCTTGATGCCCTCATGTTTCTCAACAACGAATGGGTGAATATCCCGCAAACCGAAATCGCCGACGGCGGCAACTTTTAAGGAACTATCATGTCAAACACAATCCGCATTAAACGTCGCGCCGCTGGTGGTGGAGCAGGCGCTCCCACGACATTGCAAAACGCTGAGATGGCGTTCAACGAACAAACGAATGTTCTTTATTACGGCACTGGCACTGGTGGCACTGGTGGTTCTGCAACCGCAATCATTCCTATCGCTGGCACTGGCGCGTTTGTTGATTTAGCGAGCGATCAAACTGTTGGCGGCACAAAAACATTTACCAATGCAATTGCAGGCTCTGTCACGGGAAATGCTGGCACTGCGACAAAACTTGCTACCGCACGCAACATCTCTGTGTCCAGCGACGCAACTGGCTCTGCCTCGTTTGATGGCTCTGCAAATGCTGATATTGCGCTGACTTTGGCAACCGTGAACTCCAACATTGGCGCGTTCACCAAAATCACTATCAACGCAAAAGGTTTGGCAACTGCTGGTGCACAAGCCAGTTTGTCCGATTTGTCTGCTCCGACTGGTTCTTTCAGTTTCGGCAGTCAAAACCTGACAAGTCTTGCAGACCCCGTGAACCCACAAGACGGTGCGACAAAAAATTACGTCGATTCCGTTGCGCAAGGTTTGAACGTCAAACAGGCTTGTTTTGCCACCACAATTGGCAACATCACTTTGTCTGGTTTGGCAACTCAAGCCGGTGGTGACTGGGCTTCTGTTTTGACCGCTGGTGACCGCGTGTTGGTGAAAAATCAAACGCTGCCACAAAACAACGGAATTTATGTTGCCGACGCAAGCACATGGACCCGTGCTGCCGATGCAAACACATGGTCCGAGTTGATTTCCGCTTTCACGTTCATTCAAACCGGCGCAACAGAAGCCGACACCGGTTGGGTTTGCACCGTGGATGCAGGCGGCACGTTGGGCACAACTCCGGTCACATTCGCTCAATTCAGCGGTGCAGGCACTTATACTGCGGGCACAGGTTTGACTTTGACCGGTACACAATTCAGCATCACCAACACGGCTGTCACTGCTGCGACTTATGGCGTTGTGGGCGGCACTCAAACTTTGGTTGCCGCTGTGAACGCCCAAGGCCAACTCACTTCGCTTGCTGCATACGACATTAACGTGGACGGCGGCACATACTAAAAATTCACCCTGCTAAATAGCAATCAAAGGGAAGTCACATGACAAACAAAATTCAAGTCAAGCGCTCGGCAGTCAATGGCAAAGTTCCAACGACTGCCGATCTTGACCTTGGCGAACTCGCACTCAACACGAACAACGGCAAGTTGTTCATGAAAAAAGATAACGGCGTTGCTGCAAGCATTGTTGAGATTGGCGCTGTTGGTCCTACTGGTCCAACTGGTGCGGGTGGTGCGCTTGGCTACTATGGCGCGTTTCAAGACGTCACAAATCAAACAGCGGCAAACACCACAACCGCGTATGTGATTGGTCTTGGCGTTACTGACGAATCAAACGGCGTGAACATTGTCAGCGGCAATCGAGTGACATTTACATACGCTGGAACATACAGCATCACTTTTTCGTTGCAATTCACAAATACCGATTCCGCTGCAAATGATTCAAACGTATGGTTGCGATTAAACGGCGCTGATGTTGTTGACAGCAATAGCCAATTCAGCATCCCCGCAAAACACGGCGCAATTGACGGCCACACAATTGGAACTGTCAATTATGTTTTGACGGTTGCTGCTGGTGATTACGTTCAAGTGGTTTGGTCTGTCACAAATACCGCTGTTTCTTTGCAAACGATTGCTGCTCAAACTTCACCAACGGTTCCACGCACGCCTTGCGTGATTTTGACCGCGCAACAGGTGATGTATACCCAACTCGGGCCAACTGGTGCTCCCGGTCCAACTGGACCAACAGGCTCACCCGGACCTACCGGTCCCACTGGCTCTCCGGGACCAACCGGACCGTCTGGCGCGGCGGCAACAGTTTCAGTCGGCACAACCACTACCGGCCCTGCCGCCGTCACCAACAGTGGCACAAGTTCGGCGGCTGTTTTCAATTTCACAGTTCCACAAGGTCCAACGGGGCCAACAGGCCCAACAGGACCCACGGGAACAACTGGCTCACCCGGACCAACTGGCTCTCCCGGGCCAACCGGCCCAACTGGTCCGACCGGTCCGACAGGCATTGGTTATGCGGGTCTTACATCAACAACATCGGTAACAATCGGCACTGGTTCCAAAGCGTTCACTACAAACTTGGCATCTACGGCAACCGCTTTTGTGGTTGGTCAATACGTTCGCGTGTTTAGCACCGCCACGCCAGCCAACTACATGGAAGGCACGATCACCGCCTTCACCTCAACCTCGCTCACGGTTAACGTGACGCTTGTGGGCGGCTCTGGCACGATTGCAGCATGGACCGTGACCGATGCTGGTATTCAGGGCGCAACAGGCCCCACTGGCCCAACGGGCCCCACAGGAACTACTGGAGCGCCCGGTCCAACTGGTCCAACAGGCTTGACTGGCTCCCCCGGCCCTACTGGCCCGACTGGTTCTGCGGCAACCGTCACGGTTGGAACCACCTCGACAGGTCCTGCTGCTGTGACCAATAGCGGAACCACATCGGCCGCCATTTTCAACTTCACCGTGCCTCAAGGACCCACTGGCCCAACTGGTCCCACTGGTCCCACTGGCCCTGCATCTACGGTTCCCGGCCCAACTGGTCCGACCGGTCCGGCTGGCCCAACTGGCTCGCCCGGACCGACCGGGCCAACCGGGCCCGCAGGAACTCCACGAACATTTT